>Ga0134127_10000455_pt1 | contig 38620 bp, 70 predicted proteins | sample KB31753_FD_96459 | JGI IMG/M metagenome (GOLD analysis project Ga0134127, IMG submission 96459) | Terrestrial soil microbial communities with excess Nitrogen fertilizer from Kellogg Biological Station, Michigan, USA - KB3-175-3 | ecosystem: Environmental > Terrestrial > Soil > Unclassified ...
CGAATTCTTGTTGATCTGCTTTAAGCATCAACTCTTGCTCTTCAATCTCAACCTTTTTAACATCAGCTTGCGCCTTAATCATGCGTGGATCATTCATCATCATTTGCTGTTGCAATTGCATAGCTTGTGCTTGTTGCTCTTTTTGTTGCTCCATCCATTTGCCAGCTGCATCTTTAAGTCTATCAGCGCCATAGATAGTTAAGTTATCAAGCAAAATTGGAAGGCCAAAGTCACTAGAGAAGAATTCGGCAAGCTTAGGGTTTGACCCTGTAAGTCCTATGATTGCTTGCAGTGCCTTATTTTTCTCAACCTGAAAGTTAACTCCCGCATCAATCTGAACCTTAAGTGCGCCTGACTCATAATTAAGAGATGGCTTGCCAGGGATATTGATATCTTGATAAATCTTATCCCCTTCTCTATTTACAACAGGAATAGTGCGCTTTCCTAATAAATACTTGGGCATCAAATCTACATGTATACGCGCCATTTGCTCAAGTCCTGCTAGATATCCTATGGTGTATGGCATGCCAGCTGCATTATCTGCGTTACTTGCCTCTATTATGGCCTTCCCTGATATGTAATCTTGAGCATTCTCTGGATTTGATGAACCACTCCCGAGTATTGCTTGTATGAATTGCACAGATTGATTGAATGTAGCCATGACCTCAGGCGGCAATGCTGGGTATTGCACCTCTCGTATGGGTGTTGGTATGGGCTTATCGGGATTATTCTCGCTATATGCTCTTACGATGATAGTGTTAGCACGCTGTGGGTTTGTAATAGCGTCTAGATAATCCTCTTGCTGGGGGAGTGCTTCTTCCATGACTATGAACTTTGATGAGCTTAGGTTATCGGTACTATTGGTAATAGCGATGCCCATGAAGTTCATCATGTCTTGCGCGCCTTTTGCATGAAAATAATAAGGTTTTGTGAATTGATACGATGTATTAGTATGGCCTTTACACAAAATGTCACTATTGCCGTCAAAAAATACGTGAGGTAAATAACAATAATCAGTTTCCGTATATTCAAGAATTTGATCTCGTATGAATTTATAATTGCAAATTATATCAATGACCGTCATACGCGAGGCAACTACTTGCGGGATTTGTTCAATGATTTGATTATCATCCCAATACTTTTGCATCTTCTCATACTGCTTGATGGTCATGACTTTACCATCAGCAAGTTTAACTATTTTCTTACGCTTCTTTTTCTTTTCGTAAAAGTCGCAGACTAGAATCACATGATTGTCATACATATCCTTATACGACCATTGATAGGATTCTATATAAGTGCTATCTGCTTTCGTGGCTAATAGGACTTTTGGGAATTGAACCTTTAAGTCCTCGGCAATTACAGGATACATTTCGAATGAGAATCTACCGTCGCCTTTATGAGATGCACGAGCGAGAGGATCAAACCCAACCATGGTGGCATCAAAACATTTCTCCCAAACAATATCCTGGTTTAATGACATGGAGCTTTGGTAATCTGTGTAAACCTTGCCGGCAGAGAACCCACCGCCCAACATGTCTTTCATGATTTCGTTCGAGAATGAATTCTTGTTAGCATCATGTATTTTGTGGCGGATATTACCCTCAACCGTTTCTATGGTATCTAATTCAACAGGAACTCCTTCGCTCGCAGATACGCAGATAGAAGGCTCATGCATTGCAAATTCCCCGAGTTTACGGGAAACACTTGCAGCACCCATATTGAATTCTAGTTGCGGTCTATTTAGTGATGTGAGCATACCCTTTTGTTGTTCAGTGAGGGTTTCTCTAAATGTGTAGTTCTTGAAGTCGCGGAAACGCTGACAGTTGTCTTTGAAATAGATATAAGCTGTTTCTACAGATTTGCAGAGACGTGATAATTCTTCGTGGGCGTCTTCCCTTGTGCTCATAGCCTAAAATCCTTTTAAGCGCTTTATTTGACTAGCAATATAGCATAATTGATTTATTTTTATCTATTGTTTTAAGATGCTACTTCTTCTATGTCTATTAATTTAAAAATTCCTTCTTCTTGGTAGTGTTCTTCTAATCTAGATATAGCAACAGAATAATGATTATCTGATATGAGGCGTGTCTCACGATGCAAAATATCCTTTCCTTTCCATATTTGAAAAGTTATTTTGTAATATTTGGTTGGTAATAAATTTTTTATTGCTTCATAGTTATTTAAGTATCTATGATAGAGGCTTGCATATTGATAATGTAAATCTTTTTCTACCTCAATGTCTTTTCTTAATTTTCTTATCGTCTCATTCTTTTTCTTGAGCTTTTCTTTTAATGCTTTAATTTCGTCCATTAATCACCTTTAATCATACTCATTGCATGAAGGTTTAATAAATATTTAAGTTGTCCTTTATCTTCCACCAATTTGTCGTAAACCTTAGGTATTGGGTCTGGGTAACAAAAATGGGTTACTTCAACATCATAGGTTTCCTCTATATCTTCTTCATCATCCCACCCCTTCCAGCTACTATCCTCATCATCCCATTCACCAAGCCAAAGATATATTGCGCCCGTAGCTTTACTTCTTGCAGCCAACAATACGCAGCATATTGATAAAACAGGATCGTGCTCTTTAACTGAATACCATTTCATTGTTTAGTCTCTCTCATACAATTTACTTCTAGCCATAGCATATTCCTTAGAGCTACGCATAATCCTGGCTGCCCTTTCATCTTTATTCTGAGAGTTGAACGACAATAACTTATCAATCAACGCAATCTTGATAGCATCTGCAAGCGTGTCTGCTATGTCATCGTGTCTGTGCGAATCGTTTGCTGTGATCTTAGTCATGTGATTAATACATTTATCAATATGTCTCGCGCCTCTCGTAAAACTGATACGCTTGGATGCTGTGTATGGCTGACACTCTAAAAATCTTTGTGTTTTACTACCACTTGCTCTTGTGCGATTTATATCACGCACTTGTATGCCCTGAATATCCTTTATGACTGACAAAAGCGTTGTGCCCGTGGATTTCTTTTCAATCGCTGCAATCATAGGGGGTACTTTGTGCCTCATGCAATCAGATAAGAAATCTATAAATGTTTCTTTCAGGTCTTTAGGCTCAATGCGTGTCTCTAAGCAGTCTAGCCAATGTAGTCCATACTCACCCGTTTTCTTACCCATCAGCTCTATTTCGTACAATCCCCAGAAACTGAAAACTGTTGCGTCATTGTACTCCTTGTCTGTCTCTGCTGTGTCGCCCGTGATGAATGTCTTTATAATCTCAGGCTCTGAATCTAGCATGGGGAACCAATCGGCTTTGAATACAGCGCCACCTGCGGGTTGCGGGTCTTGCTGATGTTGTGCAGAGAATACATATATGTCTCTTTCTTGCCTTATCCGTAGCATCTCTAGTGGGAATGCCTCGGGATATAGAGCGTTACCTGATTCATCTATTGATTTTAGTACTGTTGCGTTCCAATGATGGCCATCTTCACCGCGCAAGAGATAGTCGCAAAGGTCGGCTTCATGTAAGCGCTGCCCAATCAATATAAATGGAACGTTGACTCCTCTTGCCCTTTGTTGAATCGTATCCCTGTAATTCTGTATTACTTTTTCTCGTATTGTGTCAGAAAATACCTCATCTGGTTTATGTGGGTCATCGAGGATAAGTGCGCCTGAGAATCTCTCAAGCCCAGGTAGCCCAGCATCCCTACCAGTAATAGCGCCACTAGAACCAAAAGCACCAACAGCACCTCCCGCCGTCGTCTGGAAAAAATCTTTTGCTTTGCTATCACTTCTGAGTTCGACACCAAAAAGTTCCTTGTATTCTTTCATCATCATAATGCGCCGCACGGTATCTGTGTGAGTCGCTGCTAATGTTTGCGCGTAACTTATGTATAGAAAACGGCTATCAGGATATTTAGCCATGCACCAGGCTATCCAGAACGCAAGCATTGTGCTTTTGCCATGTCCTGGTGGTATGTTTATTATCGTGCGTAATGATTCTAATTTAGCGCACCTTACTAATTCCCTGCATACTGTGATTATGTGAGATTCTCGGCTTAATGGATTAGATATGATGAATTCACGGCCTGTCAGGATGGGATAAAATGTACGTATAAAGAGAAAGAAGCTTGATTGTAGTTCTGAGATTAGATGTGCGCGTTCGTAATCATTCATTGTAAATAACTTGTTCAACTTTCCATGTATCTTCAATTGGAAAAACTTTAAACATTCTTGATTTTGACGTCATCATGAGTATGCATTCATGGCAGTTTGCCATGGTTTCAATTTTCTCATTTCCTACCAACGGTATTTCGATAGCGTTTGTATGTAGGGCAGTGAGGAATTTATCTTCATCGATTAACTTTTTTGATATCTTCATACGTCACTATCTTTTTGATCTTCTTCTAAGCATTTATTTAAAAATGCTATCAACTCTTTTAATTCTTCTGTATCTAATTTAAATGAGGGAAATGGCGGGTAAACATTATCAGTTAAATGCATTCCCATGCAGCCAACTTTCTTGTTGACGAATGAGATTGTATGATTAAATTTATCAGGAAGGAGGCCAGCAGCTATTATTGTCATACGTCACTAGCATTCGTTTTATTAAACTCTGCAACCATTTCTCGAATCTTGACTAAAGTATCCAGCGGGGCTTGTTCTTCATCATCTTTAGCGCGATAACGTTTGTTTAAAATTGCTGCATGTTTTAATTTTTGATGAGCTAACGCTTTTTGCTCTGCAATAATATTTGGAGATACGTCTAGAGCGCCTGTATTCTGGTTAATAAATCTACAGTTGTTGATTTCTTCTAGTTCTTCAACTGCTCCTTCAAAGAGCATATTGGCGTGAGATTGTTGAGCTAGTTCGTATTTCGCTCGAAAGCCTTCAAATCTGTACCGCCATTTTCTAATATTTGAAGGGTCTGGTAACTCAGGAAACATCTCGGTTAATCTCTTTAAACTGCAATGATGAGTGGCTATAAGCTCGCAGATTCTGTCAGCTATTTCATCTGTGTATTTAGTGGGTCTTCCGGTGACTTTTTTTTGTTCTTCACTCATCTCTACCACCTTTTCGATCTTTACCGCGGGATTGTTTATCTCTCTTAACTTCTATCTTATCATCACTTTTCTTCGCTTCAATATGCCCAACACCATCGCATTGAGGACACTCTTTAATGAGACAACCCATACCCATGATTGTTCTTTTACCCATGCAGCATGGGCATCTAGTTATAATCATGATTTTTGACATTCCTCTAATTTATTCTCGATCCACATTGTTCCCATGTTAAAAACATTGCGCATTTGACTTAAAAATTCTTCTTGTAACTGAGGCTCATGAGCTATAAAAGCTTGTTCTAACAAGCGCAAAATATGGGTTTCGAGGAAAGTTGTCAGCATTGTCATTATGAAGTCTCACATAAAAAAACCCCGCCATGGAGAGCGGGGAAAAAAACAACTTAAGGATATATCAAAGGATATCATGAACAACGACTTAAAAATTATACATAAAAATTATGGAGTAGTCATATATTTATTAATAATTCTTACGCCGTCCTCAAAACCATAGCATATCTCGTATGCATATCCAACTTTTTTAACATTGTTCTTAAATGTCTCTTGGGCAATCCATGTTTTCGTTGATGTTTCTGATTTTGAATATTTCTTATTGCGTTTCACTTCTAAAAATAAGCCGTGGAACTCATTGGATGGGTAATAAATAAAGAGGTCACTAGCACCTGAGCGTAATCCCATACATTTCAAATTCCATCCCTGTACCTCAGTTCTTCTGCCCTCATTATGTATCTTAATGAAGTGGTCTTTAAGAATGGGATGCAAATTAAGCCATTTCACAATCGCTTTATGTTCCTGATTCTCTGTAGCACACATTTTTTTAATCATAGTTAACTCATTGATAAATTATAATTAACTCTATCATAATTAAAATATTTTAAAAATAGTTTAAATACCTATTGACGATACAGTGATGCGATGGTACTATAGCATCATGTTAACGACAAATGAGGTGAAGAAAATGAAAAAATATAGTTTAAAGTGGTGGTATAGAACAGGTAAATCTTTCAAAAAACAAGACATGCAAGAAGGTTACAGAAGAACAAAGCTAGGAATGAAAAAAGCAAAAGGTAAATTAAATAACGTAGCATTTAGAATAGGTTATTGGGCGGCTTGAGCTGTCCATCCTTAACAGTGAGAGGAAATAAAAATGATGTCTCTAGGTATGAATATAGTTTCAGGGTTTATGGTTGTAATGCTTGTGTCTTTCGTAGTAGCAGATTGGAGGAATAAAAAATGAGTGATATTGCAGAAATGATGTTAGAAGGCATATTGTGCGCAACATGTGGCGTATACCTTGATAGTGAACCAGTAGGTTTTCCGAAATATTGTTAGCAATGCGCTATTGAGAAAGAGGCGGAAGAATGAAAAAGTTCAACAAAAAATTTAAAGTTGGAACAAAAGTAAAGCTAACGATTGACAGGAATAATCTATACGTAATTAAAGATATCAATGAAGAGCGAAATTTAATTCAAGTAATAGGATTGCTAGGAAGTTTTCAGTTAGGACATGTTTTGCAATTTTCAAATAAATAGGACTAAAAAATGAACAGCTTAGAAAAAACAAAATTAGATATTGAAAAATATTTCGAAGGCGTTGAATACCAATGGGACTTCTATAAAGAAGTCTGTAATTCTAAAAAAGAAGGTGGATGTCATGAAACCAAAGAATGGGAAGGTAATGACGAGGATAGCGATAACTTAAGTTTCATAAAATGGAAAGAAGAAACATATGCAAGTATTCTAGAAAGATTTATTTTAACGATAATTTATCAAAAAAAACGTCAATTCCCAGAAATGTGGTATGAATTCTGTGATGATCATTTTAATTATCTGAAAAATATTTTATCACTTAGAGACATAAAGTTAAGTTATAAAAAAATAGCATTTACAAGATCAACGAAAGTAGCCTTCGCAACAGACTCCCAAAATCCCTACGGTTTTCAAGAATCCATTAAAGCTGTTGAAGAAGTAGAAGAACATGGTGACACACGAGTAAAAGTTTTTGTAATTAAATTGAACGGTGTGTTAACGGTAGTTCACATGGATGAAGTTGACTTAAAAGAAGAAGTTCCTTTGCAATGGAACGGTATTACAGAAGAGTGGGAAGAATATGAGGACTAAAAAATGATACCACACCTAGAAGACTACAAAATACTAAAAATGAATGGATTATACTGGACAATGCATCCATACGATTTATTCGCAAGCCCAGCATTAATAATCTCAGGAGAAGGTCACAAAACGATCGAAGAAGCAAAAGAAAGAATAAAATTATTGTACGAACTTCATACAGGTGAATACGAAAGACTTAAAAAAAGGGGCAGAGATTTCCCAGATAACGATTAGGTGTATAACTTTTGATCTCAAGGACGAGGAACAGCCATTTTAAGACCATTCAACCGTTAACCCATCCCAAAGTACTCTGAAAGTCGCAACCCCACCCAAAACATCCTAAAAACCGCCTTCTACCCCTATGCGTTCACCATCTTTTCTATGTCTTCCGATAGTTGCCGCGCAACCGCCGCTATTAAATCCGGTGTAACCGGCTGGTTGTGGTACTCAGATAGGTTCGCTCTTATCACTGAGCAAAGCTCGTCTCTGTTGAGTAGTATCTCTTCTCTTTCGTTGTCGTAGCTATATTTCATGCGTTAGTCCCTTTGTTGTTTTTCAGGATGTTAGCATCAAACTTTTTTGGGTTCCACACTCTCGGGCGGAGCCACAAAGGGTTTGCGGTACTCAAATGGCGGCTCGTAGAATAACACTACCCCTGGCGACCGGGGTTTTACGATGCCAATGCTCTCGTAGCATGCAATCGCTTGTTCGATGGTGTCGTCCGGATAGTTGGCGATAACTTCTCGGCAATGCTCCCTCAAGAATTCGATATCGTCGCCGCCGTGAGAGTCTGAAACTTTCTTGATAAGTGTGCACAGGTAGTTCTTGCGTGCTATCCATAGCGCTTTGTCCATGCTCAATCACCTGTATAATTTTTATATACCTTAAAAGGCTCTCTAGTGCCTCTATTTTGAAAGTTACTTTGACCCTGTGGGTTAGGGTTGTTATTAAATCTACGTTGATCCTCCATAGCTAAAAACTTCATTCTGCGGTATGCGTACTGCGGAGGTAAGATCATAGTCTCAGTTTCAGGTACTGAAATGAGATATTTGCGGAACTCCTCGTAAACCTCAGGATCAAAATCTCTGTGTGTCGGTGTTATCTGGGCTTCATCGAACTGTCGATAAGTCTTTCCTTCGTTTACTATCTTCTTGCCTTGTAAGATTCTCTGGCATTCGTTCATGCAATCACGGAATGCTTTACTCTCGCCTTTCGTTGGGTTTTTGTCTGGCGGAGGTAGTTCTTTCAGCTTCTCGTCTTTGTATTCTTGCAAGCGTTTCCAGTGGGAATGCGGGTTTTCTTCAAACTCTACGACACAGAATGGGTAATGCTCACGGGTCTTGGTTTTTATTTCTTCGTGTCTGCCGTTCTTGAGTGTCCAGCTTCCGATCCTGTCATAAACCATTTTCACAATCGGATGTGAGAAGTCACGAGAAACCATCATGCGTATGACATCGTCCTCATCTGGGATTCCTGAGGCTTTGCGACAGAGATCTATAAACTGCAATTGCGTTGGCGGGAACTCTTTGTAAATGAGATAACACTTTTCCCTAGCCTGTGTGGCTTCCGCTATCGTGAATTTACTTAACTCTTCAGTCCAGTCGTCGAGGCATGCTTCCCAGTCAGGATCGTCACCCATGCGATTAGTCCATAGCTTTCCGTATTTGATGGAAAACTTAGTAAACATCTTGGTAACAAATTCCCTGTCTACAAATTGATTTATGTAAGTTACGGTTGGCTCATACGTGATCATAAGTCACCCCGTATTTCTTTTGTTCTTTTCTAATCATTTCATTGAACTTGTCAGTACCGGTCATAGGCTTCTTATAGACTTTAGTCTTTTGGATAGCTTCCTTCTTAGAATAATTAATATCACGTTTAATCCATGACATTAGGCGCTGAGGACTTACAAGCAACGGATCTCGCAATGTCGCATAGTGAGACAAACACTCAAGATATATGTCCTCAAAAGTTTTGTCTCGCCTAACATCCTCGGGCAACTTCTCATAGAGGGTTTTACACTTCTCGCTATTAAGACATTCCTCTCTGAAAAACATCGCCTTTCTTTGCTGTTCAACCTCGCTGTACAAATTCTGCTCAACCGACCTCTGTGTGTGTGTATAGTTTTTATTATTGGAAAGATTACTGGTTATGGTATCCGTATCTCGGACGGGTGTAGTCCGTATCTCGGACGGGTCAAATGACCCGTCCGTATCCTGGACGGGTATGTTTTCTTTTTTATTAAAGTAGTTTAAGTCAGTAGCAATCAGGTATAACGATTGTCTCCCCGGTTGTGCCCTTCGAATTAAGAGTCCATTTTTTTCTAACTCGTTCAAAGATTCAAAACAGCTCGTACGGGTTACTTTACCCGTATTGCAAAGGAACTGAATGTTCTTTTCGACAGTCGAACAGTCTTTGCTGTAGTCAGCTTCATAACGTAAAGCCATGTATATTTTTAAGGCATCCCCAGAGAGAGCATGAAAGATATCTTCGTTGATGGTTATGTAACGAGGGCGTACTCGTTTAATGTGGAATGATTCGTTACTGTCTTGAGATTTTTTTGAAGGATTTGAGTTAATAGTGTTGTCATTAGTGTGCGACATGGATATAATTTCCCCGTTGTAATGTGAATGTCTGCACACAATGTTTTTTTACAGAACCGTTATTGTGTGCAATTTGGTATAGTTTGAAGACACTTGGTAGGTAGAGATCAAACATCAATATCAAATGAAAAGTTCAGTGTGGCACGGATGCCTCACATCTCTTTAGATTATCAACTGATAACCAATTCTAAAAATCTAGCATAAAAATCAACTAGCACTGGGGGAGAGCAACCCCAGATGCGCTTAATATATCTCTTTGCTTATCCTATTATCAAGTGATCTCCCAAAAAATATTCAAATAATTCTAAAAAACTACGTGACAAGCTCTCATTTTATAAATACAATAGCATCATTGTATAAATGTGCTTATAAAAGGATAATAAAATGAAGAAAGATATAAAAGACTACAAAGCTTTCAATGTGAGAATACCATTCGATGACTGGTTGTTTCTTAAGGATACTTCCGCTAGACAACAAATATCTATGAATGAAATTATTGTGATGTGTGTGGAGAAATACAAAAAAAAGTTAGAAAGAAAGTTGACAATGAGTGATGCTACAGTATAATAGCATTTATATGTGAGTTAAGGGCTGTCACTCTTAACCCACCGAACATAAAAACCTTTAGGAGACTATTATGCACGAGAGAAGTGTATCGCACGCTATTATTAAAAATCAAGACATTGATAACGACCCATGGAATTTGGGTGTGCACTTTACCAAAGGATTGGTGATGTCAAAAGAGAAAAGATTATCAAATTTCGCAGAAGAATTGGTTGCGACTAACGCACGTTTATCATGTGATCAATACTACCTTTCATTCGACTCATTATCAGATGATGATAAAAACGAGTTAGCACGACTGTACATAGACGCATCAGACCGCGACTTATCCGAGTGTGTATACGGTGACGATTTGTCTATAGACAATGAATATACATGCGCTCTTATGTCTATGCTAAAAGATAAGTCACAAGAATCAATCGAAAAATTTGCAGAAGTTACCCGCAACAACATTATCAAATACTACGAAGAAACATTGCAGGCCATTATTGACGATGCTTGTGACACGTATCTACGCAATATCAATGAAGCCAATGGTTATCACTCTCACATAGACCAAGAGCACGGAGATGTCTATTGGGGGAAATTCGCATGAATATCTCAACCTACAAATTCAATGAAAAAGAAATCCTTTGTTTTCGTCTGGACTTTTTATGTTCAGACGAAAAGCCCTGGCTTGCGTTTTGGGGTAATTATTCAACGTACGATCCTATCGGGGAAGGAGTTTCTAGAAAAGACGCATTAATGGACTTGCTTGAAAAAACCAATGAAGCACAACTTTAAGGAGAAAGACATGAAGGATTTTGTAACTGCAGTAGATAGAATAACATTTAAGAAAAAGCGTTTCTTGTGGCTACTTAAAAGATAGTCGCCTTATGCATCTTGAGTCAGGGTGCATAGGGAGACTATCTAAGCTCTTAAGTGGGCATAACTAAAACGAGAGGTATTTGAAATGGCGTTAAAAGCAAAAAAACCAGCAATGATCGAATCACGGCTCAAGGCATTATTTTATGGTAATGCTGGTGTCGGTAAAACGATGGCAGCTATACAATTTCCTAAGCCCTATATCATCGACACAGAAGGTTCTACTAATAAAACTCAGTATGTGCGTGAGATAGAAAAAGTCGGAGGAGCGGTTCTTATGACCGTGGATTTTGACGAAATGGTAAACGAAGTGAGAGAGCTTTTAACGACACAGCATGAATACAAAACTCTCGTAATAGATTCACTAACACTTCTTTATAATGACTTGCTTGAGAAGGCAGAGCGCAAGGTTGGCACAGAATTTGGTCGTCACTATGGAGAGGCTAATAGACGCATGAAGCAGTTGCTCAATCTTCTTTTCAGACTAGATATGAACGTTATAATTACCTCCCATTCCAAAAACGAATACGGGCAGAATTTAGCAGTTCTTGGTCAAACATTTGACTGCTATAAAAAACTAGATTACTTGTTCGATCTCGTATTTGAAATTCAAAAAAGAGGGTCTACGAGGGTGGGTGTTGTTAAAAAGTCTAGGATAGAAACTATACCCGATGGAGATCAGTTTACATTTTCTTACAATGAAATAGCAGAAAAGTACGGCCGTAAAGTACTAGAAAGGGATGCTATTGCCCAAGAGTTAGCCACTGATTCAGACGCAAAAGAGATTGTAAGACTCATTGAGTTACTTAAGATTCCAGAAGAAACATACAGGAAGTGGCTAGATAAATCTTCATCAGAGCGTTGGGAGGAAATGCCCAAAGACGCTATACAAAAATGCATAGAATTTCTTAAATCAAAAATACAAGGAGAGGCAGCATGAGATTTACGCCAAAGTCAGAAGAAGAGCTAGAGGCTATTAGTTTACTAGAGCCAGGGATATATCCATTTTTGGTAACTAATGCCACTAATGAAAAGTCAAAAAGCGGCAATGATATGATAAAACTTACATTGACTATTTGGGGGAAGGATGGGTCTACGCATTCCATGTTTGATTATCTTCTTGAGGCCATGGCATACAAGTTAAGACACTTTTGTTCAAATTTGGGTCTTATGATGAAGTATGACCGCGGTGAATTGTCAGCTGAAGACTGTATTAATAAAAGCGGGTCTTTAGAACTTGTCATTAAAGAAGGAAAGGAAAGCCCAAATGGCGGCAGGTATCCAAGCCAGAACTCTGTTAAGGATTATGTAAAAAACGTAGGAAATGCGAATTTATCAGATAATGTAGCTGATGAGGATGTTCCGTTTTAATTTTGTCAACCAAGGATGGGTATGGAATTTATAAAGCAATGGAGACATATATACGATGAAGTAAACCGGTTGGGAGCTATTTACAAAGACTCCCTCCCTGGTTATGTAAAAAATGGAAGCAAATGGGATAAATTACCACCAAAAATAATGATGGAAAAAGAAGAGCAAAAAGAAATACAATCGACAATTGAAGAACTTACGGCATTTTGTACAGTGCTTATCAATACAAGCGCTATTCCACAAAAGGTGATTCCCGTAATTGTCAAAAGGCCTAGATTGCCAAATTGTAGTTAAGGAGAATAGAAAATGACTTATTTGTGGAATATTTTAAAGTGTTTTTTCATTGGCCATGATTATGACTGGGAAGAATATGAAAAACGTATAGAGAAGGAAGAACACCATGGAGCATATGACATGGTGTTTTGTAAAAGATGCATGAATTATAAAACACATTGTAATTAAGGGGTTTAAATTGAAGAAATTAAGTGAAGATCAAACGAGAGAGGCGCATAAAATCTATATTCATTTGTGCGAGGTATTTAAGGGTATAAATAATATAGACTCAAATTCTCAACAAGATTTAGAGATGGCGGGATTTATCCTTGGAAATCTGCAAGGGTGGGTTCTTGCAAATTTATTACCTGATGGTACAAAAAAAGACGATAAAATATTTAAGAATGTTCAAAAAGTAATACAGGTATGGTCTGAAAGAGTTTTTTTGGGTCATATAATAAAAAATGACACTATTTGATAGAACAATATAAAGGGTTAGAAAGAACGATGTGGAATGAAAAAAACAAGATGGCTGCGGTATCTATATTTGAGAGACTTAAATTTGAGGTTAGAAACTTAAATAATACTGATTTTACAGAAGAAGATAAGCTTAATTGCATGTTAACCGGAATTGAAAACTTTTTAGGATGGTTTTTTGTATCATTAGACTGCGATGAAAACAGCAGAATGGATATTGTAAATACCTTTGTTCATACTATGCATAGCGCTATGAAGTTCTATGAAAAAACAAAAGAAGATACTTATGTCTGCAACCATTGAAGTGCAAAGAGGAGGATTCCTCAACACAGAACAGAAAGAATTAAAAAATGTGATTTTGAATAGTCTATTTGATGCATTTTCTGCCCCACTAAAAAATAAAGAGCATCTTTTCTTGGGAGAAGAAGGCTCACAAGCGATGACGGATTTAATACTGTCAGTAATGATTATGTTCAACAGAGAGATCATTACACGCATATGCTTATCTTTAGACGAAGATTACATCGAAAAATTTATCCAGACCTATCTAAATTGTATAGGTAAAGAAATACATACAAAATTAATAGAATCTAAAGGACAAAAACCACACTAATGAAAGACCTGGCACGGATGCGTTTAGGGGTTCTAAGAGAAATCAAGAACGTGAATAGGTTCCTAGAAAGCATGGAGAAAAGCGTTAAATCGAGGAATCCTGAGGCTATACAGCGCGCCTATATGTTTTTGGTGCATCTCGTGCGGTTGATGGATGATGGCTGCCTTACGCCCAACAACATAGCTCTTGATTTAGAAATAGCTAGAGTGTTCCAGGAGATAGAGGAATGACAACAGATGAAGAAATCATAAAACTAAGACAGTTAGCAGTTTCTATGCTTGTTGATACTTATAATGAGAGTTTTTCATCAATTAAATTGGAGATAGACTCTATTGTTTTTAGTCTTATAAAGGCACTTAGTCAACTAAGAATTGTGGGCGATCCATCCGTTATTAAAAAAGATATCATAGATTTGATAAGCATGGATTTGACATCAGATTATAGATTGATAAAGGGGTGTAATGATAATAAGTGATTCACAAATAATGCAATTAATGACCGTACTGTATGACAGCATCAGGGGTAAAATAGAGATAGAAGGCATGTTTGGCATGTGTTACGGCGACAGGATAAATCTTTATAATAAGATTCTTTCTCAGCAATCAAAAGAATTGAAAGAGATAAATATGACAAATAATGAATTATTAGAAGAAATATATGATCACATACATGAAAATAAATCCAGGTCTATAGAAATGTTTATTGATAGCCTTGAAGAATCCACAGAATTTAGTCGTGGAGCTGCTCAAGGTCTTATGCGTGGATTAGATTACATGCTTGAATATTTAAGAGAAAAGATGAAATAACAAGAGTTCATGCCCAAAAATCCTAACCACAAGGCCAATTTTTAATTGCTAGTTATCAAGAATGTTTTGTGTGTTGGGATGGATGGGCACCAATTATGACAGCCTATATGGTCTTTGTGACATATATTTACTCCTTGAAAAGGCCGAGAGGATAAGGTTCGACCCTAGAGCTGGGTGGCAACGTAGAAATACGGAGGGTTAGCGGTAAAGCAGTAGGTGGAAATCCTACAGGCTGTCACTTTTTATGAAAGCAGCGACGCTGACAGTGAAGCGTGTATCCCCAAACGACATAAGTTGGCCTTTTAGATAAGGTGATGGGTGAGCCGGTCGGTGCCCACAAGCGCTCTCGAACGATACGAGCACCATATAGAATGTGCAATTCATTCCTGCTTTCGCTTTAAAACTATAGGTTGAGGATTAAGATGATGTATTACAATCTCGATGAAAACAACAATCCCGTGCCGTGTAAATTATCAGACTGGGAGGATTTATACGAAACCGCAGAAGGTAATAAAAGAAGACGCGTAGCCGAGGATGAAATTAATGGCTCTCGAATATCAACTGTTTTTCTAGGTATTGACCATGGCTACGGATTTACATCTAACCCCATGCTATTTGAAACGATGGTTTTTAATTCTGAAGATGATAATTGTGATGGCTATCAAACAAGATGTTCAACATGGAATGGAGCGATTCAGATGCATAAAGATGCAATAGAATGGGTGAAAAATGGTTGTAAAGAGCACAACCAATGACTGATGACTATGTATTGTTAATTTGCAATACACTTAAATATTGTAATGAACCCATGGATATGCCCTCGATGCGAGCGCGTGAACTCACCGTATACCCCCTATTGTTGTAGGCCACAAGTAGCCAATACTTTCAACAGCACGCTGGGTATTTATCTTACAAAAAATGAGCAAGAGGCCTGGGGAAGAAGGCATGAGTTTAATGTAAGTAAAAGTGATAATAGTAAAGAGGACTAACAATGGAAGCATGTCAAAGATGCCACGAAATAGATGAAGACAGACGAACCCTAGCTATGGCCTGCTTCTATGAGATGGACGAGCTAAAAATACCTTTCAAACATGAAGAAAGCGTGGAACAAGGAAGGCTTTACACGCTTAGAGTGTGTAAGCGCTGTCGTGCAGACTGGATGGAATCCATACAAAATTGGTTTTTCAATATAAATCTGGATGAAGAATCCTGCGGCAGCGGTATTTTTGTGATGCGCAATGGGGTGCCGGTAGAGATTAGTGATGAAGAGTGGTATTCAATGTATCCAGATAGTGAACCAGTGAGATTTAGGGATAAGTAATGAACAATTACTACATTTTATGTCAAATTGCCTCAGCTCTATGTTATATCGGCGGAGGGTTTATCCTGGGATATATGATTAGCCGCGTCGTGAATGACAAAAAGAGAGATTGAAATATGTTTTTATCTATGGAAGTACCATTACTTAATCAAAATGCAAGAATTTTTTATTTTCATAAAGAGTGCGGATGTTTATATATGTTGGGTTATGAGCAGGCCAAAGAAACAATGCCGTTGCCTGGTGTGAAAATACCTGATTATGGAGTTAAAGAGCTTATTAAGTGGCTTAATAAAGAATGTGAGCATGAGAGCTTAGAAAATGACTGACTCCACAAGAAATTGTCTTCTTATTTTAGGTTTATAACATGAATAATAATGTAATTAAGTTTTTAGGTTGTAGCTGGCGCTGGAAAGAGATTTTACCGCCATCTTTTGTTGAAAGAAATCCTGACTATTGTCATGCTAAATGTCTGGAAAAACATGATTGGGAAGTGATTTTCAGGTTGAAAGATGGTAATGCTGCTATTGCGATATGCAAAAACTGCGCACTATTAGAAAGTGGTTGGATGAAAAATAATGACTGACTTAACAAAAGAACAAATAGATAAAATCATATCCATGAGCCAGAGCTATTGCGATCACAAATGGGAAAATGGTTGCTGTGGATGCGCTATGGATAGTATTTATTGTTCTAAATGTGAAAAGAGTCTTAATAATGATTGATTTCACCAAAGAAGAGCTAGCCGATACATTATATGCTTTAGAGCAATGGTGCCATCCACAATGTGATTATCCGAGATATATTGCGTTGCGAGAAAAAATCCAATCTATGATCGATAGTTATTCAGATGGCCAACAAGCTAGGGATATTAATTCCATTAATCCCTGTCCAACATGTGGGGATCATCATGATTAATGGTTTCACCAAAGAAGAGCTAAAAGATATTTTATCTTGGGGTGAAGCGTATACCGAATTTGGTCAATCTTGGGTAACGAAGCTTCAGGAGCCTTTATTAAATAAAATCCAATCCATGATCGAGATATATTGCGACCACCTGACATCCAACCCAAATTCACTTACGCTGCGCGATATTAATCAGGGAATATATGCTTTCTTCTCGGTGTGTGATAAGTGTGGTGAATATTATGAATGACTTCAAGAAAGAAGAACTAGAGTACCTAAAACAGCTAGTAAAAGATTACGAAGGACAATTTCTAAATGCGGTAACAGCGTTGCCAGAAAAAATAGAATCCATGATCGATAACTATTGCGAGCATGAATGGATTTACAATCAACACGATCAAGGTCATTGTAATAAATGCGGTAAAAATGATGGTTAATTATATGAATGATTTCACGAAAGAAGATTTAGAAACGTTGCTAGCTTTATTAAGCGAAAAAGAAGCCCTAGAAACTAAACAAGCTTTGCTATGGTTAAAGCTTCATAAATTGATAGATAACTATTGCGCGCACGAATGGAATGAGTTGCAGTTAAACACAATTAATATAATTAAATCCATTCTTAACGATTGCAACTATATTGATATAGTTATTCGTCACAATGGGGAAGACAGAGTATTTCAAGCTGATTTTTTGAAACAGTTGATTGGTAAAATTGATTCATGAATGATTTTACAAAAGAAGAGCTTTCCGACATTTATTGGCATTTTGAATATTACTTGGAATGCCTTGAGCCTAAATTTGGAAAAAGTAATAGCGAGCGAAGAAAAGAATTGATGAATAAAATTCAAGATATGATCGATAACTATTGCGAGCATGACTGGCAAGATTCTAAGATTGATGCTGATTTAGATGTATGTGTTAAATGTAAAAAAATACAATTAAATAGGTATTAAATAATGAAAATCAGTGAAAAGCAGATTATGCAATTGATTCAGTTTTCGCAAACGTATGTAATGGCTTTGGATACACTTTATCAGTTCGACAAAAAATTATTATCACGGTGCGGACTCCACAATAAAGATTTTGTGGCTAAATTGCTTTCAGATATTGCCAACCAGCAATCCGAAGAACTAAAGGAAGTCAATGAGTGCACATAATGATAAAAATTATACAGGCATCATTGATATTGAGTACGTAATTAAAGAAGATTACAAAAATGAGGATTGCTTGCTGTTGGGAGCTATTTCTAAATCATTAAATGCTAGTTGCTGGGTAAGAATGAATAACGATCATCTATCTAAAGCAACTGCCCAATCAATTTTAAAGACGCTGAGAGAAATGGAGATGTCTATTGTTTACCAAAATATGTAAAAAAGGAAATAAATGAATAATGATGAAGAATTACTAGAAGAAAGCAAGAATTTAGCTAATTCTATTTTAACTGCTATTGCAAATTTTAACGAACAATCTGATGTTAGCCCAGAAGATAAGGTCAATTGTATATTGAATGCTTTGGCTAATTGCGCGGGGAGAGCCATTGCTTTTATGGGTGAAGACCTTCCTAAATCATTGCATTATACAGACCTTTTTTTAAAGAATGTGCGCGGGTCATTGCCTGTACATTTAGAAGCTTGGGAAAAACTCAAAGAGGATAAAAAAGAAAGTGCATAACCACTTTTGCTTATGCGGGCAGACATTCAAGAGAAGAGAAGAGGCCATTAAGCACCTCGAAGTATATCAAATGAGCCTTAATGGAAACCTTCACGCGATAATATCTAGAAGTAGGGCAAGTATATTTTTAGATTATTTATTAGATTTGCCATGTAAGGCAGCATTTAGATCTGCTGCAATCGTTACCGTGCTTCTCATGTTTTCACATAAACTAAATATAAATTACTCCCTCTGGGAATCACTGCTCCTTGGAACTTGTGTAGGCCTTATTGTTTAAAGAGATAACCATGACATTTCTAGACAAAACATTTTGTGCATCAACTAATTGCCGTAATGAGTGCGGACGACAAATGACTCAATCAGAAAAAGAAAGCCTTAAAGAACTAGCTTTTTATGGATTTAAACCTACCATTCTTGTTTCTTGGGGGTATTTTTGCGGTGAAGAAGATGAAAAGAAAACAGAATGATCTCGTGATATTTCCATGTCCCCCCCTATCGCTATTCAAAGAAGCGCCCAAAGACCAATCTGAAAGTCAGCTCGTTGATTGCCCTGATTGTAAAAAAAAGATGTGGTTATCAGAAAAAAAGAAAGGGCTATTGATATCTTGTGTAGTTTCTAACACGGATATAGTCCTCAAATGCTATGATTGTATTACGGAGTATGCCAAGGAGCATCCAGAATTATTTTTGGATGCTGAGCTGTTAGGAATATAAAAAATGAATAAGCGCGAAGCAGCGATAATCACAGCAATAACAAAAATATCCTTTGGAAAAAATGGAAATCATAGTTTTCACGAATATGTAGAAGAAAAATTTGGCCATAGTGTTTTTACTCATGAATTTTCAAGCCCTGAATTCTGGGGGAAACTAAAAGAACTAGCATGTAATGATTTTGAGAAAATATGTGAAGATTTAACATCATGAAAATATGTCGATAAAACAAAATCTTATCGACATGTTTTTGTAACATGTCGATAAGATTTTTAAGGACAACAACTAATGAATATGAAGAATTATTATGATTCGGATGTACGTAACGCAATATTTGGAACAGTCGCGACCCCAGAAATACATAGGACGATAGAATGGACTCCTTTAACAAAAACAGAAAAAAGAGAAATATTTCTTTATAAATGCAAGGAAGTAACAATGGAAATCCTGTGGGCAGTTTTTTTGGCAATTGGCGTATCGCTGCAAGTATGTGGTTTAGCTTTTTTATTGGGATTATTTTTTAAATTAGTACTAAAAGTCTGATAATAAAAATAATCAGACTTAAGACGTTTTTTGTATATATTGGACACCAAAATGTATATAAACTTGAAGTTTTGTATCTATTAATTACTGCAAAAAATTAGCACAACAGATCGGGTAAAAATTATACTGAAATTTGATATATTTTTTAATCCAAAAACACATTAACTATACTTATAGTATAATAGTAAGGAAGCTGTTAAATTATGAACAAAAATGAAAGTCATGGGCTAAAAGAATTGTTGGCGTCACAGATTGGGTTGCTTGCGGGCTCCTTGAGGACATTAGTTCGTACTATTAATTATAAAGATTCGATAGACGGCGGAACTTTAATACTTATGAAGACATTGATTAAGCAATCAAGATCTACAATAGATCAAATGGAAAGACAATTATTAAGACTTGAAAGAATTATTGCTATTAATGAAGAGTATTGAAGAAGGGAGGGGGAAGTTAGCCCTCCCTTAGTAGCTAGCGAGTGGAGACAAGCGCGCTACATATTAGAGAACAGCATATCCGATTATGATATCGCCATTTAATGCTGTTGCTGCTGTATTGTTGTAGATGGTCAAAGTGCTTGTACCACTACCAGCAGTTGCCTCTATAGTTATATTTTTAACGGTATTGGTGCCACCCATAAGCGTCAATTGGATAGAGCTAGTCGAAGATATCATTGTGTTCGTCCAAGTAATCGCATAACTTGCACCACCAGCAGTAGTCAACGCTGAGGTAGTGATCACACCAGCATTACCACTAGCTGTAACAGCATTGGCAGCTTCTGCTCCATCGGCTTTACCAAGGATTATCTGACTAGTAGCATCCATAGTTGTGGTGCCTTGGTCGAGTACGAAATTTGCAAGCCCTACGCCAGGGTCTGGAAGTACTAACTGAGTACCTTGTCCGTACGAAGCATTTGTAATCTGTACTGGGAAATTCCCCGCGTTAGCTGTTGCAAATATAAGTATATTACCTGTAGCTGGCGCTGCTGGATATGAAGCTAATGATCCCGCTGTTCCTGATAGACCAGCTTGAATGTTACCACCGTTGATAGCAGTTGCAGCATTCTCGCCTAAGTTACCCGAAGTTGTCGTCCATGTTGCGATCCTTCCCACTATAGTAGGAGAGGTAAATGTGGGTACTGTAGCGAATGACTTGCCAGAATCAGCCATTAAACCAGTTGTGCCAGATGCAACAGGTATATTGCCCGCGGCAATTGGCGCTGAGCCGTCTTCGACTAGGAAGTTACCCAGCACATTACCTGGGTCTGGGATAGTCATAATGCTAGATTGACCGAAACTCGCATTACTAATTCGCACGAAGAAGTCGCCGACATTATTGGCAGGATTTAAGCTTAGGGTTCCTCTAGAGGCTGTTGACGGGTATATAGTCAACGAACTACCACTTCCTGATGCGCCAAACGATACACCACCGGATGATGTTGCATGAATATTAGAGGATTGAAGGGTTCCAGTAGTGTTTGTGAAGAATGGTACAGTTCCTGCTGTAGTTGGTAAAATTATTCCACCACCGGCTTCATCTACTAAAGACCAATCAGATCCTGAGTGCATAACCTGATAAGGAGCCGCAATTGCTTGCGCTGATGGGGATTCTTTTGTAGAAACTATCGCAAGACAAGGTAAAGAGAACTGTGTTCCCTCAGCTACTATTTTATTCAAATAACCTGTTGCTGTAACTGTAGCCACAGAGTCTGTAGTTTGGATATATGCAAGACTTGGTAATACGCCAACCAATCCTGATTGACTTGTTATTGCACTTATAATAGCCATTTTAAGATCCTTCTTAAATTAAAAATTCCATTTAACGCATAGCGCGTACTAACCACCCATTCTCAAACTTTTTTAATCTCGGATTTATTTCTATTAAATGCTCATAGTAAAGACGTGCATCCTCTCTGATATCATTTAATAAATCTACATCACGTCCATGTCTGCAAACCTCATTGATACAAGCAATAGTTTTATTGCCTAATATTCCATCGATTAAAATGATAGAATATCCGTTGTAACTCAATGCTTCTTGTGTGATCTTATGAGCCTCAGTAGCTCCAATATTTACCGCTAAATCAAATATCTTAGTTGCAACCTTAATGTCATTTATAAGATTGTAGTTATAGCGATCCCACCAAATCTTTTTATAATAGGTAGCAGCATTTTCACGCGTCAAATCTATTACTTTTGCAGGCAAACCCAACTTTGAATGATATTTGTTTAATTCAGATTGTGTAATACCAAACTTAGTCTCTCCACCTCTATCATCCAATTCATTAGTATAACCACCCTCATCCTGCAAAAGATAATCTAAGGCATAATGGAAGCGCTCGTCATTTGACAAAAATTTCATGAATTAAATCCATTAAATCGCGTACATTATTGAGCCGAAAATAGTACAAGCTGCCCCGCTTGTAATATTCGCTACAGTGAGATTTGCAGCAGTTGCGCCTGATCCACTTGCTGCTATTTGTATATTGGTTGCGCCCCCTGCAATCAATATCAAAGGCGATGTAGTGCCAGCGGGATATGATGGAGCAGATGTGTAGCAATATCCCACCGTGGAAATCGCAGGCGCTAGAGTTAATCCTGTGATTAGAGCTGTGCTCGATGCCGTCGTATAAGTTGGTGTGAAAGTTAAGTTAAATGTAGCGATCACAATATTACCTATGCGCGCATAACGTCCAGTCTGCGTTGTATATACAACACTTAAATCCCCTGGGGTGCTAAATGTAAATACTGGAGGCCAGCTAGTAGTCGTAATGTAATTACTTAGCGCACTTCCTCCAAAATTAATACTAGTTGCTGTGGAAACCCCTAAAGTTGGCGTTGTAAAAGATGGTGATGTGCTTCCAGCAAAACTGCCCGTTCCGGTTTGACCGGAAAGCGATACTCCGACCGCATTAACAGTTGTCATGTAGTTTCTCCCTAAACTATGGTGAATCCTGTTGTTTGACCACCACCAAAACTTGCCCACATTGTATTAGCTACAGTGCAGATTAAATTTATTGAATCATACTGACTGGTTGAACTTAATGAACCACCAGCGCCCAACGTTGTATTCGTAGGTGCTACGAAAATTTGCTGACCAGAAGCTTGATGTATAGTCCACCCATTGGAACTTACACCCTGCACAGAAATTCTATCGCCAACTTCTGAAGTGGTTGGAAGCGTAAAAGTCACAAGACTTGCAGGAGCGTTGGCAAGATAAATAGTATTAGTAGTCATTGCCTGTGATGCACTTGTAACAACTACTATTTGTGAGCCGAATATTGGAGCAGTAAAGCGTACGTTTACGCCTGCTCTTAATCCTACTAATTGGTCACTCGCTTGTAGTGCACCAACACTTGTGAATGCACTCCATTTTATATCTGCCATGTAATCACTCCGTGATCATTAAATTGAATCCTGTCTCCGTCTGCATGAATTTACCATCCTCGGTAATCATGTATTCACTCCCAGGAGGAGGGACTATATATCCTATTGATGCACTTTCACTAAATGGGCTATCTATTATTGGATCATCAACAGTTAAATTCATGCCCAACGCTTGATTGAGCACGCCCATTAGAATATTCCTGCATAATTATTGACAGCTTGTAATTCCACACAAAACCATGGATTTGTCCCATCCGCTGTGATAAGACTTATTACGGTTCCTGCCTTTACTTGACGACCCGCTGGATTTAAAACAGTACTTACCAATCCTACTGTACTTGAAGGAACTGTTGCTGTTGTTGCGAAATCAACCCAAACATTAGCGCCAGGTGAAAAGGTAAATATGGCAAGCCAGTATTCATTATTAGATGGTACTGTGAAGTGCTGTTCAGTATTTGCAGCCAAAGCACCCGCGTAGATATCGTATGTGGGGGTAATACCAAAAGCGTTGTAACCGTTGATATCACGTGTCATGCATAATTTTGTTGACATAAGTTATCCTTAACTTAATGTATAATTTTTAAACTATTCCTAGTCTTGCATCTGCAACATAATGATAAAGAATTTTTCCTTCATCTCCAGCAAGCCCTGCTGTTGCTGTTAATGCAGCGGGAGTAGTTGCTTTGCAATTCATCAATAATCTATTCGTTGAATTATTCGTTGTAATATAATCTGTTGACACTGATATATTTTGTGGGTTTGCAGCATCTGCAACAATTGCAGATCCATTTCTATAAATACCTATATTTATAGAGCCTCCCATAGCCGCAGATGTTCCATCAGGTGCATAAAAAACCACATTAGGAGCAACTCTTTTAACAGTTTTATACTCAAGCTGGAATGAATTTAAACAAAGTATGTCAGATGGGGTCATGCCAGTGGGATCTACAACAATAACACCATTATATGCATACTTTTGGCCAATACTTGTAGCTGTACCAACTACAGTCCCAACATCATAACTCTTCTCATAATAATACTGACACTCTCTTAATACTTCATCCGGAGTCTGTGGAGCAGGCCGTGTGGCGATATAGCCTTTATTTAAAGATACTGAAAGAAGATCGATATCAGTATTTAATGTGGGTGCCATAAATGTTACAACAATAGCAAAATTTGCCGTACTTGAGCTACCATAGTACTGCTTTGCGTTAAACCCAAAAAACCTCATGTCAACTTCATCGCCACTTGCTGCTGTTATTTCAAATGCGCCTGTAGGTGTAAACTGTGTTATCTCAGCCCAATTAGCTGCTGTTAAGGTAAATACACCTGAGCTATTAACAGTACCAATTGTAGTTGGTAGTGTAGGTATTGTGCCGCCACCATTTGAATAAAACATATAAACATTGGCTAAACATCCAGGATTTCCAGGAGAATATACAGTAACTAGAGAGCTAACGACTTCACTAACAATTTCAAATGCCGTATCACCACTTAAATATTGCAATATATACCAAGCTTGATTATTTGCTGTGGTATTAAAAACCGCATTACTTGTTGTTCCATCTATCCCAAAATTTACAGTGCCACTGCTTGTGGCTGCAATAGTTTGATCACATATGTAACCAGGAGTAGTCGTAATAGTAGCACTAGTAAACTGTACAGGATTCACTACGAAATCCCAACCAACTAATAAGCTTGGTATAGGCTTAAACTGTAAATACGGATTCCAATAGTGAAAGAGTTGATCTTCAATTCTTGCCGGAGTTTGCTCTAAATATGCTTCAATCTCTGTCTCTGATGCAACTCCACAAAGCTGAACACATGAAAATTGAAACTCTTGACCTTGGGGAAACACAAGCGTTATATCAACATAACCTGTGCCACTTCCTGGGTCTGAAATCAATATCGCAGGATCATTAAATATACGTGTAAATCCAGATGCAATCGTGGCTCCAGTACACAGTTGTTGAATCATACCAGTCAAAGATGGCGTGTAATTCATGGTTACTGCAAATGCACCACCTGTTAATGATTCAACAATAAACGTCGCCGACACAAATTGACCAACAAATAATCTTGGTGAAAAAATCCGTTGCCTTAAAATAATAGGTTGTGTAAATCCAGTGGTATTAATCCCTAAAGCATATGCAGGATTCCCAGGCGCTTGATTATCTGATATTTGTTCTCTATATAAACTTACGGTGCCATTCCCAGTAGTAACTAACGACCAATCAGGTGCTATTTCTGTTGCCGTCTGAGTTCCAGTTAGACTTAACATCCACGGAGATGATCGCGTTGCATCAGAAGGGAAATTAATCTCTACAAATTGCGCATTAGAAAGTACGTTATCAGTAGTATCAGCTGTATCCGAAGAACTACTACCACCGCCTACTCCAGGCCAATTTGGTATATCAAATTGAAAAACATTTGTAGAACTGTAAACCTCTATATAGTAATTATCAGCTATTTGAGAAGGAGGATCGTCATTGGGACTTCCTGTAAATGGCCACAAATAGATAGCAATATTTCCGCCATTTGCGTCAACGTACGTGCCGATTCCAGAAAGCGTTAATACTGAACCAAGATTAGTGTATGTATAAGAACCAGGCCCGGTTCCTGTAAGTTGGTATACATCTTTGGGTGTAGTTCTTTGTGAATCTCTAAAGAATTGAACAAAACCGCCAGACAATGGGACATTCAGTGTCTTATCCCATAATTGCTGTTGCAATGGGGGCATTATGATGGCGTTGTTATTAAATGTCATGCAACAGCGTCCTTACTGTTTGAATGTATATATTTTACGTGTTATCAGGAATATGGCAATATAATTCGCTGTCATCCCTTATTTATAAAATTATTTCCCGTTTACTTTGTTATAAACTTCTGATGCTACCGCGCCGGTTTTAGAGAGATTAGGTAATTCAGCTTTTTTGTTAGCTATTAAGGAATTTATAAATTTTCTTCTGTAGACAGGATCTGTAAGTTTCTTAGTAGCAAAGTCTGCTATTTTTTTAGTAACTACTGGCCCCGCAACTGTACCAATTATTGCTCCAGGAGCGCCCCCTGTAAGTAATCCAGAAAGACCTCCCACAATATTTGCAAGTGCGTTTGGTGCTATGTCAGTATTAACTTGACCCGTTAAAGGATTAAACATAGTGTTCAGTGATCTTGTATTTTTATTTACAAGTGACTTATAATTTAATACTTCTTTTCTGAGCGCTTTGTCTGGAAATAAAGCTTTTAATTGATTTGAACCTAAGTTCTTAATTAATGTTGCGAATTTTGACGGATTAAAATTACCTTCATTATCTAACGCCCTTGCGAGGTACCCATATGCTAGCAAATTTGACTGTTCAGAACCTGGAATTGTTGATGGTTTGGATAATTTTTCTGCGAGTTTTGAAAGTTTAGCACCTAAGTCTGATGTTTTGGAATTAGTAATGAACTTTGAAATAATAGTTTCTGGGTCTGCATTTCCAGCTATGAACTTATAAATATCCTTATCTAAAAATGGCGAAAAGTTTTTAGCATAGTTTTCCTCGGCTACTTTATACCCTTCTTTTAGAGTATCACTTCCATATTTATCTATTGAGGAGTTTATATCATTTTTAAGTTTTCTATATAGACCTTTAAATACTGAGGCCATATTACGTTGGCCAGGATCTGAAGACTGAGCATAGTTTTTAGAATATCGGTATAACTTACCCTTTAATATATTTGCTTCTTTTAAAGTGGGGTAAGTAGTTTTGGTTTCTTCTAATAAAGGCTTTCCAAACTTATCTACTAATAAACCTTTGGTAGTTTCTTCTTTAACTGGATTTGTATAATTTGTTATCTTATTTAGTATAGCTTTCGCATCAGGCTCATGCTTTAGAATATTTGTATCTTCAATAGCGCTCATGTACTTTTTAGCTTCATTCGCAAAGGATGACAAATTGAGATTAAGGTTTTCTTTGGAAGCCAAATCATCCACTGCGTTATAAATATTATTTTTGAAACTTTGATGTTTTTCAAAAGAATCTTTTAGTTTTTTTGTTAATTGAGCGGCTACATTCTCACTTGGATTATCCCCGAGCATTTTCTTAAGTAGCGCCTCGCCTTTGTCGACTATTTGCTTTCCAGTTTTTTGCATCATAAGAGATGCTTCACCAGTGATTTTAGGTAATTTGTTTTCATAGAGACGCTGAAGTTTTGGGTTTTGAATAACATTCCCCAGGTCTGTATTTGTGCCTTCAGCTTGTCTAAAAGATTTAGCCAGTTCTTTGTTCGTCAAAGGTGTCTTAAAGACTTGTGATGGTCTTAAAGAATTGACAATGCCGCTTACCCCTTTGCCAATAGCAGAGCCTGCAAGGCTGCCTAATCCACCTTCTAGAGCGCCTTTTGTTGCGCTTTCGTTCTGGGTTGCCCCATAGAGTGCTTGTGGAATAGCCTGCGATGCAGCTTCACTTAAAAAACTTCCAACTTTAGGAATTACTGAGATAGCTTCTCCCGCTTTACCTAAAGCCATTCCAGGAATCAATATAGCGGGTGCATATTGAGCTAAAGATCTAACAAGCTCATCAGACATTGATGTAGGCTCACCTATACCGTACCCTTCCTGATAATCTACTTTTGGTGCTTCAAAATCTGTTATGCCAAACTTTCTTCCTACTTTAAAAGGAAGGTCAGCCAAATTTCTTCCAGCTTCAGTAAGACCAACAGCAATATTTTTGCCTAAGCGTTCAGCGCCAGATTCATAGCCACCAAACATATCATTTAATGAACGACCGACATCCTTACTATTAATGGAAGCATTAGAATCTTGAGGGCTTTTATTAAAGTTAGAATGGTGATATTGATCCCATTTGTCCGCTTTATACTGCTCCCACTTATCATTCATAGGTGAATCCCTCGCTTAATGCCTCATCAACCTTATTTGGCGGGATGTAATATAGCTGGCCATTTTTATATAACCCAATAGATCCTTCAGGCGCAGATACTGTAGGGGATGCAGAGGGCGCGGGATTAAACTGACGAGTAAACGTATTTCCAGCCCCAACTCCCTGGCGATTTCTTGCAGCCAAACCTTCTTTGATAGCTTTATTAATACTGTCAGAAGCAACGTTTCGTGCCTTTTCTGTAAGCCTAGGCCAAGAGGAATTTATATATTGTTGTGCTTCTCGCATTATCTCATGCGTAGCAGTAATACCAGGTTGTCCGGCCGCAACTCTATTTCTAATTTGAGCTATTTCATATTGCAGGGTATTTGCAGCTATTAACTTACCTAGTTTTTCCTGAGACTTATTATCATTTTTAAACGTATCAAATATTTGTTGAGGAGATTTTCCAAAATAAGTTGTTCCATAAGGCTTTATCCATTTATTAGCGTAATCATTAAGAACATCTAATTCAGCCTCCGCTTGATTTGCGGAATTTGCTGAATTTATTTGATTTGCAGTGGTTGTGGATTTAACTGCCCTATCAAATGCCAACCTCGTTCCAATAGACATAGGATTTAATTGTGTTCCATCCTGAAGCGTAGTGCCACCCTTGGAAATAACATCTATAGCCTCTTGCAGTTGCTGTGGATTTAAATTAGGGTTATCAGTTGCCACGCCATTTGCATAGTTTAGGTAGTCCTTACTTCCAGTACTCCCACCAGAACCACCAGATTTATAATAATTGGCACGCGCATTTACTTCGTTTATTTCTGCTGGCTCTCTTTCTCTTAAAAATTCATTTAATATTTTCTGTTTATATGCATTTTCTCTACTTAAATTAGCCGTTGATTCCTGATTTCCCATATCAGCTTCAAAGGCTCTTGATGCATTTTCTGCATAGGGCTTTTTGATAGCATTAGAGAGTTCAGATGCAATAGCTTTATTTTCTAAATTTCTAGGCAAATATTGATAATTTACATCGTTAATCTTATTGGCTAGATTTTCAGCGTAGGCCTTTCTCTTTAGTTGTTCAGGAAGTGCCTTGTTTTCCTGGAAAGACTTATAATTCTCAAGACCTGATTTGATAGCAGCGCCTAAATCAAATCCACCAAAACCACCTATATCAGATGCATTGAGCTTGGGAAAATTAGGATAATTAATTGCCATGATTCATCCTTAACCATAACTTCTGTTGGGTAATAAATTTAAGCCAGCCATTACAGCGCTACCACCTGGCGCAAAAGATGCTGCCAACTTCATAGCATTACCGATTAATTGTGACCTGTTAGCATTTTGTGCGGCCTGCCCCTGATAAGCTAATCCACCTTCTTGGGCAAGATTAGAACCTAAGATGTCCCCGTATCCTGTAGATGCGCCATAACCCTGTGTCTCAAGACCCTGCTCACCCGAAAGTCCTGCGCCATAAAGCCCAAGGATATGGTTTAAATAATCCTCAAAATCCTTTCCTGACAAATCTACAGCTTTTTGTGCTGCATATTGTTGATGCTCTGGACTTCCTGCCATACCGCCCGCCGCTTCCGCATTAGTAATTCCTTGCAGCGCCTCTTTAAGCCTTGTTTGGTAACCAGGGGATGCCGTATAGCCTTCACTGAATTTATTGTAAAGTGCATTAGGGTCGTTAATTAAATTACCATATTGTCCTGTAAGTGTCTCAAGAGCATCTTTACCTGAATTAATGAAAGGCTGGTAATAAGGCTGTGTGGCACCTGGAATTTGATTTAAATAAGACATTGCTTTATTTGCTGGATTCTTTCCAGTAAATATATCGAAAAACCCCATTGCTCATCTCCCTATGCGTGCAATAAATTCTTAAATGTCGGAACACCAGCCACGTAGTAACACGCCATTAGTTCATCTGTGTCCGAGTTATAAATTAAAGTCCCTCTTTGACATGAAAAATTACCCTCTGTATCCCTACCTGCGGCAATTTTTGCTATGTTTGCTGTCGTCTGAGTGGGCGGGACTAAACCCTCATTACTAGTAACTGATTGTAATGCTTGTATAAGATTTTGTCTAAACTGATACTCAGGAGCTGTTGCAAATCCATCTTGCTCAACTAAGGGACTCACTGGTAAATCAGGAATGTTCTGTGTCATAAATACGCCTCCACGACTCCATCACCAACAACATATCTTGAATAGCCTGCAAACTGTAATCGTGGCGTAAAATCATTAGCGCGACCTAATCTTTGGAATATAAATCTTGATTTTCGTTGTCCAGTTAGATTCATAGCCATGGGAACTGCATTACCATAAGATTCTCCTCCATCTCTTGAAACAGATAGAAATACGGTCATATTGCGGCTATCTAGTATAATATCAGGCGGAGAACCTTCCGTTATCATGAATTTTCCATCTTCTGTTATCATAAGATCTTCAGTATCTTCAGTTATCATAAATTCTGATTCTTCTTCATTAATGAAGTTTGGCTGTCCTTGCTCAATAGTAAATCCAAGACTTTTGTATATGAGTGATCTTTGACTTGCAAGTCGAATTGGGGAGCAAATGCGTACTCTCGGAATCCCAAAGAACTTATCTTGATAAGCATATGTCGTAAATTGTGTACCAAATGCATAAAGGTTTGGGTCATTAAAACTAACGAAATAATAGGTATTGTTGAAATACACGATTTTGCGTGCCGGATGATAGTTCATGTTCTCATCCGTAATCGTAAAGAATTTATTATTATTTAAATCAAGAGCAAGCGTTATATTATCTGTCTTAAAAGTAACCTGGTAGAAAAGATGACCGTCAATCTTAACTAAAAACCCAGAACAATCCTCTGGAGATTTAAGAGTAGAGAAAAGATAGTCTATCCCGTCAGTGGACACCTCTTTAATATCAGCGCCTGTGGTGTACATAATTACAGGCCCTGCTTCCTCACTTATTCCTACCCAGATTATATAGTTTCCCTGATAAGCTATAGAGCTAGGATTAATACATCCATAGTCTATACTGATTGAGTTATTTCGCGACCATGGGAATAAAGCTTGTCCTGTAAACGTCCATTGCTCACCGACGGTATTTCCAAATACAAAAGTCATATTTCCACGACCTGGCATGGGAACTACAGCTTGTACGGTATCTGGCTTTGTCTGTAATTGTCCTACGTGCGCTGAATCATTAGGCCATGAGGTGCCATCATTTGGAGCAGATAGTCTCCATCTCGCTGTGCCTACTGCTTCACATTGAAAATAGGTATTTTGAAAAGCAAGAAACCCAGGGGTAAAATCAATAGTAGGTATTGTGAATGTAAGTGCGTTTTGATCCCAAATATAAATATTTACACCATCTGATAATGCTATTTGGCCTGCATTATTTTCAGATAAATAAACTTCACCACTTGTAGTAGAAAGAATTCCAACAAGTGTTGGTACTAAATTTTGATCATAACTAACAACATTGTTTCCGGCGACTACGTACATGCGATTAAAGACCGTACTTACATGTGCGCCACGACCATTTGCTATTGGATTATTTGTTATTTGAGATATGAATTTAAAGCCTGCGTAATCCACCAAGAACCCATCGCTAATCATCATGTTATAGGTTTGTGATTGATTAATCTTTGGATAGCGTCCGTAGGTATTGCTTCCTACAATATCAACGGGTATTTCAAATACGCCTTGTTGAGCTTGTGGTGCATATGGCGGTGATTGTGTAGATTCTAAGGGCATAGCCGTCCTTGGTTATAAGGGTTTTATTCTGTCCATCCTTTGAAGTCTACTAAGTAATGAGCAGCTTCAATTAATAATTCAGGGCAATCTTTAGCTTTTCCAAGCATTGTATTGCAGTCATGACAAAGTAAGGCACGAACCTCATTTGTATCATGATCGTGGTCTATGCATAATCTCGTTATCGTTTTTCCATCTCGCGCCATTCTTGTTTCTGGTTGTTTACATATGGCGCATTTACTTTCTTGTTGAGACAACATTTCATGATAATCATCTATGTTCATTTTCCTTTCTGATAATGATTTTTTTAAACTCAATATCTCCCTATTTTTTTGCTTGTAATTATCTTCCCATTTTTTATATTTTTCTGGATTATTTTGTCTATCTAATCTAGTTCTATTATTAATTCGATCTCTATTTTCTTTTTTCCAGTTCGCTATTCTTTCTAATTTTTTTTGTTTAGTTTCTAAGCTTTGTTTTAAGTTATAACTTTGATAACACTCTTTACATCTATATCTAAAACCATTTTCTAAATTTTTTGATTCCGAGTAATAACATTGCTCTTCGGTTAAATGTCCGTGTTTTCTGCATTTGGTCACTATTATCATTCCATCCCCATAATTTAAAAATAAAGGGATTATAATGTAAAAATGGCCAATAGCCAACTAGAATGGCCAATATCCAGTAGATAAATTTACAAACTGCCAATCAAAGGTTGTGTTTGTAGTAAAGAATGATCTCTTGCTAATCGACATATCCTTAGGACTCACAGATTTAAGCTTTTTAACAATCTCTTTAAGCTTTTTCTCACATTCATCAGGAAACGTCTGCCCATATTCACAGCATATGTATTGTGCGAGAGCAAATCGTAAATACTCTATATAGAATAGGTCGTATGTCAGTGATATATCTTGGTCTAGGGTCACATCAGAAAGCGCGAATTTACCCCATATATTTACAAGATAATTTTGATTGGGAACAAAATATAAGAATAGATTTGCACCACCTAAGGTGCGCTCATATCGGTAACTAAAAGGAAGTGCTTGAAGGTTATCAACTCGCGGTGTACCGAAATACTCTTTTCTTGTCAGCGGATTCATAGAGAATCTAACATCGCCGATATTGAATGTAGTAGTGTCAGCCTCTGCAAGATTAGGAATAAAGTATTCTTCTTGTCCTTGAACGGTAGTGAGTTGGTAGTTTTTGTAATAAGGAATTAATTGCAAATCTGAAAATTTGATATCTAGAAGTGCATTTAGTAAATAAAGCCCATCATCTTGTTGTGAGCCTGAAATTGTTTGCAAATCTCTAGCTAAAACCTGGGAGAGAAAATACGCTCTTTCTATCAATTGACTAGCTAAATAAGGTGTAGCCATATTCTCTCTCCCTAGAGTTTATACGTACCAGGTATACCCACAAACATCGAGTACTAAGCTACCTGCGGATACTTTGTACTTGATTGAAGGCGCACCTGTGTGCAATTGTGCCAATACAGTATTTTGCGATGTTGTATGAGCAGTAGCACCAGCAACAGGGGCGATGATAGTTACTGCATCTCCTGTTGAGTTATAGCCTTGTATATTCTCAATATCGGCTGCTGCATTTGCAGTGAAGTTAGAGAATAGGACTACAGGGGTGTTGTTTACGGCTGGCACAAATGCACTTAAATCAACGCCTGTGTAGCTTGTCTGGGTACCAGCATTAAGGCATTGGATAGGCGCATCGAAAGTAAAGGTTCTAAGAGATGTATTACCTGCTGACCAGTAACCCTTTAGGAAGTGCGCACTAGAATCTGTAACCGCATATCCTATTAGCAAGAATGCACTATAGCTAAATGGCATTAATGGGGTTACTAGAGATGTTGATATCATAGCGCCTGTGGGTTGGAGTGTTACAGGATCCCAAACCAAATACACCGCATAAACAGTACTAGCAGCTACAGTTCCCGTATCCAAACCATTCAATCCATTAATGGCCGAATTAATCTGAATCGACACATTGGAAGATAACTGAAAGCTACCCGTAGAATCCAAACAGCTACCAGCAGCAATATTCAATAATGTGTTAGGAGTAGTTGCATCATTGCTAATCCCAAACCCATTAATATAGTAAGGCTGATATTGTCCGTATTGGATGTAATTTTGTGTATCAAATGTTTCTGACATGTTTATTTCCTTATAAAAATTGTCTTATTACACAGGGAAAATTAGGCGCATTGAATCTTCTGAAATCAATGTGGAACCCCAAACGCAGTCACGAACATAAGACCTGTTGTCCTTACCAAATTGAACACCCCAGTAGTGACGAAGAGCAGCCCCTGATTCCTTATCCTTAAAGTACACAGTCTCGAAAGGAGATTGATTAGGTAAGCGTGGCATAGCTAAGTAGAAGCTATTACCTGCATCCATCCAACCCGCTTGGTGAGTAGGCAGAACAGTACAAGTCATGCCAGCTTGAATCACATTGTTTAAGTTCTGGTTCTGGTTCTGCGCCCATACAAGACCGATGCTGTTATTAATGGTCTGAACATTAACAACCACAGTACCTGCAACAGAGTTTGCATTAGCAATTGCTCTAAATTGAACAGGCAATCTGGTAGGATTATGACCAATAAAAGTGAGGAATCTCATATTTGGTTTTCCGGGCACTCCATCATTGAACTGCAATAAATCTCCAGCCAAAATAGCGTTGGCAGCGGTAGAGCCAGTAGGTTCAGTGAAAGTGATTTGAGTAACATTTTGCCCTGTAGGGTCGTTTGTGGATACCACAGTTAAAATGTTATTAGGAGCTGCCGCATTACCCACAAAGCCCGCAACATGAATTGGTAGTAAGTTAGATACACCCCATTTCACGTCAAGACCTGCGTATGAGCCTAATTCCCAAGCCTTAGCAATATCATCGTTTCGAGTTGGTGCAAATTGGTTTAAACCAGTGCCAACAATTGCAGGAACTAAGTCAACTGGTATAACACCACGCTTCATGTGCGTAGATGCGCCAAACGCCGTAAAATTTGCCCAAGCTTGTGCTAATTGTTGATACGAATTGATCGGATTTATTCCATCTCCGAAGAATCTGAAAGGACCGGAATTGATTTGTGCTTGTCCGAATTCAGGGCTATTGGGGTTGTTACCTACTACGCCTGAGACGATATTCTTCAGGATATCGGTTTCGACACCAGCACCAATTTCTTTGGCTGCTGCAATACCAAATCTATCCATGTATTGTTCAACATTGAAGATGAACTGTTCATCAGTATAAGCTGCTGATACGTTCTTGGCTTGTGAACAAATTAAAGATTGTAAACGCTGAACTGATGGTTGCTCAGTAATTACAAGGCCATCGTAAGAGATGTAACGAGGGGTTGCATCGAATGTGATAACGTCACCTAGGTTTCCTGGGCGATCGTTAAATTCTTCTAACGATTTGTTGGAGTTTGATATACCCCAATATTCGTTATCAAGCCATGCAAGCTCACTTTTAATATAGAGCTGCACATTTTGTAAAATATTGACTGGTGTTGTAGACATAACTAATTCCTCTCCGTGTGAATTAAAAAAACTAGAGAGAATCAGCTATGATATTTTATTTAAATTTCTTAACGAGTAGTCGTCTTAATTCCTCGCTAGACATATCATGCTGACTCTTCTCTGCATTGCCAGATGTAGTCGAGGATTTAATTTGTGACAGAGGATCGCGTGCTTGCGCTTCCTCGCTTTTTGCAGTTTGATTTGTTCTTATTGAATCACTTAAACTTTTCAATGCCTTTTGTGCTTGATATGGCTGGTTGTACGACATATTCAATAGACTTTCCATCTTTGTCGGATTGTCTAGCACTTCCTTCATAATATCCCCTGTATTTTCTAGCTGATTAGCCATAGAGATAAATGAAGTCATTCTTGGGTCATTGTAATTAAGATTATTAAGCTCTTCTTCAAGACCAGGATATTGTTGTTCGGCTTGTTGCATCTTAGCAACAAAGGTATTAACCATCTGTTGTTGCTGTAATTCTTGAACATGTTTTTGTAAAGCCATCGGCGCGCGCTCTGAAATCATTCGCTCAATATCAGCCTGTGACATCTGCTTCATTCCACCCATGCCAACAGATTGTTGCTGTTGTTGCGGGACTTGATTCTGCATAGTCTCAGCAGGAGCGTTTTCTTGTTGCTGCAATTCCATTAGCGCCTCTCTCTTTCCTCGTTCAAATGCTTTAGCCTTTTCGCGTTCAACAACCTTCTTTACGACATCACTTGTAAATGTCTTCTTAGGCTCTTCCGCTTTAGCTTCAGCATCAACAACAGGCTCTAAATCCTGCTCAACTGCTTCAATTTCTTCTGTCATAAATCCTCTTTATTGACTGATTGGCGGTGTCACCGTATGCAAGCATTACTTTACGTGTAAAGAATCGGCCATTTTAGCGTGTGGCAACGTAATATATGGTTTTATCATAATTCATAAATTAATTAATGACAATAATTGTCCTTAATTAATAAATTACATACATTTTTCTTTTTTGTGGTGTTCTTTGGCATGCATTTTTGCTTTCTTCAAATGATGTTCTGCCTCTTTAATTTTGCTTTTGGCTTCTTTCTTGTGATGCATGTGTAATTTCTTATGATCTTCTTTCATTGCAATATCCTTATAATATTATTCTGTTGTTCTTGTCTTTAATTCATTTATGCGATTTTGTATTTCTCTCATATCTTTATTACTTGACTGAATATCTTCTTCTAATTTTTTCTTAAATCCTGAAGTAGGAATCATTTCTGTTACAATTTTTCTGCCCATCCCAGCTCTATTATTTTTTGCTTGTTCTAATGCGCTAGATTTTTGTAATAATTCTTTTTTTCTACCAACTTCTGATATTAGTTCGCCTTCACGTCCAGTTCTTTTAAGACCTGCAACTTCTGGCAGATCTTTATCCGTTGCTTTTCTTAAGGATTTCCTTGTTGCCATTACTCTCTCCCTGAGATTTTTGTGAAAGGTACTTGTTGATTTCAACGAGGAAATTGTGCATTATTTCTTGTTGTTCTTCAAGAATTTTAATCTTTCCAATAATTTCTCTATTTTCTGCTTCTCTTAATCTAAAACTAAAATAATCTTGCTGCAAATCTTTATAGAGATCGCATAGCGATTCAATCTTGGAGTTAATATCGGTGAATAGAAACTTAAATGTTTTAGCGGCAATGTATTTAATCCATACAATCACTGATTTCTATCCTTTCGCATCTTAACTTTATATGCTTTGTCCTCTGTCTGAGGTGTCTTTGTGCGTGTGCGCTCATGTACCGCTTCACGCTTACCCGCAGTGAGTGGGTCAACGATAGGCATATCCTTACGCTTCATATTCTTGCCACCTGACACACGTTCTTTGTCTACTATTTTGTGCTTTTTATCGCCCATGCTTTGGTATGACACTGTAATCTCCTTATTTCTTTTTTTTAGGCTTCACATGTTCTGGTAGCTTCTTAATGCTTTTGGTTTTTGATGAAAACTCTTTGGCTACCTCTGGCTCTTTAGCGAAAAGATATCTCGCCTGGGCTTTGGATTTGAAAGGCATTTATTTCCCCTTAAGACATTTCCCTTTAACCATGTCCTTCACGAGTTTTTTATCCTCTTGAACATCCATGTGCTTCTTGTTTTGCTTTTTCTTCATACCTGATTTTGGTTTATCACGCATTTTACTTTCCTCGTAGTTTACCTAGTGTTTCAGCTAAAACCGCACGTTTTCTAAGCGTTGGGTTAGTGCTGTGCTCGGCTTTCTTTAGCTTTTTAGCAGGGATTTTTTTACCTTCTGGAACCCCAAGCTCTTCATGCAGGGCACCCTTTTTCATGTGCATCTTTTGTATCCACTTCTTTTTCTCTGCCATTTTTGCTTCTCCTTGGCTCTTTAAATCCCTTAATTTCTAAATCAATTAGCTTTCTAAGCTTCTTAATACTAGGATTAGACATAGAATCTATCAGTTCTAAAATAGCTCTAAGAGTACCTAGGTAAGTTGCCATTATTTCTTTTCTTATATCCATCGTGTAGGCTTCCCGTAACGTGTCTCTAGATTACGCTTATAAAATTTTGTCATAAGCTCTGTTCTATCCTTGTTACTAATCCCATCTGTTATTTTAAACATAGCATCATGGATTGATGTTCTATCATGGCCCATAGATTCCAAGCGCTCAACGCCACCTTTTTGGTCTAAGTCATTTGCTGTTATTTTATACTTACTAGTCATTGCTAACTCCCTTTAACAATCATCATAAAGATACTCAGTATCATGAGTAATAAATTTACTATGTGCGCTACAATCAATAATGATGTAAATATCAACTATCAGTAGAATAAAAATAAAAACCTTAAGTGATTTCATTCTTTTCATGATCACTCTTTATCTTGTGATGTAACTCAACAGATTTTCTAATAGAATCATGTTCATTCATGCGTCTTTCATGTTCAATCGATGCAAGTTTAGATGCGGCATCAAGGCTGTGTGCTACGATTTCAGCTTGTGCTTTCTCGCGTTGAACTGCTGCATTGACCTCTTCTTGCGCTGCTTCATGTTGGGTGAGAATAGCTTCGTTCTGTACTCTTTCTTGATCGAGCGCTAACTCTGCAACTTTTATTTGTTTATCGAATTCTTGTTGATCTGCTTTAAGCATCAACTCTTGCTCTTCAATCTCAACCTTTTTAACATCAGCTTGCGCCTTAATCATGCGTGGATCATTCATCATCATTTGCTGTTGCAATTGCATAG
>Ga0134127_10000459_pt1 | contig 38497 bp, 68 predicted proteins | sample KB31753_FD_96459 | JGI IMG/M metagenome (GOLD analysis project Ga0134127, IMG submission 96459) | Terrestrial soil microbial communities with excess Nitrogen fertilizer from Kellogg Biological Station, Michigan, USA - KB3-175-3 | ecosystem: Environmental > Terrestrial > Soil > Unclassified ...
AGCTGATAAGCGAAAATTAATAGAGCCATTACAACTGGCTAAAACAGCAAAAGAAATAGAAAAAATAATAGGTAACGATACATGGACAAAACATTATTGCTACTGTTGCGGGGCTGAAAAAGAACATTTAATTTGTTTAGATGACGGCGATTCGATTTTTATGCTGTGTAAATTATGTTTGTTAGGTATGGTTGATGCATTGCCAGAGCTTGAAGAATGATTATATTGGAATACCTAAAGATGGATTATAGAAAAGCATAGTCTATCTTTAATATGATAAAATAGATAACGCGCAAGTAGCTTAGCAGGTTAGAGCTTATTCTTTGGGGTAGTGAACCAATGTAATCATTAAGACATGGATAAATACGTGTTGGTTATATTGGAGCGTGGGTTCGATTCCCACCTTGCGCACTTGATTATATTGGAGTGGTTGAAAGATGAAAGTTAAAAACAAAAAAGGTGATTTAACCAATATTTATATAGGGAATGCCGGAGTATTAACGCTTGAATGTATTAGTAAGGATTGGTTCGCTGTAGAGTTAGAGGTTGAAGGGGAATCTTTGACTTTTGAAACAAATGCTATCGAGATATTATTAATGCAGCATAAGATTGCTAGGTTTATGGATATTGAAGAATGAAGAGCTTAAAATTCAGAGCTTGGCATAAAGAATTGAAAATCATGACAAAAGGATTTGATTTGACTAGCCTAACAGCTGATTATGGTGGCACTGTATGCCTTCCTTTTATAGAGAGTAGATTTAATGAGATCTCAATAAATGATGAAAATATAGAGCTAATGCAATGGACGGGATTGCAAGATAAGCATGGTAAAGATATTTACGAGGGTGATGTCCTAGAGTGGGTTGGTTACGATTACGATGAGAATCACATTCGTATAGAATCCAATAAACGAGGCGATGTTGTTTATTGTGGCGGCCATCCAAAGGTTCATTATTTCGGGCAATTTAATTTATGGAAGACAGCGGACGAGCCAGATGCTGATTATTATTTTTATTTAGATTATTTAGAATCTGGCAATAATGCTACTGGTTCAGATTTTTACAAGAATCCAAGGGTGATTGGGAATATTTATGAAACCCCAGAGCTGCTTAAATGTGATGAAGAATAGAGATGATATAAAAGCGTGGCTCGAATGGCTAGGTATTAAGCCGGCTCATGTTGCTATCATAATGGCAGATTCATATAAGATAGAAATCGCTATTAATATTCAGCCGCAACAGAAGTTATTGTTTAGAGACCGCTATAAAGATGCTATGTCTTCGTTTTTCCATATAAAGGTGTAATATGCAGCATAAGCTAACTTCAGAACAGGCAGAACATTTGCTGCATGCTATAGAGCAGGAGAAATATAGCGGTGACCCATTTGAGTATATTGATATTACATCTTTAAAGCATATCATTAAGGATTTTACACAGGATGACACGCCAGCTAACCAAAGAAGAGAAGCGCATCTATCAAAGACTTAAAGATGACTTTTGTCATTTTGCGACGAAGTGCCTGAAGATAAGAACGAAAGAAGGCTCGATAGAAAACTTATCACTAAACAAAGCACAGCAATATATTCACCAGCAGTTGGAAAATGAACGAGGTCGCACAGGTAAAGTACGAGCACTGATCCTGAAAGGAAGACAACAAGGATGTTCAACATACGTAGGAGCAAGATTCTATCACCAGGTTACAATGCGTTTTGGTTGCCAAGCCTTTATCCTAACACACGCACTGGATGCCACCAATAACCTCTATAAAATGGCGCAACGTTATTACGAGCACACTCCAATTGCTTGGAAGCACGACGTGGGCAAATCCAATTCTAAAGAATTAATCTTTGAACGTTTAGATTCTGGATACAAACTTGGAACCGCTGGTAACAAACAAGTAGGTCGCTCAGCAACTATTCAACTACTTCATGGCTCTGAAGTTGCTTTTTGGGCAAACGCGCCAGAAATTGTAACGGGCATTATGCAGGCAGTTCCTGACGCGTCAAATACTGAAATTATTTTAGAGTCCACTGCTAATGGCATTGGGAATTATTTTCATACCATGTGGCAGGCGGCAGAAGCTGGATTAAATGATTATCAAGCTATTTTTGTCCCATGGTATTGGCAAGAAGAATATCAATCGCCTTACGATGGCTTAGCATTTGATGAGAAAGAATTAACTCTTATGGATCTTTATCATTTAACTGCTGAGCAGATAATGTGGCGACGTAAAAAGATTGTAGAGCTGTCGGTTAATGGCATTGATGGTGAGAAAGCTTTTCAGCAAGAATACCCAAATACTAGTAGCGAAGCTTTTATATTAACAGGAGAGGACAATTACATACCATCTGATGTAGTATTGTTGGCCCGTAAAGCAGAAGAGGTAGAACCCATTGGCCCCCTTATCATTGGTTGTGATCCTGCTCGTTACGGAGATGACCGAACTGCGATCATACGCAGACGAGGTCGGCTTGCATATGAGCTGCAAACATTCGTCAAGAAAGATACTATGGAAATATCGGGCATTGTTCATCAGATTATATCTAATGAGAAACCGGCTAAAGTATGTATCGATGTCGGTGGCCTTGGTGCTGGGGTGGTGGATAGGCTAAACGAATTAGGCCACAAAGATATAATCGCCGCTATTAACTTCGGCTCAAAACCCCTAGACATCAAAATCTATCGCAATAAACGTGCCGAGATGTGGGGCGAAATGAGAGCATGGCTAGAAGATTATCCATGTAAAATACCTGACTCAGATGAATTACATAGCGACCTAACTGGAGTAAAATATAAGATAGATTCTAATTCTAGGTTGCTGTTAGAGTCTAAAGAGGATATGAAGAAGCGGGGGATTCGCTCAAGTGATGCGGCAGATGCATTAGCTCTTACATTCAGCTTACCAAATTCAGCAATTTCTGCTACCATAAATAAGCAACAAAACGCAACCTTTAAGGCTTTGGCTGATGATATGGCTAAGCGCAAACAGCTTATGGAGCGTTCTAGATTTAAATAATTTGTTTACTTTGTAAGTCGAAAGCAAACAAAATATAAGGTTTTGTTTACAAAATAGCGAAATGTCGACATATTGTCGATATGTGTCGATCATAAGGATATATACATGTTTGCATCAGGTGATGTTCGCGACCCCAAAGAAATAGATTTAGAAACCATTAAAAGCGACATAGAAGTATCTTACAAGTTCTTCCAGCAGAATTACCAACGCTATCATCAGTTTTATGATTTTGTATTCCGCTCAGCCATTTCATCTCAAGACATAGAAAAGCTCAAAGACCTAGGGAAGCCACCAATTGAAGCCAACATTTTACGCGCCCTAATCTCTAGGGTTAAAGGCGAGTTTGCAAAACAAAAGCCTAATCTTGATATTCATCCCAATGAAGGCATGAAGATGGATAGATTGTCACCCGTTAATCAGCGCTTAATTAAAGTGGCGCAGGCACATTTAAACGAAATATTGCTTGAAGAAAGCAATGGTGATTTCCAGTATGACGTATTTTCAGACACACTAGGCGGCGGCTTTTCTGCTGGCAAAGTATATGCAGATTATGTGAATCAACGTTCATTTTTACAAAACATTTATATTGAGAGATGCTTTAATCCAACAATGTGTGGCTTTGACCCACTAGCTAGAACCAGTCACAAGGGTGATGGGCGTTATGCTTTTGAGCTAAACCCTATGACCAAAGAAGAATTTGCAGATGAGTACGGTTCGGCAAAGGCTAAAGAATTTTATTATACGCGTGCAATTCAATCGTTTAATTGGTCATATCAAAACAATGAAGAAAAGATAGTTTTGATTGGTGATTATTATGTGAAAGTTCCAAAGAATGAAACGCTTTGCTTGTTGGCCGATGGGCAAGCAGTTACAGAGCGTGATTATAACAAGATGCTTAAAGAGTGGGATTCTATAGAGCAGCCACCGATTGTATTGCAGCGCAGAAAGACAGTGGTCGAGACTATTGAGCGTTATAGGCTTTGTGAGAATGAGATATTAGAGCATACAAAGACTTCATACCCTATGCTGCCATTAGTGTTTTTTGATGGTGATAGTGTGTGGTTGCAAAATGAGCAGGGCGGTCAGATGCAGCAGTTTTGTAGGCCTTACATTTATGATGCAAAGGGTGCGCAACAATTAAAGAACTTTGCTATGCAAAGCATAGGCGCTGAACTTGAAGATTTTGTGCAGCATAAGTTTATTGTGCCAATTGAGGCGATACCACAAGATCCACATTACCGTGAAGCTTTTGTGCGCCCACAATTAGCCAATACGTTAGCTTATAAGTCATTCGATTCTGAGCGCCCTGATGTGCCGCTTGCACCCCCTAGGGAGATTGTAAGGCCAGAAGTGCCAAGTCTTTTGCCAGAAACCTATATGAATATGGATGGCACGGTTCAAACGGTAATGGGCACTTATGATGGTATTTTAGGCATTAATGGCAAAGAAATATCAGGCAAAGCTATACAAATGGGTGCATTGCAATCAAATGCGGCTGTTATGCCTTATTTGAAAAACTATCTTAAAGGCTTGCAAAGATGTGGCGAGATAATACTGCATATGATTCCACAGTATTATAATACGCCTCGTAGCATTCCTATTAGGCTTTCGAATGGTAAGCGTGATTGGGTGATGATCAATGACGACAACAATCCAGAATCAATTGATTTTAAGTTTGATCCACATGAGTTAAACCTTAAGATTGAGCCAGGCGTTAATGCTGAAGTGCAAAAACAATTAGCGGTTGAGCAGCTTACGGCAATTGCTGACAAGTTTGAGCGCTTTAAAGCGTTTATGGAAGACAAAGGCATACCAGTTATTCTTGATAATATTGATATTCATGGCGCGGCTGGTCTTAAAGAAGCATTTGAGGAATGGGACGAGCAAATGCGTCAACAACCGCCTAAGCCAAATCCTATGGAAGTTGAGGCCAATACTATAAAAGAAATAGAGGGAATGAAAACGCAGCAACGTGCCACAGAAGCCGAAATGAAACATTCTATACAGGCGGCTGAAGTTGCAATTGCTAAGCAGCGCGCAGATGTTGAGGCGGCAAGGTTAGCGGCTGAGATGAGCTCTAAATATACAAATGAAATGTTAAATCATGAAAGAGAAGATGCAAAGATAGCTCAAGAGGCGACACAGTTTGCGGCACAGCATGCGTTAGAGATGGCTAGATTGAGTCAGGAAGTAAACGCTAGCCAGCAAAATGTTATGGAGAATCAGCCGCCAGTTGTTTAATAGCGGGAGACGGAATCGAACCGTCAACCGAAAGTTTATGAGACTCTCCATCTGCCAATTGATAGTATCCCGCGAGCATATTATAACTTATATGCTTGACTTTTGGGTTGATTTAATTAATATTTAAGATATGGCAGTAATGTTCCTCATGGAACATTTATAGGCTGTCTTCTGACTAGGCGGAATGATTCCTAGATTCCACTGTTACGGCACAAGATAAAAGCCGCGGATGCACCGATACGCAATGCCACTGTTATCACACAAGTCAAAAGTGAGAGGGAGCTTAGAGTTATGAGTAGTGAAGATATAGGACAAGATGTTAGTCAGGCACAGGCCGAATCTGTAAATGCGCCAGCAACTGAAAAGATGTTGCCGCAATCAAAGGTTACAGAGCTTGTAGCTAATGCGAGACTTGTGGCTGAGCAGAAAGCAAGACAAGAGATGGAGGCTAAGTTCTCTCAAGAGCGTGAGCAGATGATGCAGCAGCGTTCAATGGGTGGAATGGCGCAACCTGCGCAGAATCAAGGCTTTAGCCAAGAGGATGCGGCCAAACTTGTTGAAGCTGAGATTGCAAAAAGAGATCAACTTTTGATGCAACAACAGCAACGCGCACAAGTTGAAGAATTAGCGAATCAATATACCGAGAAGATGGCATATGGCGAAAACGCCTATGACGACTTCAAGGAAGTGACTGGCAAATTTAATCCTGTAAAATTTCCGCAAGTAACATTAGCTGCTGCAACGCTGGATAATACTGCTGATGTCATTTATGACATTATGCAAAATCCTACCAAGCTTACTCATTTGCAACAATTGTTTCAGATGGATGAGAATTTGGCGTTTGATGAAATGAAGCGGTTATCTGCTTCTATTAAGCGTAATAGCGAAGCGGCGGAATCTAATGTGCGGTCACCTAATCCACTATCTAAACCTAAGCCATCAATAGCCGGGGCTGATAGTGGTAGAAAAACGATAGCGGATTGGAAAAAACGCTGGAAAGCATAGCCACTTAATCAGTCTCTATATAAATGGAGACTTGTGTTATGAGTAATGTTCCAACCAATATTCTGCAACAGGTGATCACATATCAAGAATCATCCCTTGCATACCTCGTTAATTTAAACTGCTTTGTAACAACATCTAATACAAAGTTTAAAGATTTTGAAAACAAGATTGCCAACCTTGGTGATACTGTAACTTTCGATAAACCACCCCGTTTTATTACTGCTAACAGCTTAATTGCGAACTTCCAAGGCAGCGTACAACGCGTTCAAACATTGACAGTAAATCAAGCGCAAAACGTAGCGTACGATTTTACTGCGCAACAAATGTTGTTCAACGTTGAAGATTACATGCATATATTTGGTAAAAGTGCGATCGAAGAACTTAGCGCCAATATTGAAGCGAACATCGCGCAGAATTGCGTTACTAATACTTTTAGGTTCTACGGTGATGGTGTTACACCAATTACAACTTTTAACCAGCTTGCCAAAGCTCTCGCCTTATTTAGAACATTTGGCGCCGCAAAAAACGATACCAAGGGCTACATATCCGATATCGCTGTACCCGACATCGTAGGTTCTGGTTTGAATCAGTTTGCTATGGAGCGAAATGACGAGACAGCAATGTCTTGGGAATTAGGCCCATTTAGCCGTTGCGAATGGTATCAATCAAACTTGTTGCCAGTGCACATTGCAGGAACTGAAGGTATCCAAGGCTCTACATTGACTGTTGTTTCAACAACAACGGATGCTAGTGGCGCTGTAACTTCTATTACTTTCTCTGGTACACATAGTGCAACAGATGCAAATTCTGTGTTGCAATATGACAAGTTCGAGTTTGTAGATAATGTTTCGGGTTTTAACAACCTACGTTTCTTAACATTTATTGGGCATCAAGTATCGCAAGCACCTGTTCAGTTCCAGGCAACTGCAAATGCTGCGGCTTCTGGTAGCGCTGTTACTGTATCTATTTATCCGCCATTAGTAGTTGGTGCAACTAATAGTGGTGATAGTGATGCACAGAACATTAACTATCCAATCGTTGCTGGTATGCAGGTTACTGTATTGCCATCACATAGAAGTGGTGTGATTACATCAGGAAATCCATTGTTCTTAGCGATGCCAAGACTTCCAGATCAAGATCCATTCTATACAGCCAACGAATACGATCCAGATACAGGCGTTTCTATGCGTATGTATTGGGGTACAATTTTTGGCCAAAACCAACAAGGTTTTGTACATGACTGTATATGGGGCTCAACGCTAGTGCAGGAATATTCAATGGCGATTATATTCCCGCTATAACTGGAATGGCACCCCACATGTCTTGGGGTTTAATTTCGACTCCGATTGTTCTAAGATAGAACCTTTGGAGTCGAGATTGAGATGGGCAGAAAGACAGCATGCAGTAAATGTGGAAAACAGAAAGAGTCTTCTTATTTGAACGCAGGATATTGTAAAGAATGTTCAAATGCTAAAAATAAGGAAAGCAGAGAGAATGCAAAGCTCGGCATTTTTTCTGAGCGCAAAAGAGGCAGAACGCCTTTATGTGCGCGATGCAAAGAAGTTAAAGAGTATTTAAAAGGCACATATTGCAATAAATGCAAAAGCGCAATTAGATACTTAAGGGCTGGTAAATGTCCGTGCGGCGCCGATAGATTGCCTAACAGTGATTATTGCAGAGAATGTAAAAATCGTAATGGTAGAGAATGGCAAAAAACGCAACAATGGACAGAGGAAGATAGATTAAAATTTCAACAGAGATATAGAAGTGATGAAATTTTTAGAACTAAATCCAAGGCCAGAAGAAATGCTAATTACGCTAAACAAACTGGCAAGCTTGAGCGCAAGCCTTGTGAGGGATGCGGTAGCAGTGTGGGTGTAGAAATGCACCATAAAGACTACACTAGAGCTTTAGATGTAGTTTGGTTATGTAATGAATGCCATGACAGGCTTCATTATGAAAGCAAAACTTAATTAAGGAGAACTCACATGAGCGTAACCGGCGGAACAACTGGTGTTGTACAACCACTATCACCACTTACACCTGTTGTAAACTTAACAGACCTTTACTTATGGGGTTGCTACCTTAATTGGGTATCAACAACATCATTTAGCGTATCAGTTGGTGCATGCCGCGATTCATCTGGCTTGACAGATATTTTGCTAGGCACAAGCGAATACAGCTATGCTAATCAATCTAATGAAATTGTCACACCATTACCAGTGGCTGTAACTGTAAGTCTTTCAGCAACTGGCGCAGGCGGTTTAGATACAGGCACATTAGCTGCATCTACTCAATATTATGTGTATGTTGTAGGCGATTCTAAAGGCTTTTTAAATGCTTCTGTTGTGTTTTCAACAGCTCTCCCTTTAGCTGGTGTTAACACAGGCGGCGCAACTCCTACAGCGATTAGTTTGCCAACAGGCCCTACAATGCCAACAGGCCAAGCATCTAATGGCACTATTCATCAGTATGATTGCTTTAGATATATTGGTTCCATATCAACAGATGCTAGTTCGCATGTGCGCCCATTTGTGCAAACAGGTGCGACACGTATTCGTACTGTATACTTTGATCCAGGTACAGGCCCATCTACAAAAGGCGTTACCATTCCATCAAGCGGTACAAGTGGTTCTACAACTTATGTAAACGTTGGTGTATTGACAACGCTTATGCCACAAACAGCGTCTGAAGCTATTTTAAATGTAAAACTTACTCCAAATACTGCTGGAAATTACATATTCTTAGCATCGCCTACTGTGGATAACGGCACAACCGCAACTGTTGGCTCAATGGCAGCATTTAGTGCATCCGTTGTTAGCACAGGCTTTCAAGATATGGTGGTAAGAGTTCCTGTAAACGTGCCAAACTCAACACAGCGCGCTGCGCTAACAATTGGCGCAGTTAACACAGCTTTGTATGCAACAAGCGAAGCAAGCGATGTTGTTGCGTTCTTGTTAAATGGCTATGTAGACAGACTGTAATAGGCTAAACTTTAAAGGTGGCGAATTCGTCACCTTTAAAACACGGAGGTAACATGGGTTACACTACGACTCAGTTGATTACTAACGCGTACTATTCGTCAAGTTTAGTTGCTCGTGAATTTGAAACTATCCAAGGCTATCAATTAAATGATGCGCTGCAATGGCTAAATGAATTATTACTAGACAACACAGTTGATGCGGGAGAAATCCCTTATATCACTACTTGGCTTGAATTTAATTCAACAACTGGTCAAGAGAAATACTTTTTAGCAAATCTAATAGACATTCAGTCTATAGTTTTCTTTATTGATTCTGTGCGTTACGAAATGAAGTTTGTAGGGCGCAAGAAGTACTTTTCAACACCACGCGCCAATAATATTAATGCATTGCCATTGTCGTACACTTATGAGCGTACATATGGCGGCGTTAATTTATTCTTATATTTCTTTCCAGATAAGCCTTATTTGATGCAAATTGCAGGCAACATGTATATGCAGCCTGTGTCATTGAATCAGGATTTGACGCTTTGTGCTGCGAATTTAGGCGCGTACACATTAACTGGCACAACTCCTTATGTGATAACTACGGGTAATTTTGTGGTTAATGGGGTTGATTTAGCTGGAAGTTATGCTGATATTAATGCGTTGATTACAGCAGTTAATACTAATGTGCCAAATGTTACAGCTGGTCTTAATGGCGTGCAATTTGTAATGAACTCAAGATGGGGCGGCGCACAAGTGCAAGTGCAAACTTTAGGCACATCAAGCGCTACGAATAATATAACTTTTGCGAATTTTTCAACATTAAATGGCTTGTATCAGGTTCAGTTTACAGCACTAGATCAGTTTTATATTGACTACCTGCGCTACAGATTGGCCGCGCGTATCTGCATGGAAAACAATTTTGCAATACCGCCAACAGTTCGTGAAATGCTTGATATTTACAGGCAAAAGATTATCAAAATGGCGGAGCCTATGGACCTGCAGATTCAGAAAACAAGCTGCCTAACAAGAGCGATTGGCGTCAATTGGGCGCAAGCCAATGTTGGCAAGGGCTGGACTAGTAACGGTGGTTATTAAGCATGGTTAGCACTCGCGTCACGCCCAATGCAACACCTGTGCCTGTCGAGATTGTAGGCAGCTCTACTTTCGGGCGCTTTTCTAAAATATCTCCTGCGCGCACTTACAACATGTACATTAGCCAATCAGGAGATGCTAAAGAAAATTGGTTAATTTCTGTTCCTGGCTATCAAAAAATATTTACCTTGAGTAGCAACGGGTTTGGTCGTGGATTATTTAATTCAACCAAAGGTGATTTTTTATTAATTGTTGTCGGTGATTCTGTTTACACATTAAGGCTTCCTTTATTTACTGTAAGCTTTATAGGCACGCTTAACACAAATCATGGCGAAGTATATATCGCTGAAAATTTGGCTAAACAAATCTGTATTGTAGATGGCTCATTTGCTTATATTTATAATTACGGCACAAATACCTTTGCAGTTTTTAGTGACTCTAAAACAATGTCGGGGGAGTTAATACCTAATTATGTTGAATATCATAATACTTATTTTCTTTTTGGCAATGCTAACACTGGCGCTGACGGCTCTAATTGGTATATATATGCCACGGGTACTGGCACAACTATTACATATACTCAGACATTGGCAATACAAACTAAATCAGATTTTGCACGCGCAGTAAAGCGTATACCTGCTCATGGCAATAACGTATTAGTAATGGGTGAGGTGGTAAGTGAGATTTGGACGCAGATTGCTGGCACTCAGATTTATACTAGAAATCCTAGTATAAATATTGATTACGGCTGTGTTTCTGTTGCAACCATTGCAGAGGGCGATAATTATATTGTATGGCTTGCACAGAACCAATCAGAGCAGCCAGTTATTATGTATTATGATGGAGCAAATCCAACTAGGATATCAAGTGACGGTATAGATTATTTATTGTCAACCATTCAATTTCCAGCCCAAAGCACGGCCATGCTTTATAGAGTAGATGGCCATTTGTTTTATCAGTTAACTTTTTATAATAGCGCTGATAATTTGTCATTGTTATATGATTTTAATACGGGTAAGTTTTTTGACATTTCAGATCAGTATTTGGACTACCATCCCGCCACTAATATAGTTTATTTTAATGGCACTCAATATTTTGTATCTTTGAATAACTCTGGATTTTATGAATTTAATTCTAATATTACATACATATATGAAGGGGGAACATTTCCGCCGCCTACAAATCCTGATCCAAGTCAAGTCTTTGATATACAACGCATAAGAGTAACGCCTAGCATAAGAGAGGCTAACTCTACACGATTTATTGCAAACTCCTTGGTTTTAACGCTTGAACAAGGCCAAGATACAAATTATAACGGCCCACAAAAGATTGACTATATAGTCACAGAGCAATCCAATACTTTCCCTTATGATTATATAATAACTGAACAAGGTTTATATTTGGTTGATGAAGATTCAACGGAATTAGTTAATGGCTTACCGGCTGCAACGTATCAACCAAGAATAGATTTAGCAATATCTAAAGATGCTGGTGTTAGCTGGGGTCCTTATGTGCCTCGCGGGCTTCATCCACAAGGTTACAGGAAGAATATATTGCATTGGGAGTCTATGGGCGTTGCAAATGACTTATGCTGTAAATTCAGGTTTTGGATGACATCGCGCATAGTAGTTAATAACGCTGTGATGGATGTAATATCATGACATATACACCACAGGGAACATACACTGAGCTACCTCAATATAGAAAATCTGAAGATTATGCACAACAAGAATATTATCAAGAATTATTATGCCTGGTTTTAACAACATGGTTCAATGCCAATGGGTTTTATCAAGCAAACATTACGGCAGCACAATTAGCAGCAATTTTAGCTTTTGCGCCACAGCCGCCCCCCGGTACGCACTGGTTTAATACAACGCTTGATGTTATGCAATATCTTGATAATGCGGGCAATGTTGAGACTGTTAGCGCCTATCCTGCGACAACTGTTATATCTACAGGCTTTGCATCTGACACGATAACAAATACTGATGTAAATGGCATGTATGCAACTCCTATAGAATTAATTGTAGCGCCATCTGCTAATCAGGCGATTATAGTTAACAATTTTGTACTAGAATTAATATATGGATCGGCGCCTTTTGCAGGCGGTGGCAATGTTTATTTGCAATATGGAAATACTGCGCATGGCACAGATTTTGCAACGCCAGGCACTAATATTCCAGCAGCTTTTATTACAGGTGGCGCTAACGCTTTAATTCAAACGCCAGGCACGATTAACACAACTACTGGTCTTGCAACGAGTGTTGCAGGGGCGGCGAGTATTACATTAACAAATGATACCGGCGCATTTACTACGGGGACAGGCTGTAGTTTACGCTATTATTTATGGTATTCTATTATAGCAATTACATAGGCGACAATCATGAATGTTGAAGTTTTGGCAAAAGGTTTATCGGCGTTAAAGCAAGAGCAGGATCGCAAAAGAAACAAGAATCCGCATACTGAAGCACTGCCATATTTAAATGCTATTCCAAATTTCGGCAGAGAAGCCTATCAGCCATATATTAATCAAGGTCAACAAGCTTTTGGGCAATTACCTGATTATCAGCAGATGGCGCAAAATCCTACTGATTTCTTAAATATGCTAATGGGTCAATATGAGCCAAGCGTTGGTTATAAGCGCAAACATGAAAACTTAATGAAAACATTAGGCTCTATTGGCGCGCAAGGCGGTTATGCTGGCACACCATTACATCAAGAGCAGTCAGGACAGCTTGCAAATTCATTGTTAGATGAAGATATGCAGCGATTTTTAGAGAATGTATTGGGCATTCAAGGTTTTGGCACGCAAGGCATAGAGAATCAAGTGGGCCGCGGCTATAACGCTGCTGGTAATTTAGCAGATTATTTGGGCGCAGCTCATGGTCAATTGGGTCAAAGTGCTTTTGCGGGTCGCGCAAGCAGAAATGCGGCAAATCAGGCATGGATGAATAATTTATTTAAAGCTGGGGCCGGTGCTGCTGGTACTGCTGCTGGCGCTTATTTTGGTGGCCCTGCTGGCGCTGCTGCTGCCAGTGGTGCAATGGGTGGAGCAATGGGCGGCACAGGTGGGGGCGCTGGATCTGAGGATGGCGGCGCAAGCTATGGAATACCTGGTTTTGGCCAGCAAGCAATGTTTGGTGGTGGTCGTTATGGCAATCCATCCGGGCAGTATAACTCTTTAAATCAAATGAGATTTTAAACATGCCATTACAAACTTTTAATTTTCCGATTCAAGAAGCACCTGATTTTTCAGGGCTTGGTGATATGTTTCAAAATTACTGGAAAGGCTATCAATTAGCGCAGACGCCACAGTTAATGGAGCGGGAAAGACAAAAAGAGCAGTTATCAAATCAATTGTTACAACAACAAGCTGAGCTGTATGGACCATTAACTGAATCGCAGATTATTAAGAATTTAAGAGAGGCGCAGACCGGCGGGTTAACTGGAACTGCTAAAAACATTGCATTATTGCATGAAATGCAAAAGCAACCTGGCCATGATCCAGAGCTAGCTAAAAAGTTACAAAATCAAATAGACTTTGAAAAACAAACTCAAGAAATATTAAACAAACAACACGAGATTTATACAGATACTATTCAATATAGGAGCGCCACTCCAAATCAAAAACTAATGATGGAGATTGACGCGCTTGGTAAAAATAAAACATATGACATACAAGGCAAGCAAGTTGATTTAACTCCTGCTCAGGCTATGCAGCGTATGAGTGTTTTATCTAAGGCTGTCTTAAACAATATTACAGATCAACCAACTAGGCAAAGATTAGAAGCTGCTAGCAGGCTATCAAATTCATTAGAATTGATAAATCCTGATAGCGCATTCAGATATTCTGGCGGCTTAAATGGCTTGTCTAAGAAGTTTGAAGAAACAAAAGGCGCCCTAGGTGGCAAGCAGTCTGAAGAATACAAGAAGTTTCAAGAAAACTTAACACGCCTGCAAATTGCATCACATCAAGTAAGCCAATTTTTTGATTTGTCAGCGGCGGAGAAAATTCAAGAAGATGTTAATTATCTTGTAAATCCGCAAAACTGGATGACGCATCCTGATATTGCTAAAGCAAAATATAAAGCATTGGTTGATATGTTTAATACTGAACATTCAACAATGCTGCAAATGGTAGCATTGCCAACAATGTACGGGTTTAATGTGTCACCTGCTGGCGAGCAAGGATTGGGTGGTGAGTTATATAATGCAATACAGCCGCCTGCCAATGCTCAAACATCTAATGCAAATGCACAAAATAATTTGCCTGAAATAACAGATGCGGATGTTAAGGCTGCCGCTAAAAAGTATGGCATATCTGAAGCGCAGGTACGAAAGGATTGGGGGCTATAATGCCAAGAGATTTATATGCAGAAAGAGGCATTACACCAGGCGGTGGCAATCAATCTTCGCTTGGCAGAGACTTATATGCAGAAGGCGATAATATTCCTGATCCATCTTTTCTATATCGCACGGATAGACAGGGACCACTAGGCACTTTGCAAGATATTGGCGAAGGTATTGGTGGTTTAATTACGGGTTTTCCCGGGTTTATTGAATCAACAGGAAAAGGATTAGGGCGACTTGCGGGGCAAGCGCAAACTAATCCAAAAAGATTTGCACAGAACTTAGCCGAATCTTTTATGCAATTTGGCTCTAATCTTGGAAATGTTCCAGAAGCCACAAATCAATATATGCAATCGCGTGGATATACAAAGCCTGGTGATGCAATGGAAAATATTTTAAAAAGTATTCCAAGAGAAGGTCGGCCACATGTTTCTGGCGAGACATTGAAAAACATTTTACGCTCTATTCATTTGCCACGCGGCGGTGAGTTTGATTATGCAAAAGAGGTTGGTAAAGAAAGTCCAAGATTTCAAGCAGAAGCAGAAGCAGATCAGTTTGCAAAAGAATTTCTACCTCAAGCCTTATCAGCTGGTCTAGGTATTCCAGGAATTGCAGCTAATGAATTAGGTGCTGAACGCAATCCTTTTGGGTCATTAGCAATCCCTGCAACGACTTCCGCGGTTAAAAGCACTCTTAAAGCAATACCAGAAATTCCAGCAATTTTAAAAAATTTACCTGAACATTTAAAAGCTCCAGATTGGCTGACTAAAGAAATGGCTGGCAAATCAGTGGGGGAACCAGCAAAAGCCACATATGCAAAAGGTGGTCAGTTATATGAAAACATTATTAATGATGTTGAAAACTCAGGTATAAAAGCTGATACAAAAAAATCAGTTACTAAAGTTATTGAGTCTGACATTATTAATCCAAAAACTGGCAAGCCAATAACTAAGACCGTAACTACAATGGAGTCACCAACACATGCTGAAATTGCAAAAGAATTGCATGGGGTTAGCAATGAAGCAATAGATGCTGTTCATAAAGCTTATGAAACTGGAAGCTTTAGAGATATTGTAGAAGCTGAGAAAAGATTGGGTGAGTTTGAAAATTTAGAATGGAAACAACATTATAATAAAACAAAAGCTTTAGATAGCAATGCAATTTATAATTCGAAAAAAATGGAAACAAAATTAAATAAGTTAATAGATGGCACCATAGAAAAACTAGATCCAGAACGCCGTGGCGAAATAAAAAATGCGAGAGAATATTATAAGACAAATGTAGGGCCTCTATTAGAAATTGGGCCTATTCATGAATACATCAAAGGAAGATTAACCGCAGAAGATCTAGCAAAATCTTTGCAAGGAAACACTAAAGCAGCAAAATTATTTAGAGCAAAATTGGCCAAGGATTTTAAAGCAATTGGTCAAAATAAATTTAAAGATCAGATAGTAAGCACAGGAATAGAGGGTGCAAAAGCTTCTGCTTTGGTTAAAATTTTAAGCAAGGTATTGTTATGATAAATTTTATACAAAAGCTAACCATCAATAATGGCATTAAGCACATAAATAGCAATCATTACATAACAAAATATTATCATTTCTTAACCTCTATATTTATTAATGTTGTTATGCGACTAACAATAACATTTTATTCTATAATTGTCAAGCTTTTTAAAGGATTTTCTAAATGGCATTCGGACTAAATCCACTTTATGTTACAAATACTAGCCTTAATCAATATCTGGTTGACAAAAGCACGGGCGCACCTCTAGCTGGTGGTACTGTATATTTTTATCAAGATATCAATAGAACAACTTTAAAAAGTGTATATCAATTAACGCAATTAGCCGGGCCGCCCTCGAATAATTATTCTTATGTAGCATTGCCAAATCCTATAGTTTTGTCAGGCGTTGGTACAATTGCAGATCCAAATAGCGGCGACCAAATCCCCCTTTATTATTTGCCATATACAAACCTAATCGACAATGTAATGGATCTCTATTACATAGAGGTCTATGACGCTAATGGACTGCTGCAATTTACACGCGAAGCATGGCCATATCCAAACATAAGCGGAAGCGGTGGCGGCGGTAGCGGAACAGTTAATAATGGCACGCAAAACCAAATTGCTTATTATGCAGCAACTGGCACAACTATTTCAGGTTTCGGCCCTGCTGCAAACTCTATAGTGGTTACCACAAATTCATCTGTACCAACTTTGAGCCAAACTTTACCTACCCAAGTAATAGTAGCTTCTAAATTAATCACCACAGTAAACGTGCAAACCTTTACAGGCTCTGGAACATATACGCCTACCCTAAATATGGTTTATTGCATCATTGAAATACTTGGTGGCGGAGGAGCGGGCGGAGGCGGTGGCGCAACAGGTGGCGCAGAGCATTCCTCAGGCTCAGGTGGTGGTGGCGGCGAATATGCATCAGGCCATTTTTCAGCCACAACTATTGGCGCATCACAAACAGTAACCATAGGCGCAGGAGGCACCGGCAATAGCGGCACTACAGGAGGCAATGGCGGCAATAGCTCTGTAGGCGCGCTTATTTCAGCGAATGGCGGCGGTGGCGGCCCAAGCGTGGCACCTACTGGTTCGCCAGGCTTTGCCCAAGGGGGAGCTGGCGGCACAGGCGGTTCAGGTGGCGACTTTAGAACGCCCGGTCAAAATGGTTTTTGGACAATTAGTAATTTTACTGGTGGCGACAACATAGGTGGTCCTGGCGCGAACAGCCAATATGGCTCAGGCGGTCTTATAGGAAATGCTGCAACAGGGGGTGCCGCTGGTGGATATGGCGCAGGCGGTGGTGGCACATCTAATCCGCAAAGCGCGGCCGCTCTAACTGGGGGCGCTGGTAGCGCCGGTATTGTAATAGTCACAGAATATATATCGTAGGAGATTTTAAATGTCACAAAATTATTCATGGAATCCAAATATTGGCGCAGTTAATGGCTATGGTAATGTGCCATGCAAAAATGTACGCGGAACCAAATTAGGCGCAACAACTGATACATCATTAACGGTTCCTAATATTGTTTCTACCGGCAATATTAGAAATACAGTGCCATTAACTGGCGCTGACACTGGTTTAATCTATGCTAGGATTCAATACGACTATAATGCAACTGTATGGGTTGCAAATAATGCAGCGGCAACACCTGATACTAGCGGCACTTTTGCAACGGTTGCAGGCGCTCTTAACCCTGAATGTCTGTTAGTTAAGGGTGGCGATGTGCTACACTTTTATGCAGCAGCAGCGGCTAACGTGACTGTTGAATTTTATCCGTGGCAAGCATAAGGATAGGCAATGAGCGGAACCACTACCAAGTTTAGCCAGTTTCAAACTGGTAACAATCTAAAAACCAGCGACACAACTGTTGGGTTGCGTGGTGGTTTAAATACGATATTTACTAACACTGGCTTGCAAGATTCCGCGGGCGACCAGATATTAACGTATGGCACAAATGCAGGTTACGGTTTAACACTTGAAGGAACAGGTGGCACCATTCTGCCTAGAGGCTCAACAGCTGATAGACCCCTAGTTACAAGAGGCGCAATACGTCTTAATACAACAACTGGATTTTTTGAATGCTCTGTTGATGGCGTTAGCTGGGTAGATTTGTCAACCGGCGGCGGCGGAACATCAGTTGCAGGAACTGCAAACCAAATAGATGTAAACACCGTTGGCCCCGTTAGCACTATTTCTCTAGATGCTGCCCTGATTTTGCCGGGCACACTAACTACATCTCATACTGTTACATTAAGCGGTTTAACAGCGTCAACGATTCTAGGTTTAGATGGTTCAAATAATATTATTTCAATTACAGAGCCTTTAGCGCCAACACTTGGCGGAACTGGATTATCTACCTATACATTAGGTGATACTTTATACGCATCAGCCGCAAGCACATTAGCAAAACTTGCTGGAAATACCACCAATACTATCAAATATTTGGCACAAACAGGTACAGGGGTTGTTAGTGCGGCGCCAGCTTGGACTACAATTTCTGGCGGTGATATTACAGGCGCGGCTCTTACTGAGGTAAATGATACCAACGTAACCATGACGCTTGGGGGCAGCCCAACTACAGCATTGTTACGCGCAACATCTATGACACTAGGTTGGACAGGGCAGCTAGCAGTAACTCGAGGCGGCACTGGTTTAAGCTCTGTTGTACAAGGTGATCTACTTTATGGCTCAGCTGCTAACACTTTATCAACCCTTACTAAAAGCACGACTGGCACTCAATATTTAGGCAATCAAGGCACTAGCAACAATCCAGCATGGGCGACCATTTCTGGTGGCGACATTACTGGCGCTGCCCTTACCAAAACTGACGATACAAATGTGACATTAACACTTGGTGGAACTCCAACCACAGCGCTATTAAGAGCTGCCAGTATTACGGCAGGATGGACAGGAACCTTAGCAGAAACTAGAGGCGGCACAAATCAATCTACTTATACATTAGGCGATACACTTTATGCCTCAGCGGCAAATACACTATCAAAATTAGCCGGAAATACTGCTGCAACCATTAAGTATTTATCACAAACAGGCACTGGCGCAGTATCAGCAGCCCCGGTATGGTCCACAATCTCTGGTGGCGACATAACAGGCGCCGCATTAACTAAAACCGATGACACAAACGTCACGCTGACGCTTGGTGGCACGCCTACAACAGCTTTGTTGCGAGCATCAAGCATTACTGCTGGCTGGACCGGTCAATTAGCAGTATCACGCGGCGGCACGGGCTTGGCTTCCGCGACAGCTTATGCTGTGCTTTGTGGCGGTACAACATCTACCAATCCTTTTCAAAGCATTGCTAGCGTTGGAACAAGCGGCCAGGTTTTAACCTCTAATGGTGCCGGCGCATTACCAACATTCCAAAGCAACCCTAGCGGTAGCGGCTTTAGCGTAGTTAATATTCAAACATTTGTTAGTAGCGGAACTTATACACCAACTGCAAATATGAAATATTGCATTATTGAAACCGTGGGTGGTGGTGGCGGTGGTGGTGGCGGATTTTCTGCTGCCTCTAATTATCAGGTGGGCGGCGGTGGTGGCGGTGGCGGATATTCAAGAAAGTTTGCGTCTGCGGCAACTATTGGCGCATCACAAACTGTAACTATTGGTGCCGCTGGTACCGCTGGATCTGCTGGTAATAATAATGGTGGCAATGGTGGTGATACATCTGTAGGTAGCATTTGTATTGGTAAGGGCGGCACTGGCGGCAATGGAAGCACTACAGGAGGTGTTACAAATACTCCTGGCGGCGCCGGTGGCGTTGCGGGAACTGGCGATGTTTCAATACCAGGCCAGCGAGGCCTTGCAGGAAGTAATAATAGCTCTGCTACTCTTGCTGGATATTTAGGGAATGGCGGAGCTGCTGCTTGTGGATTTGGTTATGGCGCGCAAACCGCAACATCCTCTACGCCTACCGCTGGTGTCGCTGGAAATGTATATGGTAGCGGTGGATCTGGCGGCCAATCATTTGGCAACGGTGATGTGGCTGGGGGCGCAGGTGCTGCTGGTATTGTGGTTATCACGGAATTTATATAAGTTAAGAATTTATCATTAGTAGGTGCGCGTATGCAGCTTAACATGTTCAGAAGGATTCATAATTTGCAAATTTTCGATTCTATTGTCGGATTTATTGTGGTTAATATGATGAACATGCTCATTAGATTTAAGCTGCCTGCCAATAAATTGTTCCATTATATATCTATGCTCAAGAACTCTTTTACCATTAATTCTAATCCTTATATAAGGAAGGTTTCCAGTTGCGGCAGCCAGTGTATAACATTTTCTAGAGCAAAACTTTTTAATGTTTTTTCTGCTAGGCGAAATATAAAAAATATTTTTACAAGTTTTACACATGATTTTAAGCTGTCTGTTATTAACAGCTTTTTTACCCAATATAGATTTAAGTCTTTTGGGCTCTCTCTTGTTTTTCGTCAAATACCAAAGACAGTTACGCGAACATGCAATGGCAGTTTTGGCTCTATATGGCAAAACTTTAAATTCTTTTCTACAATGTTTACAAATGAGGGTTATCATGCCGCTTACCAAAGGTAAATCAAAAAAAACTATAAGTAAAAATATTAGTGAATTAGAGCATACAGGAAAGTACGGGCATAAGCAATCTATTGCTATAGCGTTGTCTGAAGCTCGTAAAAGCGGCGCTAAGATTCCTAAGAAACATGCGAAAAAAACAGCAAAGCATCGCAAGCAAAAAATGGGAGAAATAAGTGGCTACTGAAAAATTACCTAAAAAAATTAAGAAAGGCTCTGTAACAAAACCTAAAAGTGTTACAAGCGCAAAATTAACTTCGCGCATGAAAAAAGCTTTTACAGATAAATCTAAATCAGAAGGCGCCACACAAAAGATTTATGATACAACTAATGATAAAGATTCAAAGATTATGAAAAAAGGCAGAAAAGCGCGCAGAGGAGAAATCTAATGGCCGCAAAAGAACAGCACTCCAAGAAAAACGATAAGAAAGTTGCTAAAATGAGTTTAAAGGAAAAGCGTAAAGCTAAAGAAGCCAAACGCACAGGTAAAGATTGTTAAAAATGTTCCACGTGGAACCGAGGTAAATTAAATGGCATGTTTAAACGTCTGGTGGCCACAAGCAGGTCTTGTGCCAAACACAACTACAACAACTAGCGCAACAACATTGCCTAGCATTGTATATATTCAAACAAATGATACATACGCAACAGTTACAACCGCGGGCTATTTAAATAAAGCTGCGCAAATGTATGGCGCGGGTACATTTAATAATTCACAAATGGCGTTGGTTTATACAACTGATGACAAAATAGTATGGTTGCAAGTATCTGTGACTTTTTCAGGCGCTACAGCATCTTACAGTTTGGTAACACCGCCTACAGGTAGCGCTTCATTCTCAAGCATCACTTTAGGCGATGGAAGTGTAAGCGCGCCTACATTGAACTTTAGCGGCAGAACTACAACTGGTCTTTATTCAAGTGCTGCGGCTACTATGGATGTAGCGAGCGCTGGCACAAGAGCTGCAACATTTAATTATGCGGCGGGTTCAGCTATTTTCTCTGGCACATCATCTGCCACACCTGGCACGATTCGTGCTTTGGTTGGCAAATTCAGCGGAACAGCAACCACGATGACATCTGGCAACCTAGTTGGTGTTAGAGGTGAGGTTGATTATGTTGGCGCATCTGGTGGCTTCCTATATGGCGTACAAGGCAAGTTAATCCCAACCGGCACTCTATCTGGCTCTAGCTGGAATGCTGGCGTATTTGGGCAGTTAGATATTTCTGCTGCAACAGTTAATGCGGGTCAAACTGCATGTATCTGGGGTGACTATGGTACAACTTCTGGCACAATATCGGATGCTAGTGGAATGCGTGGTATTGCTATGACAAATACTACTGCTGCTGTTTTAAATGCCCAAGATTATCGTTATGGTAATGCTACTTATCTGCTAGAATTAGCAGGAGCTGGTGGCACATTAAATTACTACGCGGCCGCTGGTACTAGTGGTGGTTCTGCGGGTGATGCGGCACATTGTGCGGCACAGCAAGTAATCAAGATTGAGATCAACGGAGTAGCGGCGTATATTCCTGTGTTTACCCAAAATACCTAAGAGGCAGTAAATGTTACAACAAATTGAAACGCGTATAGCGCAATTGACTAGAGAATTAGAGCAAGCAGTTGCTAATCACAATGTTATTTTTGGCGCATTAAGTGAGGCTAAAAATATGTTGGCATCATTGCAAGCAGGCGCTACAGAAGTAGCAAATGTTGCGGCAAATGTTGAGGATGCAGTAACTAAAGTTGAGACATGTTTATCGGAAGGAGAGCAAAATGGAACACAAGCATCACAGTAAAATGCACGAAGGCGTTCGTCACAAAGGAAGCACTGAAAAAAATTCTTGGCATGGCGATAAAGCGCCAAAGTCTGGCAATCACAAACCAGCTAGAACTCCTGGAGTTAGCGGAAATGGTTGCGCAAAAATGAGCTGGAAAGGCAGTTCATACTAATTTTATAAGTATGAGCAAATTTTTAGAGGCCGTTACTATGGTTTTGCGCCATGAAGGCGGCCTTGAGCGCAACGAAGATGGCAGCGATGCGGGAGGAATCTCGAATCATGGCATTTCATTACGTTTTTATAAGACCATAAAACCAGATGCAACCGCATGGGATATAGAATCGCTATCTATAACAGAAGCTGAAGATATATATCAGCGTAAATTCTGGATTCCGATGCGCCTTGATGAGATCGAAAATCAAAAACTAACTAATAGAGTTTTAGATTTAGCAGTCAATACAGGTATGAGAGAAGCAGCTCTTATGCTTCAACGCGCCTTAAACTCGATACACCCCAAAATATGCGTTATAGACGGCGTAATAGGCATCAGAACAATAGCTGCTGCTAATGGTCAAAACCCAGATGCTTTATACAACAGGCTTATATTAGAAGCTACAAAATATTATAATGAGATTAGCCGGCTAGGAAAGAATCACGTCTTTCTCGATCCATGGCTAATAAGACTGAACGACACGCCTTAAATCTACAATCTCTTACATAGTAATTAGCTTGTTGCCATAGAGGTTGCATTAATACACTTTATACTATGTATATAAGGACGAGAAATGAAAAAAGGGATTTTGATTGTGTTTGCGCTTTATCTGGTGGCGTGTGTCTTATATATTATCTATATGGCGCCACCAGAACACAAATATGAAGAATTAAAGCTCGCCAGAGACAGCATTGAACTACTTGAGCTTATTGCTGAATAAAATTGTTTACCGCCTCTCCTATTGCTTTCAACAATTTATCATCTCTTGGCTCGTTCCCTTCCATGCCAAAACTAGAAGTTCTAAGCTCTAAGTGGGCAAATAAACCCACGTCACGATTCCCCGCATTTTGAGCATTGCCGCCATTAATGTAGCGCGCTTCAACGCAAGTGTTGATTACACCATCGTTTTGTCTAAACCAAGAAGTGCCGGGTGTAAATCCAGGTGGATTAATATATGGCAAATTATTTTTAGTTCCTGGCAAGCTTTTAGTGGTCATAGTGAAATTATTGCATTCTTCAAGTGGAAAAGCATCAGTTAATGCATATGCAAATTCCCTGCAAATACTAGGGATATTTTGTACAAATTGTGCATTGTAGGCATTGTGTAATAGCAGGTGCATATTAGCACCCCCTTTCATGCCGTGTATTTGTATATGCGGCAACTTTGGATAGGCATCATATATCCAGCTAGATACGAATCTAAACAAACATTGCCAAGCATGAGCGCAATCACTATTTGCTCTATTTGGTTGCCCATCTGCTTTGCCGTGACCGCAATCCCTGCTTGCAGCATTACTAATCATGCATAGTGGTCGCCAGAAATCGTTATTGCCTACAAGCCTAGCCGTTACTCTAAATACTAAATCAGATTTATTATGTGGGTCCTCGATTACAACCTGTAAAGCTTTAGGGTCAAAGTTCCAATACAGCACTAGTGGCCATTTGCTAATGTCTTTGTGGCGATAAAATACTAATTCAGGACTATTGTCTAATACATAGCACTGCAAGCCTAAGGTGTCGGTAGCTGCCTTAATAGCATCGGCATTTTTGGCAACGAGAGCGTCAATGAGAGCTTTTGTGTTATGGCGAGTGGTATCGGATGGATCTACATAATCTTTGATTGGCTGGCCTATAAAATCATTTATATTGGCTAATAATGTAGGACTAGTGGAGCATACTTGATAGGTTTTGATTAGCTCTTGTAGAGTCATCTAATTCTCCATTTTAAATTTGTTTGGGTTTTCATTCTGGATTTGATTGTTTATTGGTGGCATAGGTTGTGGTAACTGCTCTTGAAATGGCAGTCTAGATGTATGCTTGTCTATAAGATAAGACCAAAACTGCTGCCTTTGCTTTTGGCTTAATTCAGTATATTGACCATCTTTGTTTCTTCTAAACACTTTAGTCTCTCTGGTTACAGGTATCATGGTCTAGGTCGCCCCAAGCAACAGCTACAAGCTTCGAGTATAGCATTTTTAAAAGCGTCCCAAGCGCATGGAGGCGCAACTTCAGCGATAGGGATCGCTTCTATTGGAGGAGTTAGAGGTAATGAGTATGGCGGCTCTATATAGATTCTGGTGCGAAATATACCAAACTGAGGTGTAAACATAGGAAATCTCCATTGTTTCTTTTAGTTTAGCAGGTTTATGGGGTTTCTAAATAGTCCAGCATCTTCGTGCAGTTGTCTCTTAAAGCAATTAATCCGGCTTTATCGTAAATAGTTTCATGCACGCCAGAGTTTTTGTTTTGCTTTATAACTATTGAGCGATAAAAATCATTGTATTTAATAATAGTTGTTGAGTCGTTGCCAACTATATTGCAGCTGGTATAGGGCGGCTTATTAGCAAAACGATTGATGATTTTTTCTAAAAGCTGAATATTGAAAAAGTCCCTAGATTCTGGTCTGCCATCGGGATTAACGGGTAACATATTTAAGTCTTTACTGTTTTTAATTTCTGCAATCAGCTCTTCTGCTTCATCGTTAGTCATTCTGCATCCCCTCCAAAATCAAACGTGTTATCACCGTAATCAAAGCAGTCCTAGCGCATAACATTCCTTCTTGAAAAGATTTATTGCCAACATCTTCAGGAAGCTTAATTTTATGAATTTTCCTAAGCAGCTCTTGTACTTCAGTTTCCGTCATTTGTTTTCCTCATCTTGGAAACATTTTAAAACAAGCCGTTCAATTCTATTTTTATTGGATTTAAACAACACATTTTTTATCTGCCAATATCCTGGCACTATCCAAACAAATTGCTTATATGCCGGATGATAAATAATCATTTATTATTTTTTCTCCATGGAGCCTCACCCATTAAACAACCAGCAGGACAGCAACATGTATCTAAAAATACATGGATATCTTTTATGTTTTGTTGCAATTTTTGAACCTCAGAAACAGATGGCTGTTGGGATGCCTCAACAAAACGGTTGATGATTTTTTCGAAAGTATAAGAAGTATGTTTCAGTTCAGGCATGTCTACTCCGAGCTCTGCCACATAAGCCTTTTTAATCTCTGCAATTAGTTCTTGTGCCTCACTTTCAGTCATCATCTTCTTCCAAAATTAAATCTCTTGCTTCAATCAACCCTAGCAAGATCCCACCCATAACGGAGTTCATAGGTATGTTTTCTTCTTTCATATCTTCAATCCTATCATTAAGAATTTCAATTATTTCATTAATATCTTTCATTAATCAACCTTAATCTGTATTTTTAATAATTGAATCTCTAATTGTAATTGTATTATCTCTAGCTTTAATGCCGTTAATTGCTGTTCAGAAACTAATGCTAATTCGGCCACTTTGGTTGCATGATCTAATACATTGTTAATTAGCTCTTGCGCTTCACTTTCTGTCATATCGTTTATTCCATGCATCTTTAACCATTTGTTTTCCTATTATTCTTCAAGCCATTCACATGTGATCATAGGGGTATTGGTCGCTAATGATAGCTCAAATTTTAAACTAAAATTTGGCTTCCCTTTACATTCAGTTATACAAGAAGCTAATAAATCACATAGCTTTTTAGCTTCATCATGCGTAAGCTCTATAGTAAATGGATTTGATTTATGCGGTGATTTCATTTTAGCTAAAAAACCACCATGAAAGCAGCCCCCATGTCGCCACAGCTACAATTAGTGTTATCACTACGTTTCTAGCTTTGCGCCTAAAATCTTCAAACTCATCAAAATCAATCATCCAAAAACCCTCGCTACAGGATAAAGCCCAAACATTAGCTGCCATATTATAAATATTATTATCCATATCAGGAAAAACGCCATACGAATATCTTTGTTGTCTTTGGTTACCCATAATATGCCACATACATAAATAGCAATCGTTGCAATTACATAAAAGCCAAATATTATACCGTATGCAAATATTTCAGGTTTCATTGTTTAAATATTCTAACATTTTGTTAATGTTATCGCGTAGCTGCGTTAGTTCATCTGCGCTCATAATTCCAGATAAAATCACATCATCATCATCATGATCAATAAGCTGTAATATTGATTTTTTTAGCTCGCTATCAATCTCTGCAATCAGCTCTTGCGCTTCACTTTCCGTCATCTTTATCTTTCTCTTGATAAGTATATATAATCTCTAATCTTTTCTTTAAATATTCTAAAGTTTCTATTAATTCTAATGCCCCTTGCTCAGATAGTTTAGCTTTTCTTTTTATATCTATAAAGCCACCGCAAGGAAAAGAATATCTGTCATGCAATATCAACTCTTGTGTTTCACTTGCCGCCATGTTCAATAATCCTATTATACTGGGTTTAAAATCAATTTAAGATAATTTTTTAATATAATCCTATTAACATAGGATTTATAGTTGAGCTCCCATCTTAAGTTTCGGCAAATTCAAACCTTCCTCGTCCAAAATCATAATCGCAGGCCCCATAGCCATTTGTTCCCATACTTCACCAAGCCTGTAACCCGCCATTAATTGCGCCTCACCACGTGTGATATATCTATCATAACGGCAACCATTGTTTTTAAACGCGCTAGTAGCTTTCCAGCCATCGACAGGTTCGCCATTTATCATAAGGCCCACTATTTCTTCTTTTCGCATATTATTTACCTTTATTTTCTTTATGCTTAATAAACTCTAACGCCACATAATTCAATAAATCTAATTCACAATCCCCACAGAACCCATAAGACCCCCATCGAAGCCTCGTATCTGGCATCCTTACAGACTCTCTAAAGTCACGCTCGCACACAATACATATTTCAGTTATTTTTTGAGCCACATATTTCCTCTATTAAGGCTTTCACAAAGAGAGCTATCATCGCAAACAGGATAAACGGCCATCCAACAATGCATAGTATTGCCGCCAAACACATTTGAGTTAAATTGTCTATATTCTCGAAATATACAAACACGATAAATGTAATTAGAAATCCGAAAATATAAAGCAACACTTTAATTAACCTCTTTAGGTGTTTGTTCTTGCAGATAATTCCATGCTTGCATAACATCTTCATGCGATATATGCAGCAATACAAACTTCTTTGAGCTGTCTTGTGTTGTTGTATGCGTGACGCCTCTAACAGGAAGCGTTATAGGAATGCCGGCAATCATAACGGCAATTTCTGCATCTACATCAAAGTTATTAGTGTCGCGCACAAAGTTACGCAGATTGAGTACTTGTTCCGTCATTTTTTATCTCCAAATGTGCAGTTAGGTTTGACCAGTTATTGATAGCCTGATAAAGAACTGGGAAAATATCTTCGTGTCGATCATAATATACCTCATTAGATTTCTGTATCAGGCCGCATTTGTCACATACAATAGAAAAGCCACCGCCATTCCATGAAAGTCTCGGCGCTTTATTGCATATAATGCAATTTTTGGCTCTGGGCATTTCTTTGTTAACCTCGATCACTTTTTCCGTCATTACTATTTTTTCTTTCGGAATTTCTATGACTTTTTCAACTTGCGTGATTTTCTGCTTAAAAACAGGAAGCTCAATTTTTGCAAAGATTTCCTTTATTTGTTGCCGTATTTCTTGTTCTATAGCATCTAATCCTGGCTCTACAGGCTTTATAACTGAAGGCTTTGCGCCTAAAGATAATCCTTTTCTTGCTAAAGTGTCTTTTAGATCAAGAAGGCTTTTTCTGCCAAAATTAGGAATATGCATTAACTCTTTATCTTCCATCGCACAAAGCTGCTCAAGCGTTAAAATATTTTCAGCCCATAAACAATTTTCCGTTCTAACAAGCAACATTAAAGGGCCAATCTCTTTATCAAAAAGCTCTCTTTTTGCTTCCCATGTCATAGCTTTATTCATTCGCCTGCTCGCCTCTCATCTCACGCAACAAATTATCTAACACAGCATTTAAGTCGTCATCTTCCTCTTTTAATTGCTTTTTACGCGCAATAACTTGTTCGAGCTTGCGTTTCTCGTCACCCTTAACCTTGTCGCTTAACAATTCAACCAGCTCTAAATATGTAACCTTAGCCATCTAATGCTCCTTAAAACGGTGTATCCAAATCATCGCCACCTTTGTCATAAAACTCTTTCAATTTAGCATCATCTGTTTGCGGATTTTCCCACGGCAAAAACTTAGCTATTACATTCTTATCAGAATATTGACCCGTTTTATCTTCTTGAATCTTTACATAACATTTGCCTTTATGGCCCAGCAAATCCTGTATAAGATTGCGCTTGTTATAGTTTTCGCTATCAATTTCAGGCTTGTTAATAGCTTTGGCTATATTGCCGATCTTAGTGTTTAAGCGCTTCATGCCATCTTCATCATTCTTTGTAGCAATTAGATAATCATAAATACGCCATTCGCGGCCATTCATATCTCGCACAACAAATAATACTTCTAACATCTTATTGCCAGATTTAGATACTTTAGGTATTACCTGGTTAATTCTAAATACGCCTTGACCTTCAGCCATTAGCTCAACACGGTCTTTGGGGCCTAAATAATCATACTCAAACTCTAAATCGCTGTAACTCATTAATTTTCTCCTTGTTAAAATATAAAACCATAAATAATTGCACAAATATAAGCCATTGCAACAAAGCCTATAATGCCCATCATTTCACCTCTTTGCTATTAATTTTATCTTGCAGAGTTGTAATGCATTTTGCAATAATTTCTTGCGGCATATCCTCGAAACAATCGCAATTAGCTTTTGTAAACCATTTCTCTACCATGTCTGGCGGAATACTCAATAAGCTAACCAATCTTTTGATTTCACCAACCTGTTCTTTTGTTGCTAAGTTTTGTGGAGTAACTGCTTTTTCTAAGCTTTCTATGCCACAACGTTTGATGACTTCTGCATAGTTGAAATTGATGTCCTCATTAGTTTCAAATGTGTCAAGCCGACTTTTTTTAACAACGGCATAAAATTGTTTGCCAGCAACATGCGTCTCTAACACCAAATCAAACATATATCCAAGGCGTTTATAGCCAGCATATGTGGTGCCTTTTAATGTCATATTATCGCCATATTCTTTTTTGGCTTGGCACGTAACAATAACGTTCGCATCAATTCGCAACAATAGATTAATTAATTGTTTAACTTTAGCATCCGCCGCCGCTATGTGACGACCAAAATCAGAACCTACTCTCTTTTCACATTCTATGATCAAGTTTTCATATGCAACAGTCAAGCTATCAATAACAACTGTTTTAAAATCATGCTTTTGTGTCATTAACTCTTTAACCTGAGCAATAATTTCATCCAAATCGCCAGTGTTAATAACGCCACCGCCATTATCTGCAATAGCTTTGGCATACTTTATCTTGCTAGATGTGTCCTCTGTATCAAAATAAGCTACATTTGGCATTGCGCAGCAAATAGAGCTTTTACCGCTTCCCATTTCGCCATAAACAAGCATCTTTAATCGCTGCTGCTTAACTTCTGGTTTTTTAAATTTTAGAGCCATAACTACTCACCCTTATTTTTAAGCAAAAAATCTATCGCTATCAAACTAAAAACTGCCCATCCAGGCTCACCAAATATAATTCCTACAAACATACTTCCCAAAACCGCTATAACTAAACTGCTATCTACCATGATTCTTGACATTCCCCATAAGATACGTCATAGTAACACGATTATTAATGTTGTCAAGATGGAGATTTAGAAAAGCATGAAAAAGTTTGAGGGGGAGCGCAAGGTTAGGCGAGGGATAAGTTTAGATCCAAAATTGCTAACTAAAATGGAGCAGGAAGCCGAACAACGAACCGGCGGCAATCTTAGTTTATTGTTAACTAAAATATGCTTGGTATTCCTTGATGGCAAAATTAAAATTTAGCCTATACTACAACTAGGCGCGCAGATAATTAAACTTGTTTCCATGACTAACTCCCTTGTCACCGCGCGCCTACCTGCAAATGTTAAATAAAAATCTATCAGAAGTTAAAAAAGCTTTTTGTGTTTAAGCGCTTAAGTCATTGATTTATAAGGATTTTTATCTTTAAAAGGTTAAATATTGGTTTTGTGTTTAAGCACTTGTGCTTATTGCAAGATTTTACCTGATCTAGTAACTTCAGAATTATGTTTTATAGAGTTTAAATAAAAAACCCAGCAGTATCGGGTCGGCAGACAGTTTACTACTGGGCTTTAGGAGGTCTTTTATGTCTATTATTCCAATCCCTAAAGAAAGGAAAGAAACAAAAGGAATATGCATATGATCTACCATCCCTTGTGCCTCTGTCAATCCCTTAACCACAAATCATTTAGTTTTAAAGCTTAGAAGGACATTAAGCCATGACATCTATCGCTACTAATAAACCAAAACATAAGCCATATAAATTTAAAAGTTCTATTATCGACATTAATCGCAAGATGTATAAATGGGCAGAAAATTTGGCAGACAATGAACTAATATCTCATGCAGTCATGCATACTTTAAAAGCAATCATTTCTGAAAGATTAGTACCTCAAGCAACCATCTCACAAATTAATGCTACTAGGGATAGGTCCATTACTAAATTCTCTCAAGATGACAAAGTTTGTAATAGGACTATCCGTAGGCATATCAAATTATTAGAGCGATTAAAATACATAAAAGTAACTAGAGCACATAAAGATTGGAAGACTAGAAACTCTTATTTCATCTGCGTTCCAGACGAATACTTAGTTGCTCAACGTGGGGACATCGTGTCCTCCTCTATAAGCTGTTCTTCTTCTCTTTCAGAGAAGAAGAAGAACACATATTTTAAAAATAAAACCAAGATATCAAAGCATGACAAACACGCGCCGGCTAGCTTGCCCCTTGACGGGGCAGCTGCCGGCGTGCCTTCATATGAGGACAAAAAACCATTGAGCGCAGAAAAGAGGCAGTGGGGGATAGAGCAATTACAATTATTAAAACAAATGTTGGGGACTAAAAAATGAAAATTATTAAGGCTAATGTAAATCGCAAAAATACAAAAAATGTTATACCGCTAGAAGCCTATCATTTAGCACAGAAAGCTAAAGATGAGGGATTAACTTATATTGAAAAAGAAAAATTCTATATGTTAACTAAACAATTAGAGTTTAGAGGGGCTAGGAAACCAGAAGTTGAACGTATGTTTGATCAATTTAATGCTTTGGTGACATTTCTTGAACAATGCTGTCATGTTGAGACATTAGAAGAAGAATCACATATGTTAGAATTGTACATTGATTGGGTTTATGAATGTTTTGATAAACTTAAAGTTAAAGATCAAAAATGAGCAATCATAGAATCATTACACAGTCTGATAATGTTCAGGCCGAATATATGAAGAAACAAGGTCTTGTTGCTGGCATGCCAGATCTAATGATAGCTATACCCAATAAAATCTATCATGGGCTTTTTATAGAGCTTAAAGCCATAAATGGAAAAGCAGCTGCAAATCAAAAATCAATTGCAACTCATCTGAACAATAAAAATTATTTGGCTTTAATCTGCTATGGTTGGTTAGAAGCAAAAGCTCAAATTGAAAAGTATATGAAAAATATTATACCATTATCAGCGGTGGCAATATGAATAGACACGAAAAGCAACAAATGTTAGACAAGCTTCTTAAAAAGCATAAAGCTGAAGGTTTAACTCAAGCTGAAAAGCTAGAACTACATTTGTTGTTAAACACTAAAGTCAGGGATGATAATGACAATCGAGATTACTATGTGCCTAAAGTGGAGTATCTTCACTAATTTGGAATATTATCTATGACGGATATAGATAAGATATTACCTTTTCTTAAAGCTTTGGCTAATGATCCAGATGAGATCAGAGTTATTACTATTTATGGGAAACCATGTTCAAAAGCGAGACCTCGATTAGGCAGGTATGGTGTATATAAAGACAAAAAAGATTCTAGTAATGAATCAAAAACCAAAGCTGCATTGATTAAATCTATAGAAAATCCATATCTAGGCAATGTGGCAATGGCATGTTTATTTTATAGAGACACCAAACAAAGAATAGACACTGATAATTTATTAAAACATGTTTGTGACTCGGCTAATGGAGTGGTATGGATAGATGATTCTCAAGTTACCGCCATAACTGGAGTTTTAGAATATGATCCAATCAATCCTAGAACTATTTTTGCATGTGCGCCACATGTTACAAGCATGTCACGAGGCATAGATAGTAAAAGAAAATGCGAAAAATGTGACAATGAGATTCATATTAAAGGCGCATGGCATAAAAAAAGATTTTGTGATGCGTGCAAACACTTGCATATGTTTAGGCCAAAAAAACCAAAGTCATGTGCAATATGTAACAGTTCTTTTGCTCCGGACAAAAAGCATAGAAAATTTTGCTCTAATAAGTGTGCAGGTAAAAATTTATCGAATATTAAAACTGGAAAACCGACAGGCAGGACAAAGCCTTTTAGTTCTTGCCAGGATTGCGGCAAGCAACTAGCTCATAGAAGGGGCGGAAGATGTCGGAAATGTTATCATAATGGTAGGATTAAATATGATGAGAATTAAATTTAGCCCCCTGGTGGCATGGAAGTATGCATCAGAGAAATGGCAACTTGATGAATGGGTTGTTGGTTTCTTGGTGGCAGTTTTAATTTTAATGTTGGTGGTTGCAATATTGGCTAGCTGGTAGTATTATTTAAAAGTGATTTAAATATACAAATGTTACCCAACCCGATATAAAAGGGGGCCTATCCACCCCCTTTTATCCTTTTAGGCGCCATACAGCATTCTAATCTCTGCTTCTTTTTCTTTGCATTCTTTCAAGCTAAGCCCCGGTGTTTTATATACATCAAGTATTTTAGCCATCATTACCACCATATCTAAATGATGTAGCATTTCAGCTTCTAGTTCGTTTTCAGTTTTCATAATATGACCTTAAAATCGTTTGCGTTAAATAAATCCCAATCTGTTGTCTCGATAGTACTTAGATCAGTATATGGATTGTTATGCCACTCAAGCATTACTTCTTCGCCATATGCACTGATTGCAGCAGCTTGATATACACATCTGTCTTTGTATTCTGCCTTAGAACTTACATAAGGCTGCTGCAAAAGCGCATATTCAATGCGCGTTTCTGGATGTTTGTAAATTTCATTAGTGTCTATCAATGCTCTAAAATCGATCATAATAACTCCATAACTTTGTTAATCTTAATCATATCCTCAGTGCTCAAGTTCCCAAGTCGTGTCTCTGGAAATAGCTTTTTAACAATCTCATAAGCTTTATTCCAGTTATCTTCGTTGAAGCTTTCTTCCTCGTTTGCCTGCTCTAACCAGGTATAATAACGGTGTAAATCGGCTGTAATGGCGCATGGTGTATCATTCATTTGCTGTATTCCTCGTTTAAATAATTATCTAAATCATCACCCTCAAGCTCGTACCATTTTTGCCCAAGTTCTTCGATGACAAAATCTATACATGCTTGGCAGCCGCAGCCTTTAACTTCGGCTGCAAAATTCGCTACTATTTCGTAATTATCCATTATTTCAACTCCAATCTGCGTGTAGGCGCACCCACTTTCTTTACTACTTCGTATACATCTGCAAAATGTGTACGCAATGCATCTCTATCAACTGATTCCGTACCTTTAATCCAGTTGTAAGTCGCAATTCTTTTGCCAAATTTGTCTATCACAGTTTCAAAATCGCCGATTATAACTTTGATTTTGTCACGTATAGCTTTGTGCGCAGCTTCTTGTGCCTTTATCTGCTTGTCCATCTCGATAGCTGTATCAATTAAGCTTGCAAGCATATCTGTTGCAAGCATCGCAGAGGCTGGCACTGTAATGTTTGTATTTAATTTAACTATATTGGTAGCGTTGGTCGGCGCTCTCATCGTATTTGTTATATCTTTCATTTTTTATCTATCCAGTTGTGTCGTTGATGAGGTAAGTGTAGCACAGTTGTTACGCATGTCAACATGTTTTTATAATAATATGCATAAAATTATTACTGTTGACACGATTTAGGGGATTAGCTAAACTAGTTTTATATGGATACAGCAATAAAACAGCAGTGTAAAAGGTGCAGAGGTACTAAATCAGTGCGTGGCATGGGCGGCTTGGATAAGGCGTGCCCTGAATGTAAGGCTACTGGTTTTGTGACTCTTGAAAGCAGTGCATCTACACTAAATAGTGATAAAGCGGCGGACATTGTTCCGCCGACCATTGTTAATGTTACTCCCGTTGATTCTACAACTTTACTATCCGGAGTTGATCGGTCACCATCAATGGGAGTGGCGCCCGATGTTAAAGAAGTGATTGAAGCGCCTAAAAAGCCACCAGAGCAAGAATTAGGTGAGATGAGCGGTTATACACCGCTTATGATTGAGGCGCTGATGGCGGAACCTAGAATGAAGCCTGATGAATGGCGTAGAAAGTATGGCGCAGTGGTGCTAGACCCGCTTAGTCAGCCAAAACCGGGCAAACAGTATTTGCCTGATTTGCAGTCTAGGGCTAAATTTAGAGAGAATGTAGCGAGGATGCAAAAACCGAAACCTAGGAAGCATAATACGATGGCGACACATGATTTAGCGGGGAAGTTAGAGGGGATTGAGTGAGAAGCTTGGTTGTTAAGGTTCCTGATGGTAATCCGCCGCAGACACCGCTTAATTATTGGGCTGTTTTAGAAAGATATGAAGGCATAATAAGCGAATTTGCGCCGATATTAGATGCTTTGTATGATTCTGAATATAAATATAACAAAAATATTAGGGCTCCTCTGGGTGCGGCAAAAGAAAATGTTACAACAATTGTTAGGTTTGCTCATAACAGGATAAGCAGATTAAAAAGAAGGTTGGAATTATTATGGCAAGCTGTGCCAATTGCGCCTAGAAAGATTGATATAATGAAGACGCAAAATGCGGTTAGTGATATTGACAATGATTCGCCGGAATATGTAGATACATATAATCCATTGGCACCAAGATATTGGCAAAAGGCTGTTAAAGATGCATGTGAGTAGAATGCGTACTAAATTTGAGGAAAAGCCGATTAAGCAATTGGATGCGCCTAAATTTATTTATAATTCTAGTGGTATTTTGATTCCTTATAGCAAGTTACAGCAAGAATTAGAAACGTATAAAATGAAATCAGAGATTAAGCCGCGCAAACATAATATAATGCGTAGCCAAGATGAAGCGGCTAGAAGTATGGGGATATTGTGAGTAATGTATTTGAAAAGCTGCAAGATGAAATGGGTACTTATAGATTGCAAAACAGAATTGCAGAGCTTGAGCGAGCTTTAAAAGATAAAGATGAGTTGTTAGGTAATGCAAACCGTACATATGCTTTTGAGATAAACAGGCTTGAGTCAGAGCTGGCAAAATATAAATCAACAGTTCTATTAAATTGTCCATTCTGTGATGGTGATGCAGTGTTGATGCAAGAAGTATGTGGTGATGATTATTATGTGCAATGTATGATATGTGATGCGCAATCAGTTTATGATAATGTAAAGAGTGAAGTTATTATGTCATGGAATAAGAGGGTTTAATGGCGCATTGGTTTGACGAAAGAGTTAATTTAGATTTAGTAAGATTTATTGTTTATGTTGACGACGGTGTTATATTTAAATTTGATGATAAACAACAATTAAGTGTAACTTTTGATGATGCGGAAGAAAGCGCCAGGTATAAACAAAAACTAGTTAAAGCATTGGAAGAAATAAATGCCAACAGGTAGACCGACAGATTACACGCCTGAAAAAGCCGCAAAAATTTGTGGTTTGGTTTCTTCTACTTTTAAATCGGTTAAAACTATTTGCGAAGAAAATGACGATTTACCAGATGAAAAAACTGCGTTTGTGTGGATGCATAAATTTCCAAGCTTTCGCCAGGACTATTTGGATGCAAAAGAAACCCAAGGGATTTTATATGCTGAGGAAATATTAGATAGGGCGGTTCAGTGCCCGGCAATTTCTGAAGAAATTCAAAAGCAAGCGCATGTGTTCCGTGTTGCTCAATGGCATTTTGCAAAGATGGCGCCAAAACAATTTGGCGACAAAAAACAAGTTGATACAAACATGAAGCTTGAGGTTGTAAACCCCGCAGATGCATTGGCGCAATTAGATTAATTATGTTTGAGCTAACCATGAAAAATGAATTTCTTAAAAGCCTTGAACAAATAGATAATGATATAATTATCGTAGAAAAAATACGTCATATTGATCATCCTCTTATTACGCAAGAATTAAAACAAAGAGCTTTTAAGTTAAAAATTGATTTAGAAGTCGAAAAACAAGTTATTATTGATGAAGATTTAAATCCTCTTGTTCAGAAAAGAATTGATGAGTTCTTAGCAGTTGAGGCTAAATACAAATCATGACAACAGCTTTTATAATTATTATGTGCATGTTTTCCGGCATTGTTGGTTATCATTTAGGCGAAGAAACATGCAATGAATATCGCGCATCAGTTCAATTAGAAAAAGCATATGAGCAGATTGAACAATTAGAAAACGAATTAAACATAGTATCCAAACAATACAAATAAGTGCAAATACACTGACAAGCCCAGCTTAACCATTTTCTTGGCGTTAGCAAAAAGGTGTTGACATTTGTATGCGGTAAGCATACAATACAATCATTAACGACATGGATAGATGATATGATGAGAACTTTTTATTATGATCCAGATAACCGCAAATCACCAAAAACTAATCATTATTGCTGTCATTGTCATAAAGATATAAAAAATATCAAATATTGGGCTTTTGCTTCTAATGATGGCTGGGATCTGATTCATTATGAAGATATAACAGATCTTAAAAATGTTAGGATAGCTTTTATAGGGGCTGATTGTGTTAAAAAATTAGATATTCCAAATGAGTTTTATTTTAAAAATGAATAATCCAGAACTTAAGCCGTGTCCGTTTTGTGGGGATGCTCAAATAATTCAGCAATCTACATCTGCATGGGGTGAAAAATTTTTAAACAATAAATTCACCAAATTTAAAGTTGTATGTCGGTGTCCGATTTATTTTGACAATATAGATGAAGCAGTCATGCTATGGAACAAGCGTTATGAGCAGTGAAGCATCAAAGCCATGCCCTTGGTGTGGCGCTAGATTGCCAGATATAAGAATGCATACTTATGCTGAGAATGGTGAAACTATGAAAAATTGGATAGCGAGATGCAATGATTTTTATGGTTGTGGCGCTATGCTTAAATCTTATCCAACAAAAGAAGAAGCGGTAAAGGCGTGGAATAAACGATATGAATAGTTTGCAGCTTATATTAACGCTCGGGTGTGGTTTGTTTGCCTTGTCTATAACGATTTTAATTTTATGGTTAATTAACCCATTGCTTAACTTGCTTGCAAATAAGCTGGCTAGGATCATTTGCAATGAATAACTCCCACCTCGATATTCGCGTACCAGATGAAATCGCTGCACAAATACGCGAGATGGCGGCAGCTCGTGGGTTGTCGGTTAGTGCATTGTTGAGGATGATTATATTGCAATATTTAGAAGGGAATAGGGCGATTGAATCAGCGCCAATTGGTGTAAGCGGGCAAGTATTTGATACGCGTCAGATGAAATGGGTGTTTCCTAATGGATGATTATATTGGAGTATTTAAGGGCACATGACTGATTGGTTTGTTCTTGCTAAGAAAGAAAAGATATCTAAAGTTGCAGACAGATGGGCCGAGCAATATGCGGTTTATGCTGGTGAGCCAAAATGGCGAGCTGATAAGCGAAAATTAATAGAGCCATTACAACTGGCTAAAACAGCAAAAGAAATAGAAAAAATAATAGGTAACGATACATGGACAAAACATTATTGCTACTGTTGCGGGGCTGAAAAAGA
>Ga0134127_10000460_pt1 | contig 38491 bp, 24 predicted proteins | sample KB31753_FD_96459 | JGI IMG/M metagenome (GOLD analysis project Ga0134127, IMG submission 96459) | Terrestrial soil microbial communities with excess Nitrogen fertilizer from Kellogg Biological Station, Michigan, USA - KB3-175-3 | ecosystem: Environmental > Terrestrial > Soil > Unclassified ...
GAAACGAGCGAAACGAGCCAAAAAGTGGCTTCCGGAGCCGTTTTTTGGGTAAGTTCGAGCGTTCTGGCCCCAGATTAGAGTGATTGCCAAAAGTCATTTCCGAAATGGTGGGCGGCGCCCTGCTGGGCGCCGCGGCAAACCGGCAGGTTTGCCCCACCATTTCGGAAATGACTTTTGGCAATCAGTCTAAGCACTCAACAGGAGATAACAGAGGAAGCAGAGAAATGAAGTTTGGCAACCAGTGTAAAACTGCTGCTCCGCCGCACGGGGCGGCTTGAGCCAAACGGTTTCCTGCCGATTCAAGGAGTTGGCTCCGTTGCCGCGCCACGTGGCGCGAATGGAGCAGCCAGCGCCGGGCCAGTCACAGGCGAATGCGATTATGAACGAAGAGACAAAGCCTACCCTCGCCGCTGGCATGGCGAAACGCTCCCTCTGGATTGCCATCATCGCCGGGGGGATGGGCACGGCCTGCCGCATGGAGTTGGTGGACCGACCCACGCAGGCTTTGCTGAGCCTGGCCACCATTGCGTTCCTGCTCATTGCCATCGTTTTTGGCGCCGTGGCGTTGATTCGCATCACGGAGGCGGATCGAAAGGCCGTGTTGATGCCGGCGTTGGGGGGCGTGGCGCTGGGCCTTGCCCTGCTCGCCAACCTGACGTATTGGGGCCGCGATCAGTGGGTGCGGGATAGAATCCGGGCACGCCAGGCAGCAGAAGGACAAGCGTCTCCGGAAGAGACGCCGGCTCTCCGGCCCCGCGCCGTTGCGCCTCCAAAGTCTGCCATCCACTATGGCCTTCCTGCCTTGGACGAAATCCCTCAGGTCGCGGCCGAACTCCGGGCTGGGGCGGTGCGCTTCCAGGGAGACGACAGCGCCGCGCTGCGCGCGTGGGTGACGCACTTGGAAAAGCTTCACGCGGCCTACACGAACACGTTCGCCGCGTCCAACCGGCTTCACGAAGTCGATCTGCTCGATCCCAAACTGGTCACCACCTACGACCAGGACGAACCTGTGCGCCGCCGTGGATTGGCCAACAAATACTCCGATGCCTGGCGCGCACTTGACGAAAGTCTGCGCGCGTTCGCCCACTCCTACTACTCGGACCTTCGCGACGCGCGCGTTTCCTCCGACCGCTCGACCGTGGAAGGGCAGGCGCTGTCCGCGGCGCTTGACCAGCCGGACACGGCGGCGCGCGTCGTAGCGTTGCGGAAACTCTGCGCCGCCGAGCAAGCGGTGGGGCATCACTACAACTACGCCGTGAGCGCCGTATTCACTTACGCCTCGCTCGCCAGCAAAATCCGCAATCCTATTCCGAGCCACAGACGGGAGATGGACAAACAAATCGCCTCGCTGAAGGAAGTGGAGCAAGCTGCTGCCACCGCCCGTCGCGAAGCATTCCCGTTTCCAGGAGGAAATCCACGCCAGGGTGACGCGCGCGTCGACACGCCACCGAATCCTTGACCGGGAGAGGCCGGTCTCGCCGTCTCGAAGACTCCGCCCGATTCTGTGTAAGAATTGCCATCAGTTCCGGTGGTACCGGGTGAACACGCTCGTGCGTTGATGTTGACGAACCGCTTTCGGAGCGCTGGAACTTGTTCATGAGCGCTTGTTGTCTGGCGAGCGTTGGTATCCTGACACTGGTTCCACGCTCCGAGACGCGGGTGTGCGACGCGCCACTTCTCTCTGCCGACGAGCCGCTGAAGGCGGCATAATCCACCGCACTCCAGATTTTGTCGCTCGATTTGATCGGATACGAAGGATGCGCCCCTCCACCGGGTAACTGCGGTTTCCCTCTTGCGGCTGGCTGCGGCAACTCTATGCTTAAACACGCTAGAAAACCCGCGCCGGAAAATGAAAACTTGCGCATACTGCGGCGCCGCCAACCTGGATGAGGCGTTAACCTGTTCGGGATGCGGCACGTCGCCTATCCAATCGGGGTCGCTCGAGCCAAAGGAAGTGAATGGCAACGCCGTCGCGCACCCGGAGGAAGAGGAATCCGAATCGCTGCTGTGCCCCTCCTGCCTGGAGCCCAACCGGAGCGGGGCGGCGTTTTGCCTCCAATGCGGTGGCATCATTGGAGCTTCCTCCGGCCTGGCTCCGCTGGAGGCGGGCTTCACCCGGGGACACGGGAATCCACGGGCGTTGGACTCGCATCCCAAGCCCATCATTCTGATTGTCGTCTGGGTGATTTTCTATCCTGCGATCCTGATAAACTTGCGGTTCATACGCATGCTGGTCGAGGATGGCTACGGGCGCCTTCCGGCGGCACTTGGAATAGTGGTTCTCGGGGCCTTGATCGCACTGTGCGTGTACGTGCTGTACTGGAACACAAGGAATTACCTCAAACGCACGCAGGAAATTGAGCCATCCGGGCCTGCCGACGAGTGATAGGGGAGTGGGAATTCAGAGGCCTGCCTCAGGCTCTGGAAATCCCTCCATGATGGTGGAGAATCGGCAAGAAGCATGGCTCACGTTCCCGATGGGGTGTTTACCCCATTTCGCCGGGAGCGCCCCGTGATACGATACCATCGCACTTCCTAGCCGGTCGGGATTCAAGCCTGCCAGAGTTGGATACTATCACTCATGAAACGCTTCGTTTTTCTTCTGATGTCGGTGTGCACAGGCATCGCTGCCGACGCAGAATCAAACCTGGTGCTTGTCATCGACCAGTCAGCCCAGACGATGGACTGGCTGGACGGGTTCTCCATTACAAGAGATCCAGCATCACCCTTTGACGACAATACGTTCGGAGGTGTCATGTTTCTACCCTTTAACAATGGGTCGCCGTTATTGAACTATTCAGGCGCAGGCTCACATACAAACGTGATGTTCCAGCGTTCTGAAGACTTCACCCGGCTTACCTCCATTCGTTTGGGATCAACCGCCCCTCCCGGACCCAACGCGACATTCTCTGGCACGGCTGAAGGTCCGACGACCCCTTCGGGTGGCTGGTCGGCTTTCTGGGCCAACCTGGAGCGGGGCGAGTACACCTTGCCTTCCTCCGGCGTTTGGAACGGCGGCATCCACGTCGTGGTCACGGGCCAGTCGACCGTGGAGGTTTTGCGCCCCGATCCATCCGACCAGTTGCAGCCGGGATCGAATTTCAGGATCGTGTGGCGAACGCAAGGGATCAGCGGCGGCACGGACTGGAACTTTTTTTTCGACACGAACAACATCCAGGCGCGACAGCTATTCGCGACGGCCGTGGACGATGGAGTTGGCAACTGGCACGCAGACGTCACCATCCCCAGCGATCTGCATTCGACTTGTAACTACACGCTCCGTATCCACGATGATGTCAGTGAGGCAGAAGGTCGTTCGGGCGTTTTCTGCGTGGGCCGAACAAACCTGGTGCTCGTCATCAACCTGTTTACCCAGACGATGGATTGGTTGGACGGTTTCACCATTACGAGGCCGGCATCGCCATTCCTGCAATTCACTGGGTTCGGACGTTGGGATCTTCCCGGAGGTCGTAGAGCTCTTATTACCTCGCCATTGCTGAACTATACAGGCGAAGGCTCGCATACGTATGTAGCGCTTACTCTCTCTGAAGACTTTACCCGGGTGGAAGGCATGTGGCTGGGCCTAAATGTCTCCGATCCACAAGGAGGATCACGATCCAGGGCGTCATTTTCTGGCACGGCTGAAGGTCCGGTGGCGCCGACTTTTGGGGGCGATTCTTTCTTTTCGTGGTTTGTCAATCTGAACGAGGGTGAGTACATCTTGGGTCCCGGCTTCCGTAGTGATTGGAACGGCAGCATCCGAGTCGTGGTCACGAATGTAACCCCGAGGCTGCAGGTTTTGCGGCCCAATTCATCCGACCAGTTGCACCCGGGGTCAAATTTCAGGATCGTGTGGCGAACGGAAGGGATCAGCGGCGGCACGGACTGGAACTTTTTTTTCGACACGAACAACGTCCATGCGCGACAGGTAATCGCGAAGGCCGTTAACGACGGAGGGGGCAACTGGCACGCAGACGCAACCATCCCCAACGATCTGCCTTCGGCTTGTAACTACACGCTCCGCATCCACGAAGATGGCAGTGAGGCCGACGGCCGTTCGGAGGTCTTCTGCCTGGGCGTGCCGATAGCCAGCGTGAGAGTCTCGGAGGTGGAGATCTGTTGGACTTCCCGCTCCGACCGTCAGTATCAGGTGCAGTTTCGATCCGTGCTCACGACCAACCTCTGGACAAGCCTTGGTGCGCCTGTTCAAGGCAACGGTGCCACCAACTGCGTCACCGACCCGGTGGTCACAGGTCGGCCGCAAAAGCTTTGCCGCGTAGAAGAGTTGCCATGAGAGAGTGAGCACGCCGCGCTAGGTAGGCGCGAGCGAGTTGACTCATGCCGGGCCGGAAATCGGCTTGGAATCGCGCCGCAAGCAGTGTACATCCCGAGTGTAGACACGTGCGGCCGACTATGAACAGGACCGACTCGCTTGTCCGGCTTGCCTTCAGCGCCTTCCTCGCGTTGGCGCTTGGCTTCGCGGGGGCGGGCCACGCCGGGGCCAGTCAGCCGGCACCAGCCGACCTGCCCGCCGACGCCGTTCGGGTCGAGATCTTCGAGGGAGTGCCCGACCCGACTTCGTGGGACTTTACCGACTCACTGCCGGCCGTGACCGAGAGCTACGCCGAACCAGTGTTCGCTTTCGCCGCGATGCCAACCAGGTATTCCCCGCGCGCCGTGAAATTGGACCGCGGCCTGCCGTTCTTGTTGCGCGCGTCCGGCCGCGTGACGTTGCCACGAGGAGAGCTTCGCTTGCTCCTTCGCGCCCGCACCGGCTCGCGACTGTGGGTTGATGGCACGCTGGTACTCTCGACGCGTTTCCCGAACCTCAATGCCGACGGCCACGAGGGAGTCCCTGAAGTGCCTGCCGCCGTTGCACCGGACATCCGTTATCTCCAGCCGGGACAATTGGAGAGCCTCACGAACTTCGTCGCGGACGGACGACCGCACACGTTTGTGCTCGAAGCCCTGATCGGCACGAAAGGCCGGCGCCCCGAGTTGGGCGAACTTTCCGTGAGCTTCTCCCTTGGCGACGGTGAATCCTTCCGACTCCTCGGCCCCAAACGGCAAGTGTGGCTCACCGAAGAAGGCTGGACCGCTTACGCCGCCGAACGCAGCGCCTTCTGGAACGCCGAAGACAAGCAACGCCGCCAACTGGCCTCCGTGGACGAAGCCAAATACTGGACGCGCCGCCACGAACTCGCCCGCGCTCACCTCTCCGCTCTCAACACGAACTCCTCTCAACCGTCTTCAATCGACTCTTTCATCGACTCGAAACTCAGCACAGCGGGGGTTCAACCCGCCCCGCTCGCCGACGACTACGCTTTTCTCCGCCGACTCTCGCTCGATGTTCTCGGCGTCATTCCGTCGCGCGAGCAACTCGAAGCCTTCGCCCGCGACAAAAGCAAGGAGCGCCGCGCCCGCGCCATCGACCGTTTGCTGGCTGAACCGGGCTGGGCCGACCACTGGGTCAGCTATTGGCAGGACGTGCTCGCGGAGAACCCGGGGATCCTCAAGCCGATGCTCAACAACACGGGCCCGTTCCGCTGGTGGCTGCACGACAGCTTCGTCGACAATAAGCCGATGGACCGGTTCGCCACCGAACTCATCCTCATGGAAGGCAGTCTGTACTATGGCGGCCCCGCGGGCTTCAGCATGGCGACTGATAATGATGTGCCGATGGCGCAAAAGGCGCAGATCGTCGCACAGGCTTTCCTCGGCATGCAAATGCAGTGCGCCCGCTGCCATGATGCGCCCTATCACGACTTCAAACAGGAGCAACTCTTCAGCCTCGCCGCGATGCTCCGCCGCGAACCGCAAGCGGTGCCGTTGAGCAGTTCCATCCCCACGAACGCCAACATCGTTATTGGTAAAAAGGTAAAGGTGACCCTCAAGCCGGGCAGCAAGGTCGAGCCGCGCTGGCCGTTCCCGCAGTTGGCGTCCGAGGATCTCCCGGCGGGCGTCCTGCGGAACGACGACGACCCGCGCGAAAGGCTCGCAGCGCTGGTGACCGATCCGCGCAATGAACGCTTCGCCCGCGTGTTGGTGAACCGGGTTTGGAAACGCTACCTCGGCTGGGGCCTGGTTGAACCGGTGGACGATTGGAGCGCCGAGCTCCCGCTCGGCTCGAACGAACACGCCGGCACCAACGCGCCGAGCAGGAGCTCGGCGCTCCAAAACGCCGATCGCGCTTCGCATCCCGAGTTGCTCGACTTCCTGGCCCGCCAACTCGTCACGCACGATTATGACCTCAAACACGTCGCCCGGCTGATTCTCAATTCGCAGGCCTATCAACGCGCGACCCGTCCCGATGGATCGATCCAGAAGCCAGCGACAGAACGGCTCTTTGCGGCGCCCGCACGGCGTCGATTGCGCGCCGAGCAACTCGTCGATTCCCTCTTCGCCGCGGTTGGCAAGCCGTTCCGCTCGGAGGAACTGAACATGGACGTGGATGGCCGCCGTCCGGTGAAAGACTTCAACAACCTCGGCACGCCGGCGCACGCGTGGGAGTTCACTTCGCTCTCCAACGAACGCGACCGCCCTGCGCTCTCGATGCCCCGTGCCCAATCCATCGTCGATGCGCTTTGCGCGTTCGGCTGGCGTGAATCGCGCCAGAGCCCGCAAACCGTCCGCGACCATGACCCGAACGTGCTCCAACCCGCCGCGCTCGCCAACGGGCTCGTCGCCAACGGACGCATCGCCCGGCTGTCCGAGGATAGCGCCATCACCGCGCTGGCCCTTGAGGAGCGCGCGTTGCCCGAACTGGTCCGCGAGCTTTTCCTGCGTGTGCTTTCCCGCCCGCCGACCGCGGACGAGCTGAAGGTCTTCTCCGCGCAGCTCAGTGAAGGCTTCGCGGACCGGCGCTTGAAACCGAGTGGCAGTACCGCGCAGAAGTCCGGCCCGACGCGGCCCGTTTCCTGGTCCAACCATCTGAATCCCGAGGCCACGCGCATCAAGCAGTCGCAGGAACGCGCCGCCCGCGCCGGCGATTCACCCACCGACCGCCTGCGCGCCGATTGGCGCGAACGGATGGAGGACGCGGTCTGGGCGTTGGTGAATTCGCCGGAGTTTGTGTTCGTGCCGTGAGCCAGCGTTGGAGCGCGACTCGCTGCTGTTGAGCTTGGAACGAACCGATACGACGGCCGGCCACTCTCCTACCTCTTACTCCCGGTATCTCTGTTGAATGCCTCCCTCCAGGCAACGGCTGGGGCGTCATCGCCTGGGCGGAGCGGTTGCCCGCTTTTCCAGTACCACCGGCGCGCTCGTGTTCCCGCAGCGATCCACCGCGGTAAGAGAAATCACTTCTGGCGGATCCTGGATCGCCCAAGTGCACGAAGTTTGCGCGGCGCTGAGAATCTCTGTCCGCCAGGCGCCGCTGTTCCTGTACTGAAGCACCCAGAGCCGCGCGGCTTCCGCGCCGTTGTTTGACCAGCTTGCCTTCGTTCCGCTGCGTGCATCGGTCGTGACGCTCAATGCCGGCTGCGCGGGCGGTGTGTTGTCCAACCACGAAAACGCGGGGGACAGCGCCGGTTCCGCGTACACCTCGCGGCGGAGCGTTTCCGCCGGACCACGCTGGTCGCGCAACGCCTTCACGCTCCAGTGGATTATCCCGCTGGCGCCAGGCTGCTTTCGCGTGAGGCGGATTTGCCCGGCAATTTCCTCCACGTCGTTCCGGTGGGACAGGCCCACCCAAAGGTGGCGCTGTCGCGTATTCTGTTCCGTCCACCACTTGAGCAGCGCGGGGAAGCTCTGTTCCGGCGCATGCGTCGGCCAGTAAAGCTGCGGCGCGAGATAATCCACCCAGCCCTCCACCAGCCAGCGCCGCGAATCCGCGTAGAGGCTGTCGTACGCATCGAGCCCTTTGACCGACGGTGGATAGCCCGGCCGCCAGATGCCAAACGGGCTGATTCCAAATTTCATCCACGGCTTCAGTTCGTGGGCGCCGCTTTGCACCTGGCGGACAAACCGGTTCACGTTTTCACGCCGCCAATCCTCACGCCCCAGCCGGCCTCCGCCGGCCTGGTATCGCTTCCAACTGGAGTCATCCGGGAAGGGGAGTTCGCGCCCTTGCCGGTCTTTTTCCTCGTATGGATAAAAATAGTCGTCGAAGTGAATGCCATCCACGTCGTAGCGCCGCACGACGTCGAGCACCACGCGCAACGAGTGGTCCTGCACGTCGCGCTCTCCGGGGTCGAGCCAGAGGCTGGAGCCGTACGATTTGACCAGGGAGGGACGCACCTTGCTGATGTGGTCGCGGGCGACGGCCCCAGTGGCGCCTGAGCGACGCGCGCGAAACGGGTTAAACCAAGCGTGCAACTCGAGCCCGCGCCGGCGCGCCTCCCGGATCGCGAAGGCCAGCGGGTCGTATCCCGGAGAGCGGCCCATCGTGCCGGTGAGACATTCCGACCATGGCTCGAGTGACGACTCATAGAGGGCGTCGCAGGCCGGGCGCACCTGAAGAAACACGGCGTTGAGCCGCAGTTGCGCGCAACGATCGAGGATGGCGACGAGTTCGGTCTGCTGCTGCGCGGCGCTCAATCCGGGTTTGGAAGGCCAATCGATGTTCTTCACGCTGGCGATCCATGCGCCGCGCAACTCCCGTTGCACGGCGGGCGGGCGAAGAGAGGAAGGAGCGAATTCGGCGCCAGGTGCGCCCGTGACGGAGGCCAGCAACAGAGCCAGGAAGACGAAGCACTGAGAGCCTGCCCCTGAAGCGCGGACATTTTTAGCCTGCGCCTCCCATCTCCCGGAGGGAGAAGTGACAATAGCCCGGCAGTTCACTGCCGGGTCCAGATTCGCTATCTGAAAAGTCCCGAAGGGACGGTCGAATCCCCGGCTGGGTCTACATCTGCACCGCCCATGGATGAAGGAGTGATTCAGCCGTCTCTTCGGGACGGCAGACTCCGCTCCAAGAGTCCCACGCTTAAAAGCGTGGGCTAGTCCCAAATCTCCCTTCGGGAGATGGCCGAAGAATCGCTTTATCCGACTGAGCAATCGAGGGCGGAACAATAGCCGGCCTTTAGGGACAGGCCTGAAGCCCAGCCTGCAATCCGCGGTGATTGCGGCTGCTGCAAATGTCGCCAACTCGCTCATGGCCCACAGTTGACCCAATCGTCCCAGTCCAGTTCAAGCCCGGGAATCGTAGCCCCCCACCTAGACTGGTTGCCAAAAGTCATTTCCGAAATGGTGGGCGGCGCCCTGCTGGGCGCCGCGGCAAACCGGCAGGTTTGCCCCACCATTTTCGGAAATGACTTTTGGCAACCAGTCTAATCGTTCCTTTCATCGCAGCCCCAAAAGCTCGACATGCGTGAGGTTGGCCCGCTTCAATGGTCGAAAGTGCTGTGAAGATTTCCGTCGTCGTACCTGCGTTCAATGAGGAGAAGCTGATCGCTGAAACTCTCCGAAGCATCCGCGCTGCAAGCCGGAGCTTCGCGGAGGCCGGCTGGGAGACGGAACTGATTGTGTGCGACAACAATTCGACCGACCGGACGGCAGAGCTGGCACGGGCGGAGGGGGCGACGGTCGTCTTCGAGCCCGTCAACCAAATCGCCCGCGCCCGGAACGCCGGCGCAGCCGCCGCGACGGGCGAGTGGCTCATTTTCATCGACGCCGATTCGCAGCCGAGCGCGGAACTCTTCGCCGCGGTCGCGCAAGTGATTCGGCGGGGCGGCGTCATCGCCGGGGGAAGCACCGTGCGTCTCGAAGGTTCGTACCCGGTCGCCAAGCTGATCACGCGCGGCTGGAACCTGCTGAGCCGGTTAAACCGCTGGGCCGCGGGATCCTTCGTGTTCTGCGAGACCGCCGCGTTCCGCGAGATTGGCGGATTCAACCAGGAGTTGTTCGCCAGTGAGGAACTCGACCTTTCCCAGCGGCTCAAGCGGCTGGGCCGCTCAACCGGCCGGCGATTCGTGATCCTGCACAAGCACCCGCTTGTCACGTCGGCGCGGAAGCTGCACCTCTACACGCCCTGGGAACACCTCCGTTTCCTAGCCAAGACAGTGCTGGTGGGCGGACGGACGCTCAAGAGCCGGGAGGAGTGTTTGACGTGGTATGATGGGAGACGGTGAGGCGGTGAGGCGTCGTTAAGTCGTTGAATCGTTGAATCGTTGAATCGTTGAATCGTTGAATCGTTGAATCGCTTTCATGGCAGTGCTCGATCGATTCTCACCGATTTAACGATTTAACCATTTAACGATTTACCGTTTCAACGCCTTAACCCCTCACAATGCCCAAATCCCGCAGCGCATTAATCATGAACTGACACGCCACCGCGGCCAGCAGCAGGCCCATGATGCGTGTGGTGATTTTCATCGCGATGGGGTTCAGCCACCGGGCGCCCTTCGCCGAGAGGCGAAGGATGACGTAGGACGCCCCGCACACGCCGAGAATACATGCGAGAAGCGCCATCGTTTTGGGAAAGCCTTGCGCCTGGCCGCGCAACAGCACCACCGTCGAGATGGCCCCCGGCCCACTCAACATCGGAATGGCCAGCGGCGTGACCGCGACGTCGTCCTTGCCCGCGCCGGCCTCCTGTTCCTCGGGGGTCTCCCTCACACGGGAGCGTTGCGCCCGCAACATGTCCAGCGCCACCAGCAACAGCACGATGCTGCCGGCGATTTGAAAAGCCGGCAACGTGATGCCCAGGAGCTTGAAAATAAGCTGGCCCGAGAGCGCGAACGTGAGCAGCACCCCCGCCATAACGAGGCAGGCCAGTCGCGCCATCCGCTCGCGCTGCGCCGGCGAGTCCTGAGGCGTCATGGCCAGGAAGCCAGGCACGACCGCGATGGGATCGACGATGACGAAGAGCGAACTGAACCCGAGAAGCGTGAATTCGAGCAGCGTCATCGTCCTTAGGGTCGGCGGAGTAGTTTCCAGTCTTGCGGGTCAGTCATCGTCTTTTCTTATTGCCTCCACTTGCGCGATGACTCGCTCATCGGTCGCATCCAGCTGACGCGCCTTCACAAGTACTCGATGACAGCCGTTGCTCTCTTGATGCGTCAACGTGTAGCAGTGGCCAGCACGCGCCTTAAACTCAACGCTCGGGTAATGTGTAAAGTCCCAAAACCCAGTAAATACTTCGACCTTGGCAGGTCCAGGTGGGATGCGAAATCTCTCACCAGTGCGCCAAAAGCTCGTCGGCTGCCTGTTGATGTGGGAGACGCTGACGTGCTTGCCGACCAGAGATGCGTGGGGTGCGGATGAGACGGCGTTGCGAAACTGATTGGGATAAGAGCAACCCGCGAGGACGGTGACGCCGAGGGAAGCGATGGCTGGTCGCAAGAGCCATTTCGGTTTGTCGATCCTGGCTGCCATTAATTCGAACCTTGTCGTTTTGTAGCGCTGCAACGTGCTGGAAGCCTATACCACACACGGCGCCAGCACCGCGTCCCGCATGCCGTGGATGATCTTCTTGTCCGCCGGGCAAATAGTTGCCAGCACACCGCCCAACTGGGTGCGGGCCTTGTCGCCGTCGCCGGCGACGAAGTAATAAGGGCAAAGGCGCACGCGCGCTGGCATCGGCACCAGGGCGGTCCGGTCAAAATCGAAGTAGGCTGACTCGACGACGCGCGTCTTGTGATAACGCTGGAGCACGTGGGGCGAGCGTGGCCACGCGCTGAGCGCCTTGTCCACCGCCACGCTCCAGTCGGCCGAAGAGAGGTCGCTGCCCAAATACACTCCGCGAGCGCCCCACGCTTCTTCGGAGTAACCTGACACTTTCAGAATGAGCTCGCGCTCGCGTTGCGACAGCGTCTTGAGTTGCTGCCAATCGGTCAGGTTCAACTCCGGGATGGCCGCGTGCGGCGGGATGGGCGAGGGGTCAACGGCCCAAGTGTATGGAACGAGTTTCAGCAGCCGATTGAAGAAGGATTCGCCCAGTTCCTGCCGCCAATACGCGCGCAGGTTGCGGTTGTGGAGCAGGGCGAGCAACAGTTTCTCCTCGAAGAAGGCCTTGGGCGGCGGCGTCACGCGAACGTCCCCGGCTTCCAGCAGCCTCCAAAGCGCTCTTGCGGCGGGCACGTTCGCGAGGTCGAACAACTCGAAAAAACGGTACACCGCGTCGCCTTTTGCGAACCCGTCAAACTTTGAACTTTGAACTTTGAACTTCGAACTCCCCACCTTCCCGGCCAGCCACTCCATCTCCGGACGATAGGTTGCGGATTCTTCCGAGACCACGATGTGAACACGTTCGGCGGGCTCGAAGATGCTGGCAAATCCTTCGACCATCCCGCGCGCGCCGCCGAGCACGGGCCCGCCGGCCGCGGCGTAGGTTTCGTTCAACCACCCCGTGAGGCCAATTCCACCGGGGACGCTGTCGAGTTCCGAAATCGCAAGGCCACTCTCGGTGAGCAGGCAGTCCGGTCGCAGTACGCGGGGCAACTCCTGCCGCAAGGCCTGCGAGCGCTGCAGCGCGATCAATTCAGAGGGCTTGCCTTGATCGAGCCAGCGGGCCACCCACTCGGGCTGTTTCCCTTCGACACTCCGGCGGTAAAGCAAGTTGACCGCGCGGTAGAATTGAAGCAACACGCGGCCGAGCGTCTCGAACTCCCTGGCCAGTTCCGTTCCCAGAGCGAACGGCTCGGGCGCGATGCGCCAGTGCTGGTCGGCGAATAAGCCGCCAGGCGGCAGTTGTCCCCTTACGAATTGGGCGCGCTCGGCGGGCGAGGTCATGAGAGAAATGGGAAGGACGGAAAAACATGAAGACGGGAAAACGGGACAAAGAACGGTTGGATTTGTCTGTGGAGGTCCGGCCTTCCCGCTTTCCCGCTTGGGCGCATTCCAGTTTTTTGCAAGGGGCCATCAATGGTGTTCTCACCCCTCACCCTGGCCCCCTCCCCGTTGAGGGGAGAGGGAGCGCGACGGACGTTCAAACCGTGACGAAAGCATTCTCCACGCTTGGCTGCCGTGTGCGCTCGATGGCGCAAACGTACCGTGCGCGGCCGAACGCTGACCCATTGTAGCCCGAGGTGCATCGCGACTCCCACTCCCCTCAAAGGGGAGAGGGCCGGGGTGAGGGGTGAGGCCGTGGGCCAGCTGTCCCCTGCAAGAAACTGGGGTGCGCCCTTCCCGCTTTCCCACTTTCCCATCTGCTCGTTTTCCTGCCTTCCCGTCTTCATGTTCTACCGTTCTTCGAATTGCCACTAGTCGCGCACCTGGCCGGTCCCGTAGCCAATCCACTTGTAAGTGGTCAGTTCCTCCAGCCCCATCGGGCCGCGGGCACCGACTTTGTCGGTGCTGATGCCAATTTCGGCGCCCATCCCGAACTCGCCTCCGTCCGTGAAGCGCGTCGAGGCGTTCCAGTAGACCGTTGCACTGTCAACCTCGCTCAAGAAGCGCTGCGCCGTCGCTTCATTGCGCGTCACGATGCTGTCCGAATGGGCACTGCCGTATTGCGTGATGTGATCGATGGCCTGCTCCACGCCATCGACGACTCGGACGTTTAGAATGTAGTCGTTGTACTCGGTGAAGTAGTCCTGCTCGGAGACGGGCTTGAGGTTGAAGGGCGTGTTGCCTGTTGCGTGTTGCATGAAGCAGCGGCGGGCGCCCTCATCGACGCGCAGTTCGACTTTGTATTCGGCGAGGCGCTGACCGACTTGGGGGAGGAATTTTTCGGCGATCGAGCGGTCCACGAGCAGCGTTTCCATCGCGTTGCAAACGGCGGGGCGCTGGCACTTGGCGTTCATCACGATGGCTTCGGCCATGCGCAGGTCGGCCTCGCGATCGACGAAGACGTGGCAGACGCCCTTGTAATGTTTGATGACTGGCACCTTGCTGCACTCCGCGACGGCGCGAATGAGGCCCTCGCCCCCGCGGGGCATGCAGAGGTCAACAAGCTGTGTGAGGGAGAGCAGCGCCGGAATCGCTTCGCGGTCCGGCGTCGGTACGACCTGAATCGCGTGCGGCGGAAATCCCGGCAAGGTCTTCTGCGCGGCTGCCACCATTGTCTGCGCGATGATTTGATTGGAGTGCAGCGCCTCTTTGCCACCGCGAAGAATTGTCGCATTGCCGCTCTTGAAGCAGAGGCTCGCGGCGTCGGCGGTCACGTTAGGGCGCGACTCATAGATGATGACGACGACGCCCATCGGCGTGGCCACCTTGCGAAGGCGCAAACCATTCGGGCGGACCCGCTCGTCGAGCACGCGGCCCACAGGATCGGGCAGCGCGGCCACGTCGCGGATCCCTTGCGCCATCGACGCGATGCGTTTCCGGTCCAGCTTGAGCCGGTCCACCATCGCTGCGCTCAGGCCGGCGCTGGTGCTGGCGGCGACGTCGGCTTCGTTGGCACGCTGGATGGCGTCGGCCTCGCGCTCGAGCGCCTCCGCCATCACCAACAGGCATGAGTTTTTCTGCGCGGCGGAAAGCTTCGCCAATTCGCGGGACGCCGCTTTCGCCTGGCGGGCAAGCTGCGTCATCTGTTCCGTCAACGACATGCACCAAGCTTACGAACGTGCTGACGGGAAGAAAGAGCAAACGAATTCATGAACCCTCAATCTGGGGCATCGTGATGTGGCAATCAAAGTCGACGGCCCGGATAAGCGGCTCCGACCACTTTGGTACAGAGGCATTTAGGAATTGAGGGTTTCGCCTCACTTGCACTCTGCTGGCTGGCGTTAGAGGTTAATTGCGCTCGAACGGACTTGGGCGCGGTGCGGACGGATCTGGCGCCGATGACGGATGCGAGCCCGTGCGAACGGATACAATCGGCGCTCGCAAACCTTTGCGCGCGGAAGGAGTCCTGAAGCGGATGGAAACCCTGGTTCGGCTTAAGGCCTCGGCAGCAGGATATGGTGGCTGATGCGTCTCGGCGTTCCAAACCGCGTGCGAACCTCGCCGCTAATGAGAATCCTATAAGCGTCGCTCACTGCATCTCGCAGTTGCCGGTCGCGGGTCAGGTGCGCGCTGCCGTCGGAGAGGGCGTAAATGCCGACGCGACCATGCGTGCCCGAGCTCCAGCGGATGGTAAGGTCGTTCGTGGCCAACAGGAGGGCAGTCACTCCGAATGGATCGGCCACACTGCCGCAGTTGCTCGTGCTTCCGCCCTGAACGTTGCGGTCACCCGCGATCATGGTGGGGTACAATGATTCGAAGGCATCGAGCGCGACGAAGTAGCCCACGGCATTATTGCGGTTGGCCGGGTGGGCCAGCCCATCGGGGCCGGCCCACCAGTCCTGGACGTTGTTTCTGGTGGATGTGTCGCTGGGGCAAATAAGGATTTTGGGAGTATCCAGCTCGTTGGACGCGGCCATGAAATTGCGCCAGGTCTCGCCCGCCGCCGGGCCGTACGTGCCGCCATCGGAAGGATCCGTGTGCCAGGGATAAAATCCATCCCGCTCCATCGCGAAGAGTTTGAAGGCCAGTGAAACCTGCTTGAGGTTGCTGAAGCATTTGGCGCGGCGGCCATGTTCCTTGGCGCGGGACAGGGCCGGGAGGAGCAGCGCCGCCAGCAGAGCGATGATGGCGATCACCACGAGCAACTCTACGAGAGTGAAGCCGCGCCGACGCAATAAATCAGGCTTCATGATCGAGTCGAATCTGGCATAATGCGCGAAGGCTGTCATTGCCAAAATTTGGGTATTACTACCCAGGGCTTATCCGGTATTGCCCCCCACTCGCGGAGCTGATCTGGCGCCGCCCACACGGAGCCCAAACCGGGCGTCGAACGCGCGATGGCAAAACTGTCATTCTCGTGCCACGTTCCATTCATCCGCAGTGTCCATCGTTCAGGCGTCACCAATGGCCTGGAACTGATCCGCTGCTGCTGACGTAGTAACGTAGTATCATGAACTTTCGCCTCAGTTTTTTTGTCGGTGCGTTATGGATCCTGCTCATGGCTGGCCCAGCCTCCGAGGCGGCGGTCTCGTTGGTTAATCACGGTGACGCCTGGCGGTATCGGAAGAACAACGGCAGCGGCCCACAATCCAACTGGAAATCCGTCACCGACTCCGGACTCGACGCCTCCTGGCTCACGGGCAACGGCGGGTTCGGCTTTGCGGACAACACCAATGAAACCGGGCTCTGCCAAACGCTCCTGAGCGACATGCACAATGTCTACACCACCGTCGCCATGCGGAAGTCGTTTCAGGTGACGTCGAACCTCAACGCCACCCTGCATATTACGCTCACGATGGATTGGGATGACGGTTTCATCGCGTGGCTGGATGGGGCATTTCTGGCGAGTTCCCTCTCGCCGGGAGCGCCCGCCGAACCGGCATACAACGATTCCGCGACCGCCCTTCACGAATCCTCACGGGGCAGTTCAGGACAACCGGCGATGACGTTCGATCTCGGACCGGTCGGCTCGCGGCTGCCCATCGGCACGCACGTGCTGGCCATCCTCGGGTTGAATGAGTCGACGGGAAGCAGCGATTTCATCCAAATCGCGGATTTGGCGCTGAACCCGCCTCTGCCCGGTGGCCTCAGCGGCTTGATTTCCGAGAACACGACCTGGCGGACGACGAACAGTCCCATCCTCGTTGCCGGTGACATCACTGTGAACTATGGCATCACGCTCACGATCGAGCCGGGTGTCCAGGTCCGATTCGGCTCCAATGCCTCTCTAATCATCAATGGGCGGCTGCTCGCCGAAGGCACTCCCGCCAGTCGGATTCTGTTCACCCGTTCGGCGGGCAATGCGGGCCGCTGGGGCGGCATCGTCGTCAACGACAGCCCCGGCTCGCCCGAATCGCGAATCCGCTACAGTCGCCTCGAATTTAACGGCACGGACGCGATCCGAGTGGCCGCCGGCAACACCTGGCTGGACCATCTCACGTTTGGCTCCAACGACCGCCGCTACATCGAGCTGGAAGGGGCATCGTTCATCGTGAGCGAATGCGAGTTCCCGTCCGCGGCAGTGAAGTTCGAACTCGTTCACGGCGTGAACGGCATCAAGGCCGGCGGGCACGGCCTGATTCTGCGGAACTTTTTCGGCCTGCCGGTCGGGTATTCCGATGTCATCGACTTCACTGGGGGCAGCCGGCCGGGGCCCATCGTGCATGTCATCGACAACGTGTTCAGCGGCGCGAGTGACGATGGGCTCGACATTGATGGGACCGATGGCTGGGTCGAAGGGAACATTTTTCTCCACGTGCATCGCAATGGCGACACGCCCGACACTTCGGCTGCGGTTTCGGGCGGCGACCGCAGCGGCGCCACGTCGGAAGTCACCATCGTTGGGAATCTCTTTTTCGACTGCGACAACGCAGTGACCGCCAAGCAAGGAAACTTCTTCAGCCTGTTCAATAATACGATTGTGCATACCACGAAGACCGGCGGCATCGATGGCGCGGCCGGCGCGGTCAACGTGCGCGACACGACTCCCTCCCCGACGACTTTTGCCCGAGGTCTCTACCTGGAGGGCAACATCATTTGGGACGCGGAGCAATTGGTGCGAAACTATGATGCGGCGCAGACCACCGTCACCCTGGTGAACAATATCGTGCCGGTCGCCTGGAACGGGCCGGGCACGAACAATTCCGTCGTCAATCCGTTATTCAACCACACACCTCAGCTCTCTGAGACGGTCTTTACGAACTGGCAGCAGGCGCAAGTCGTGCGCCAGTGGCTCGGGTTGCAGCCGCAGTCGCCCGGGGTTGCCACAGGTCCCAATGGGCGCGACAAAGGCGGCGTCATCCCGCTGGGCGCTTTCCTCACCGGAGAACCCAACGGCACGACGCACCAGACCGGCGCCACGCTGGTTGTTGGGGTGAATCGAACCGGTTTCGGCATGCCGACCGCGGGTTGGCCGAACGGTTGCGGCTATATCGCTTACCGGTGGCGTCTCGATGGCGGTTCCTGGAGTGCGGAGCGGCCCATCAACACCCCCATTTCCTTGAGCGGACTGGCCAGCGGATCGCACTCTGTGGAAGTCATCGGCAAGCGCGATTCGGGCGTCTACCAGGACGACCCGTTGTTCGGTCCCGACGCCGTCGTCACGCGCTCACGCACCTGGATTGTCGAGCCGCTGCGAATCGCCTCGGCCCTTTTCGCGGGGCCAACCTTCACGATGCAATTCGGCGCCGTGGCCGGGCAGACCTACGCGATTCAATACCGTGAAGCTTTCGATGCGGCGCACCCGTGGATGACAATGACCAATTTGGGCCCACAGCTCGCTACCGGTCCGGTCATGGTCACGAACTTCAACGCAGTCGCCAGCCCCACGAGGTTCTTCCGTGTCCTCAATCCGGCAGTCCCGTGAGTTCGGTTCCGCAACAGCTCTGTGCCCGTGCTATAACAACATTCAATCCACGGATACTAGACTGGTTGCCAAAAGTCATTTCCGAAATGGTGGGGCAAACCTGCCGGTTTGCCGCGGCGCCCAGCAGGGCGCCGCCCACCATTTCGGAAATGACTTTTGGCAATCACTCTAGATTAGGGCTGCGGCGGGGTCGCGATGGACCTGTTGCCTTGTTGGGCCGATTCCAGCGTGCGGTGTAGCTCCGAGTCCGTGGGCCTCACGGCCAATCCTTCCCGACAAGCCTGGAGGCTCTCGTCGAATCTGCCGAGCTCCAGCAGGATGGAAGCGAGCTTGCGATGGGCCATGAGATGTTCGGGAGCAACCTCCAGTGCGCGGCGCAAGTGGACAAGGGCTTCTTCATGCTGGCCTGCCTTGGACAGCGCCAGAGCGAGGGAGACGTGCCCCTCGGGGTCTGCGGCGTCCTCGTCCACAGCCTTCCGTGCCAGCATGAGCGCTTCGGTCGTTTGGCCGTTCTGCAATAAGAGCCAGACGAGGTATTTCCGCGCCCCGGCATGGTGTGGGTCCAGGACCAGGACGCGCGCGAACTGTTCTGCCGACTCCGCAGGGCGGCCGGCTTGGGCCAGTTCACGCCCGAACGCCAGATGCACAGGGATGGAATCGCTCCGGATCCAGTGCATCGCGAAGCTGTTGGCTGCCCACACGCCGACCAGGACCAGCAGCAACACCCGCACTGCGCGTCGTCCCTTGGACAGCGAAGTGAACCCCAGCGCGCCAAACGCGCAGAATGGCAGCAAGGCAAGCAACCCATACGTCGCCTTCACCTGCGAATACCAAGGTACCCGCAAGGTCATGTAAACCAGCGCTGCACCAAAGGACCCTGCCAGCCCGATCAGCACCAGCCACTCGGCCGACGGTTGACGGACCAGGCGGACGACCGCAACGACAACGCCCACGAAAATAACCAAGGTTGGCACCAAGGCCAGGAGGCTGCCCGCCGCCATCAGGTCGTAATTCCACGGCGGACGAAATTCCACTCCACCACCACCGCCATAAAGTGCGTCACCCCAAAGCGTCGAATACACGCCGTCCGCGAACCCATTCAAAACGCTGTAGCCGGGCCGAGCCAGGGATTCCCCAAACCGAAGGAAGTAGTGAATCGTTCGGAAGCCATCGTCCTGCCACAAGGCAAAACCGGAGCGCGTCTCCCACGGACCCACCACGGGCGACCCATAGTTGGACCAGGCTCGCAGATAATGCCAGCCGCTCACGCCGAAGCAAACCAAGGCGGCCACGCCCACCGTCCGCAACCACTCCCGCAGCATGGCCCGCCGGGCCAGCAGCCGGGCGCCGAGCGCGCCAAACACCCAAGGCACCGCCAGTAGCGCGGACATCTTGGTCAGCAGCGCGGCCCCCAGGCACGCACCCAGCGCCGCGTAACATCCGGGCGATGCGGATGGCTGACGCAGGATGCGCAGGCAAAGATAGAGCGAAGCCGTGACGAACAACGCGAGCAGTGTTTCGTTGGTCACGTAATGCGACTGATAAAGATGGGCGGGAAGAAACGCGGCCAGCAAGAGTCCAAACAGCGGCTTCTCGGTCTCCCCAGGAAAAACGAGCCGCAAGCTGGCCAGGAGTAGCGCCAGGTGGACGCCGGCCACCAGCAATGACAGCAAGCGGAGCACCACGATGCCCGCATCATCCGCCACGGACAGGCCGCTGACCCCCAGGGCGGTTGCGGCCAGGCCGTAGTAGAGGGGCGGATTATACATTTCCACGCCTTCCTGGGCTAAAGGCAGTGCGCGGCGTTCCTGCAGGTACTTCACGTATTCCAGGTGATGGTCCACGTCGAAGCCGGCGCTCCGCGGGAGCGAAGCGAGATTGTTGGCGAACAGGATCACCCAAAGGGCAATGGCCGCGGCCAACGCCACCGTCGTGGGAGAAGCCGCGAGCCGGCCCAAAAAAACGGATCCGAGCGCCCGCCCCTGGCCATGGCCATGGGCCAACCAGCGGCGCGTGCCGGCCAGCAGGATTGCGGTGCCTAGCGCGAACAGACCCAACAACGGCCAACGCGATGCCAGGGAACGGAAAGTCTGCTCGCCGCCTGCCAGTGGATTGCCGGGTTTCGGTTGTGGCATGGGCGCGGAGGCGCGCCGCGCGGGCCTCCAAGCAGCGCCTGCTTCACTGACTTCCCAGCGTTCGTCCGAGACCAAACTCAGCCCGTCTCCTTGAAGGTGCAGCCACAGCGCCGGCGGGCCGGCGTCGTCGTAGACGGTTACTTGCAGTTGGTTCTCTCCCGGGCGGAGGCGGTCGTGAATGGAGGTTTGCCGCGGCTGCTTCCAGGAAGCAGCTGCGGGGAGTTCGACCGGCGAGCCGTTCAAGCCAACCTCGCAACGGGTCATGCCGCGCACGGACAGCACGGCATTGGACGGAACTGTTCCCACGACAAACGAACGTCGAAATACCGCCGCCCGTTTGGCGATACTGTGTGCGGTTGCCTCGGGTGGCTTCGGGAAGACAATCCAATGTGCTGGCGCGCGGTGCGCGAGATACCGAATCGCCGGCTGATGGGAGCCCTGCCACCAGAGGAAGGCGCCGAACCCAAAGGCCAGGCCTGTGGCCGCTATGAGCAACGTCCGTCGTGGTCGCCTGGGTAACGTCGGGGCCTTCAAGCGGTGTGGTTCGTAACGGCCTTCACCTTGTCAGGCCATATTCACGGGATCGACGTCGATGGTGAGAGTCACGTCGTCGGGCAATTGGATTGATTCAGTCAGCTGCGCCAAGTGGCGGCTCAGAATGGTCATCTGGCGGGTGCGAAGCATGATCTGATAGCGGTAGAAGGTTTCCGCGCGCGCGAGTGGGGCGGCGGCGGGGCCGGCGATGATCAAGTCGCGAATCGGAGAAGAAGCCGGCATGACGGGTGGAACGGAAGTCGAGTGTTCAATCCCACCCAGGTCCAGCTCACCGCTCTCGTTTTCCCTTTTGTTCGTTTTCTCGTGTTCTGTTTTCGAGTTCGTGGCGTTTGCGAGCAACTTCTCCAATTCGCGCCTCAAATGCTCCGCCCAGAAGGCCACCTTCTCCTCGTTGCGACCCTTGATGACGAGCAAGGCGATCCGGGCAACGGGTGGATACTTGAGTTGCTCCCGGTATTCGATCTCCTGCTCGTAGAAACCGGCGTAATCATGGCGGCGGGCGTATTGAATGGCGGGATGGAATGGTGTGAACGCCTGGACAATCACCTCACCTTCCACATCTCCCCGGCCCGCGCGGCCGGCGACCTGCGTCAGCAGTTGGAACGTGCGTTCTCCTGCACGGAAGTCGGGAATGTGCAGGCTAAGGTCGGCATAAACGATTCCGACCAGCGTCACGTTCGGGAAATGAAGCCCTTTGGCGATCATTTGCGTCCCGACGAGGATGTCGATCTTGCCGGAACGGAAGTCGCCGAGGATCCGCCGGTAGTCGTCCTTGCGTTTCAGCGTGTCGGAGTCCATGCGGTGGATGCGCGCGTGGGGGAACAGCTTCTTGAGGGTGTCCTCGACGCGTTCCGTGCCCAGGCCGGCGTAACGAACGGCGGGGTTGGCGCACTTGGGTTCGGGACACGTTCGGGGCGCAGGCGCGGTGTGGCCGCAAATGTGGCACAGGAGCTTTTGCGCGGCGCGATGGTAGGTGAGTGAAACGGAACAATTCGGGCACTGGGCGACGTAGCCGCACTTCGGGCACTGGAGCGCCGAGGCCCAGCCGCGGCGATTGAGGAAGAGGATCGATTGCTCTTTTCTTTCGAGGCGCTGGGTGAGGGCTTCCTTGAGCTTCTCGGAGAAAATCTGAACGCCCTTCGCCTTGCGATTCTCGGCCCGAAGATCGACGACACGGACGATCGGCATCTTTCGATCGTCCACGCGGCTGGGCATCTCCAGGAGCGCGTACTTGCCGCGGTGGACGTTGTAAAAGCTTTCCATCGAAGGTGTCGCCGAGCCGAGGACAACCACGGCGCCTTCCATCTGCCCGCGAACCACGGCGACGTCGCGCGCGTGGTAACGCGGGGATTCCTCCTGCTTGTAGGAGTGCTCGTGTTCCTCGTCCACGATAATGAGGCCCAGTGGCTCGACGGGGGCGAAGATGGCCGAGCGGGCGCCAATGACGATCCGCGCGCGGCCCTGGCGAATCTTCTGCCATTCGTCGTGACGCTCGCCGACGCTCAAGTGGCTGTGGAGCACCGCGACGAGCGTCTGGAAGTGGCCGGAGTTGAACCGGGCCTTGAATCGCTCGACCGTTTGTGGCGTGAGAGAAATCTCCGGGACCAGCACAATCGCGCCCTTGCCCTGAGCCAGGGCGTGGGCCATCGCTTGCAGATAGACTTCGGTCTTGCCTGAACCCGTGACCCCGTGAAGAAGGAAGACCGAACGCGAGCTGGGGGGAAATGGGGAAAGGGGGCCAGCGGGCGGAGCCGCATCGTTTCTCCCTTTCTCCTCTTCTCCCTTTCCCCCTTTCCTCGCTATCGAATCCATTGCACCAACGACCTTCTCCAACGCCCGCGCCTGCTCAGGGTTCAACTGAAGCGGTTGCGTCGGCAGGATGCGTTCGTTCGCGTAAGGGTCGCGTTCGGAAATCTGCGGCGCGATGGAGATCAGGCCGCGGTCTTCGAGTCGGCGAACGGTTTCACTCGTGGCGCCGGTGAGCCGCAGCAGCTCCTGGAGCGGCAACTCGCGCCATTCCTCGATGACATGCCAGACATCGCTCTGGCGCTTCGTCAACTTCGGCGCTTCTTCAGTGCGTGGAAGGACTCGGGCGTAAAGCCGCTCGCGCCAGCCGGGAGTCTCCTTGCGCACGGCGTCAGGGAGAACCGACTTAAGGGCAATCTCGACCGGGCAACAGTAATAATCGCCAATCCATCGAGCCAACGCCAGGACGCCAGGGGTCACCTGGCCCTGGCGGCCAATGACATTCGCGATGGCGCGCAGGTTGGTATGCGTCGATTCCTCGAGCAGCGCCGTGACGACCCCAAGCACCTCGCGCGGGCCGAACGGGACCTTGACCCGGCTGCCGACTTCGATGCGATCCGCGAACTCGGGCGGAACAGCGTAATCGAATTCCTTGCGCAGGGCGATTTCGAGAGTGACGCGGGCAACCATCGCGGCTAAGTCTAACGGGGCGGGACGGGAGTCCAAGCCCACTGTTCCGCCCGCTCGGAATCGGCGGCTAAAGAGTTGCGCCGTCAAACCGTTGAATTCGTTAAATGGTTAAAATGGTGAAATCGTTATATGGCGATTCGAGCACTGCCATGAAGCAGCCAACCGTTGATGATTCAACGATTTTAACGATTCAACGATTTTAACGATTCAACGATTCAACGATTCACCATGGTCGAAACCATCAAACGCTACAAATGGTGGCTGGTCGGGATCATCTTCCTGGCCGCGCTGGCGTGGTGGTTCGATCATTGGCGGACCTATCACGAGCACAGCCACGACGCCGCCATTCTCGCTGCGGCGGCCAAGCACCGTGTGCATCCCGCCCTGATCAAGGCAGTCGTGTGGCGCGAAAGCTGGTTCAATCCCAAGGCGAAAGGCAAAAGCGGCGAGATCGGCCTGATGCAGATCATGAAGCAGACCGGCAGCGACTGGGCGACGGCCGAGCACGTGCGCGTTTACCTTCACGAGCGGCTCTACGACCCTGGCAAGAATACCGAGTGCGGCGCCTGGTACTTGAAGAAACTGCTGACCCGCTATCAGCGTACGGACAATCCCCTGCCCTACGCGCTCGCTGCTTACAACGCCGGCCCCGGCAACGTGGACAAGTGGAGGACCGGAGCGGCGGCGACGAACGCGAGCGCGTTCATTCGTCAAATCGGATTTCCCGCAACGAAGGATTACGTCCTCTCGGTGATGAAGCGGTTCAATCGTTACGCGGCTGTCTTTCCTCCAAAGGGCCAATCCGCGCCGGTCAGTCCTTCGTCAATGCCAGCAAACGCCGGTCGAGTTCACGCCGCAGTGCCTCGCGCGCCTCGTCCGAGGCGTCGCGCGGGACGGCCAGCGGCTCGCCGAGGATCAAGGTCACGCGGCTGAACGGCAGCGGGATCTGGAAGCGGTCCCAACTCTTCAAACAAGTCTTCCACTCCAGGTGGTACGACGCCGGCACGATGGCAAGGCCGGTCATTTGCGCCAGGTAGATCGCGCCTTCCTTGCAAACGTAGCGCGGACCGCGCGGGCCATCCGGCGTCAGTGCCAGGTCGTATCCCAGTTCCGCAAAGCGCGACAGTTCCAGCATCGCCTGCGCCCCGCGCTTGCTGGAGGAGCCGCGGACAGGCTGGATGCCGAACAACGTGATCAGGCACGCCATCATGGCCCCATCGCGGCTGGCGCTGACGATGGCCGCCAACTTCGGTGGGCGTCCCAGTCTGCGCATGAAGCCGCGATACACGTGTACACAAAGCGGCAGCCGATTGTGCCACGCGCAAAAAATGTAGGGGCCACCTGCTGCCGAAATGCCGCTCGGAATAGGCTCCCAACGGAAGCGGAGCGTCGCGACGACCAACCGGACCACGGAGTAGATCAGCCAGGCCAGAGCACGCTGGGCGAGCGTGGCTTCATGCGGGACGACAAGGCCGGACTGGGCTGGACTGGCCGGTTGGGAGGAGGCTTGCGCGTTCATGAGCTTCCTTTCTTGAGCGCCGAGCGGACAAGTTCCTCAAGGGGGGCCTTGGGCCCCATCGCGGCCTGCGCCGCGCGCACGGCTTCGTGGGCCTCGGTCTGCTTGAAGCCCAGCGCGAGGAGGGCGAGGACCGCATCATTCAGTTTCTGGTCGGCCTCGCCCAAGCCATGCCGGGCGCTGCTGGCTTCCCAGGCGCCAGCCGCGCCGATCTTGTCCTTCAATTCGACAACGATGCGTTCGGCGGTCTTCTTGCCGACGCCGGAAATCTGGGAGAGCGCCTTCACATCGCCGTTGGCGACGGCGCCACGCAAGGCGGTCACGTTCATTCCGCTGAGGACGTTGAGGGCGAGCTTTGGCCCAATGCCGCTGACCGTGTGGATGAGCAGCCGGAACAAATCCCGTTCCCCGGCAGACATGAACCCATACAGCACATGGGCGTCCTCCCGCACCGCCAGATGCGTCAGCAAATGCACGTCGTGGCCAGGGGGGGGTAATTTGTCAAACGAGGAAAGCGGGATGAGCACCTCATAACCCATACCCTGGACGTCGACCGTCACCTGGGTGGGCAGGGCTTCAACAAGTTTGCCGCGAAGAAAAGTGATCATCGTGCCCGCGCCGTGAGTATGCACAGGGGGCGGCCGAGAGGAAGGGGATTTGCCGGGGACCCGGCGGCTCCACAGACCCAATACCACCTGACCCCGGGCTCCCGGGAAAATCCCCCAACAAGAGTTGCCCCAAGCCTGAACTGCTAAATCGCTTGGGCATTGAAAGACGAGCCACTTCGCGAAACGAGGGTTCGATTCCCTTGATTAACCCAGGACGGTCTGTTGTTTCTTTCCCGGCGCAATCTGGTTGAATGCGCCGGTGCCCTCGGAAAACACCGAACAACACAAGCTGACGGCGATCATGTTCACGGACGCCCCATGAAAATCAACACCCTATTGGTCGCTCTCGGTCTCTCGCTCTGCGGGACGGCCTTTGTCCCGCAGTCTCCGGCGCAGGCTGCGGCCTTCAAACCCGACCGGACGAAGCTCCCCATTGCCGAGCCAGACTACCCGCGGAGCAAGGTGCTCGACGCCCGCGACACCAAACCCCCAGCGCGCTTCGATGTCAAAGCGCCCGCAGGAGCGCCCAACGTACTCATCGTGCTCGTGGATGACATGGGCTTTGGGATGCCGAGCTCCTTCGGCGGGCCGGTGCGGATGCCAGCGGCCGACGGCCTTGCCAAACAGGGACTGCGCTATAACCAGTTTCACACCACGGCGCTCTGCTCGCCTACGCGGACGGCTCTGCTCTCTGGCCGCAACCACCACATGAACAACATGGGCAGCATCACCGAAACCGCCACGGGGTTTCCGGGTAACACTGGGCGTCGACCAAATGCAGTTGCGCCGCTGGCCGAGATGCTGCGCCTGAATGGTTACAGCACTGCCTTTTTCGGCAAGAACCACGAGACTGCGCCGTGGGAAGTCAGTCCCTCCGGGCCGACCGACCGCTGGCCGACGCGCTCAGGTTTCGACAAGTTCTACGGCTTCTTCGGCGGTGAAACCGATCAATGGAATCCCACGCTCTATGACGGCATGGCCCGAGTCCCCACGCCGCACTACCCAGGCTACAACTTCATGACGGACATGACCGATCAGGCCATCGGCTGGATGAAGTTCCAGAAGTCGCTCACCCCGGACAAGCCGTTCTTCATGTACTTCGCGCCGGGCGCGACCCACGCGCCGCATCATGTGCCCAAGGAATGGATCGCCAAAAACAAGGGCCGGTTCGATGGCGGCTGGGACAAGATGCGTGAAGCGACGCTGGCGCGCCAAATCGCGCTGGGCGTGGTGCCGCCAGGCACGAAGCTGGCCGCCAAGCCCAAGGACATCAAAGATTGGAGCACGCTGACCGCCGACGAGCAGAAACTCTTCGCCCGCCAGATGGAGGTGTATGCCGGCTTTGGGGAATACTGTGATTACGAGATCGGCCGGTTGTTCGATGCCATTGGCGAAGCCGGTCAGTTCGACAACACGCTGATCTTTTACATCATCGGCGACAACGGCACGAGCGCCGAGGGTGGCATGAGCGGCATGTTCAGCGAGATGACCTATTTCAATAACTTTCAGGAGAGCGTGCAAGAGATGCTCAAGCATTACGACGAGTGGGGCGGGCCTTCGACCTATCCGCACATGGCCGCGGGTTGGGCCGTCGCGGGCGATACGCCGTTCATGTGGACCAAACAAATTCCCTCGAATTACGGCGGCACGCGCAATGGCCTGATCGTCTCATGGCCCAAGCGCATCAAAGCTGCCAACCAGGTGCGCTCGCAGTGGCATCATGTCATTGACGTGGCTCCCACCGTGCTCGAAGCCGCGAGCCTGCCCGAACCCAAGAGCGTCAACGGCACCATCCAGTCGCCGATCGAAGGCGTCAGTATGCTCTACTCCTTCGACCAGCCCGACGCGAAGAGCACGCACAAGACCCAGTATTTCGAGATCTTCGGCAATCGCGCCATCTATCACGACGGCTGGTTTGCCGGCACCATCCACCGGGCGCCGTGGGAGAGATTGCCCCGGCAGAAGCTGCAGGATGACCAGTGGGAACTCTACGACACACGCCAGGACTTCAGCTTGGTGAATGACCTGGCAACCTCGAATCCGTCGAAGCTCAAGGAATTACAGGGCATCTTCATGAAGGAGGCGACCCAGCATCGTGTGCTGCCCATTGATGACCGTCTTCTCGAACGCCTCGTTCCCGCAACGGCGGGCCGGCCTGACCTGATGGGGGAGCGCACTTCGCTCACGCTGTCTGAGGGCATGAACTCAATGAGCGAAAACGTTTTCATCAACATCAAGAACCGTTCGCTCTCCATCACGGCAGACGTGGAAATTCCGCAGGGCGGCGCGAATGGAGTTATCCTGGCCCAAGCGGGCCGGTTCGGCGGCTGGAGCCTTTATCTGAAGGAGGGCAGGCCGACGTATTGCTATAACTTCCTCGGGCTTCAGGAATACAAGGTCTCCGCCCCGCAGGCGTTGACGGCAGGCAAGGCCACCGTTCGCATGAACTTCGATTACGATGGCGGCGGGGTGGGCAAGGGCGGAACAGCCACCCTCCTCGTCAATGGCGAGAAGGTCGCCAGCGGCCGGATTGAACGCACGCAGGTGGCGATCTTTTCGGCTGACGAGACGGCGGGCGTTGGGGGGGATGACGCCACACCCGTAACGACGGACTACAAGGAACGCGACAACGCCTTTACCGGCAAGATCCTCAAGGTCACCCTGGAAGTTCAGCCCATCGGCGCCGCGGTGAAGGCACAGGCCAATGCGGCCCGGCGTGAGGCCGAAATGAAGACCGCCTTGTCCAATTAATCGTTGGTGAACCACGCAGGCCGCTCGCAGGCCGCTCGCAGGGGCGGCCCGCGAACCGTGGCGGTGGACCGTTCGATTACACCGCCGCCGAGCTTTGGCACGACGGACGTGCAAGCAACTAACATAACCCGCGCCAATTACGATTCACTCGTTGCTTCTCTCCCACTCTGCTCCGCGTTAGAGTGCTCCCATGAAAAAGCCGTGCGAACGACTCCGAGGTCTCCCGTCCCTGGCCGGCATTTGCACGATGAAAGAGGCCATGAAGCCCGGCCTGTCGGTCGAGGACTGCGTCGGCCGGCTCAAGCGCTTCCATTACGCGTTCAGGCGGCTGCACGAAATCTTCATCGCCCGGCTCACGGCGGAGCCGGCTTATGAACTCAAGATGGCTTTCAGCCTGCACGCTTACCTGTGCGCGGAGCATGCCACGGCGTTGCGCAAGCGCGTGGCCGAGATGCGCGAACCGCCACTCGGTCTGGACGAGATTCCCCATCCCGGCCTGGAAGTGTTCTTCGACGAGATTCGGGCTGCCCCCACCACCGGCGAATTGGTCCTGGCTCTTTACTCCAAGGCCGTGCCTGCGCTGCGCCTCGGGCTCGAGGGTCACTTGCGCGACACCAACCCGCTGGCGGACCATCCCAGCCTCCGCCTGTGCCGCTTCGCGCTGTTGGAAGTTGAGGATATGGAGCAATTCGGGGCCAAGGCGGTCTCCAAGGCGGTGCCGGCCGAGGAACAGCAGGCCGCCGGTGGGTGGCTTCACTTCCTGGACGATTGCCTCGCCTCCGCCTGTGGGCTCGACGGCCAAAGTGGGGCAGCCGTCCCGGCTGTCTCGACGGGCGTCTCGCCCGCGAACACCCAAGTGAAAACCCACGCGGGCGGGACGCCCGCAGAGGCAGGCGAGACGCCTGCCCCACTATCCACGACGCGGCGTTATTCCGCGCAGCCCTTCAAGTTCGACCCCGTCCCGAAGCGCGACGCCCGTTTCCCCGACCCCTACAACATGGCCGTCAACGCCGAGGTCTTCCTCTACGACCCCGCGTACCCGCCCGCGCCCAAGACGCTGATGATGTTCTACAAGCGCCTGCGCGAGATCGACGTGCCCGAAATGATGGCCGGCATCCTCGCCCAGACGCCCGGCAAGCCGTGGGCCTACTACCGCGACATGACCCGCCAGCTCTGGGACGAAGCCCGCCACGCCATGATGGGCGAAGTCGGCTTCGCCAGCCTGGGCATCGATTGGGCGAAACAGGTGATGGTCAACTTCACCTGGAGCCTGGCCCTTAACACGCAGTTGTCCCCCATCGAACGGCACGCCGTACTGTATTTCATCGAGCAGGGCCTCATGCCCAAGACCGGCAAACGGTTCGAGTGGGAAACCGCTCTGGCCTCCGAAAACCCCTTGAGCGCCCTCTTCCAGGACTACGACTGGGCCGACGAAGTCTTGCACGCCAAGATTGGCCGGGACTGGTATCTCAAGGAGTTCCCCGATGCGAGGAAAGCCATCGAGTACGGGGATCAGTGCTGGAGCAAAGTGTTGATGAACTGGGAAGCGTGGCGCACCGAAGGCAAGACCCAGCATCGCAACTGGTGGCCTGACCTCTACCGGGCCGCTTGCAAGACGTGGAATATCCAACCCGACCCGCGCGTGCTCGCTTACGCCACGAGCTACGCAACCGTCCGGGCTGACTTGAAGAACCTGAGCGCCTCGGCGTGAGGCGCGAGTCGGCGACGGAACCCCTTTAGAGTGATTGCCAAAAGTCATTTCCGAAATGGTGGGCGGCGCCCTGCTGGGCGCCGCGGCAAACCGGCAGGTTTGCCCCACCATTTCGGAAATGACTTTTGGCAACCACTCTAGGGATCCAGCTGCGAGTTCCGGCAGCTTCCCCGCTGCGGAGTCTTGGGGGCAGTTTCACCGAGGGCCCGCAGGCGAGGACGCCTGCGTTACAAAACAAAACGGCCAGCTCCACAGCGGAGCCGGCCGTTCGGTAAACTTTTTGATGAGGAATTGACCGGGTCTTACTTCTTCTTGTCTTCCTTCTTTTCGGTCTTGTTGCACTTCTCGCACACTTTGCCCTCTTTCTTGGCGGCCTTGCAGCAAGCGTGTTCGCACTCCTTGCCTTCCTTCTTGGCCTTGTCGCAGCATGACTCGGCGCTCACGATGGCAACGCTGCCAAGCATGAACAGGGCGGTGATGATAGCGGTGATGGACTTCATTTTTGGTTGGTCTTTCTTGTCCGCGGATTTGCGCGGGACGACTTTGTTTTGTTTTGAACTCACAGCCGGCTCGGAGCGACTCAGCTCCCAGCCCGTGTGGCTCAATTAACGGCGGACTGTAACGAGGGGGGCCGAACTGGCAACATGTTTTTGGCATCGCCACCCGGCCGACCCACGCGCCGGTAATCGCTCTTAATACGTCCCGGACGGTCCGTCGGTAACAGGGAATTTGAAGGAAAGTAGCCCCCGCCTATTCACACGGGCTGACCGGGAACCATTTGGGGGCTCGGGAGGCTTAACGATGCATGGGAGCCTTTGGAAGGAATCCGGTCTGACTATATCGTTAACGTATAGACACCTGCCCGCCAGAACTGTTGTTTCCTAGGGGCGATTACATTGACTCACCTTGACTGGGCTTAATCTGGTCTAGAGTGGTTGCCAAAAGTCATTTCCGAAATGGTGGGGCAAACCTGCCGGTTTGCCGCGGCGCCCAGCAGGGCGCCGCCCACCATTTCGGAAATGACTTTTGGCAATCACTCTAGCAAGCAGACCAATGCCCCAGTGGCCTCACTCCTGCCAATCCGTATTGTAGGCCAAACATCTGGCCTCGTCCAGACGCCTTCTGTAGCAGCCGACGTGAGGAGGCTCAAACCCTTCGTACCCTTCGTACGAAAGGAGACCAGAGCCTCCTTACGTCGGCTGCTACGGTTCAGGGTCATAAAGGGCCGTGCTCATCGCGGCCGCCGGGCGCGATCCAGCGCCTTCTTGACGGCATTGATGACCCGCCGCTGCGTAGTCATGGGACGGCCTGGGATACGGGCGCCGGCCGCTGCCGGGTGGCCGCCGCCGCCAAACCGGCCGGCGATGTCGCTCACGTTCACTTTTTCGCTCTTGCTGCGAAGGCTCACGCGGGTCAGCTCCGGCGTCATTTCCTCGAACACGCACGCCACCACGACCGGTTCGATGGCGCGGATGTGGTCGATGAGGCCCTCGGCGTCGTCCGGGCCGGCGCCGGTGCGGGCGTAGTCGAGTTTGCGGAGCCAGAAGTAGGCGATTTGATCGTCGTGGGTGAGCTTGAAGCGATTGTAGACGTGCCGAACGAGGCGCACCCGGGAGAGTGGGAAGGACTGGTATACTTCGTTCGAAATCCTCTCGAGGTTCGCGCCGCGCTCGACCAGGTGCGCGGCCACGTGATAGGTCCCCGGCCGCGTGCTCGGATACTGGAACGAGCCGGTGTCCGTGGAGACGGCGGTAAAGAGGCAGTCGGCGATCTCCGGCGTGATGGGCCAGCGCCCGGACTGGAGCAGGCGATAGATGAGTTCGCCCGTGGAAGGCTCTTCATCGGCGATCCAATTGAGGTCCCCGTAGCGGGTGTTGCTGGCGTGATGGTCGATATTGATGAGGACCTGGCGCTCCTTGATGCGTTCCCCGGCCTTGCCCAGTCGTTCAAAGCTGGCGCAATCCGTCGCGATAACACAGTCGAATTGACGGCCGGACTTCGGCGTGTCGAGCAGGTGGTCCGCATCGAGAAAAGCCAGCTTTCGGGGCATGGGATCCTCGTTCCATACGGTGACCTTCTTGCCGGCGTTCTTGAGGGCGAGGCCCAGACCGAGCTGGGACCCGATGCAATCGCCGTCGGGCCGGATGTGGCCAACGATGCAAATGGTGTCGCTGTCGCGAATCGTCTGCACGATTCGCCCGATGATACGCTTCATTCTGGCAACGAAGTTTTTTCGAGTTCTTCGATGATACCGAGGATTCGGTTGCCCCGGGCGACGGACTCGTCCACGACAAAGCGGAGCTGCGGGGTGTACTTCAGGACCACAGACTTGGCCACCAGCCCCTGGATACGGGCTCGGTTGCGATGGAGCAACAGCAAGCCGGTTTTCTGCTGTTCCGAGCCGCCGAGGATGCTGATGAACACGACCGCCGATTTAAGGTCGCCACCCACGTCGACGTCATTGACCGTCACGAGTCCGGCCTGGTCGACCGGGATTTCCCGGCGAATGGCTTCCCCGATCTCGCGCTTCAACAACTCGCGGACGCGCTCTAGACGATGGGAGGGCATGGCGGGTCAGGTTGGGTTACTGGCGGGGTGGAGATGCTGTTTGTAACAGGGGACAGTGCGCGGATGCGCCCGTGGTGGAGACATGGAATCCCAACACTCCGGCACCCATTCCCCAAATCCTCCCGCACTCGAACCGATTCTTCATGTCAGGGCGCCCGGCCAGGCCGGGCGGCAGGACTCACAGCTTGGCGGCGACCTTTTCGGTGGTGTACGACTCAATGACGTCACCGGGCTGGAAATCGTTGTAACCGTCGATGCGGATGCCGCATTCCATGCCGGCGCGCACTTCGTTGACCTCGTCCTGAAAGCGGCGGAGGGACTGGATGTGGCCCTCGAAGAGCACGTCTTTGCGGCGGCGGATGCGGATCTTGCCCTTGACCACGCGCCCATTGGAGATGACGCAGCCGGCGACGTAGCCGCCTTTGGAGAGGTCGAACACCTTGCGAACTTCGGCCGTGCCGACGACGACTTCCTTGAGCACCGGGTCAAGCAGGCCTGCCATGGCCTCCTTCACCTGGTCGATGAGTTCGTAAATAATGGAGTAGAGCTTGATCTGGACTCCTTCGCGCTTGGCGACATCGGGCACGCTGGCGTCAATGCGCGTGTGGAAGCCGAGGATGACCCCCTTGGACGCGCTGGCCAGCAGCACGTCCGATTCGGTGATCGTGCCGACGGCGCTGTGGATGATTTCGAGGGCGACCTTGCCGGACTCGATTTTCTTGAGCGCCTCGACGATGGCTTCGACGGAGCCCTGGGTATCGGCTTTGACGACGATCTTGAGCACCTTGGCGGTGGATTCGGCGAGAGTCTCGAAAAGGTTTTCGAGGGTGATTTTGGCCCGCTGTTCCTGGGCAGCGATGGCTTTGGCTTCTTCGGCCCGGGCCTCCGCCAGTTCGCGGGCCGCCCGGTCGTTTTCAAGGATGCTGAATTCGGTGCCGGCTTCGGGCACGCCGTTCAGGCCAAGTACTTTTACCGCAACGGAAGGGCCCGCCTCTTTGAGGCGCTGGCCGTCTTCATTGATGAGCGCGCGCACGCGCCCGTAGTGCTCGCCGCAAATCATCGCGTCGCCCACCTTCAGCGTGCCTTTACGGACGAGGACCGTGGCCGTGGGGCCACCGGGTTCGAGGCCGGATTCGATGATATTGCCGCGCGAACGCCGATTGGGGTTGGCCTTGAGCTCCAGGAGGTCGGCCCGCAGGATGATCATCTCCAGCAGATGTGGCACGCCTTGCTTGGTCAGGGCGGAAACCTCGACGAACGGTGTCTCACCGCCCCAATCATCCGGCACGACGCCCTTTTCCTGAAGCTGCTGGCGGACCTTCATAGGGTTTGCCGCCGGATGATCGCACTTGTTGACGGCCACGATGAGCGGAACTTTGGCCGCCTGGGCATGGCTGAGCGCTTCAAGGGTCTGGGGCATCACGCCATCGTTGGCCGCGACGACCAGAATGACAATGTCGGTGACGTTCGCCCCGCGGGCGCGCATCGCGCTGAAGGCGGCATGGCCCGGGGTATCGAGGAAGGTAATCTGCTGTTGCTCGCCTTTGCGCTCGGGGTGTGGGAAGGAAATCGTGTAAGCGCCAATGTGTTGCGTGATACCTCCGGCTTCGCCCTCGGCGACGTTGGCTTCGCGGATGACGTCCAGCAACGTTGTCTTGCCGTGATCGACGTGGCCCATGATCGTGACCACCGGGGCGCGCGGCTTGAGCTGCTCCGGGGTGTCGCCCTCATCCCTCTCGACGATTTTCTTAGGGGCGTGAACGATGCCACCGCCCCGCTCGCGTTTTTCAGCCTCGAACTTGAAGCCGTACTTGGCGCTGAGCTTCTGGGCGACGGGTTCTTCGATGGCCTGGTTGACATTGGCCATGACCTTCCACTCCATCAAGTCGGCGATGAGCTGGAAGGGCTTCTTGCCGAGTTTCTCAGCGAGGTCGCGGACGATGATGGGCGGCTTCAGGGAAATAACCTGCGCGTTGTCCGGAAGGACGATTGCCGGTCTGGATGGGGCGGCAGGCCTCGCGGGCGCCGCGGGAGTCACGCCACGGCCCTGTGGCGGAGCGCCGCGCATCACTCGCGTGCTGTCGCCTCGGCCACGTGACTGCTGGGATGGGGCCGGAGTCATGCCGCGCGGCGCCCCGCGCATGGGGGGACTGCCGCGTTCCGGGGCGCGCGCCGCCGGACGAGTGGGCAATTGGATGAAGCCGATTTTGTCGCCGACTTTCGGACTGGGCGGAGGCGGTGGCGGCCCCGGAGGCGACGCCGGTTTCACCTCGACCGGTTCCTGCGCATCGGGCGCGGGCGGCGCCATGGTCACCACGGAAATGGGGCCGGCGGGGGTCGCGACTTCCTGGGTCGGCGGCTTGACTTCGAACTCCGGCGGAGCAGGCATCTCGGGAACGGGCGGCGCAGGGGCGACCGCGACAGCTTGGGGAGGTTCTGAGGGAGGTGGCGGAGGTTCGGGCGCCTTAACCGGCGCAAAGTGACTCTCGAGGTACTCAGCGGTGATTTTGTCGAGCGAACTGGATGGGACCTTCGCAGCAATGCCCAGCTCCTTGGCTTTCGCCAGGACTTCCTTGCTCTCGATTCCGAGCTTCTTCGCGATGTCGTAAATGCGGACGGGCATAATCGTTTCCGGCCCCGTTGACGCCCCAAGTTGTCATGGGCGTTTCACGGCAAAAATGTTCTTCGTCGGCGCCATGGCTCAACTGGCGGGTTGCGTCGGCTCCAGGCTACCCACACTGGGCGCCGCTTTCTCCGAGTCCGGCTGGCCATTCTGCGTTGTATCGCCGCTGCTGGCGAAGGAATTCTTCGCGACTTCAGGACGCGCCGCCAGGCTGGTGTCGCCACCGATGTCGAACGAACGCGTCCGGGCCTCAGCCCGGGCCGCTTCATAGACCGCGGCCGCGGCTTCGCCAATCTCCGGCATTTCCGACAGGTCGCTGACTTCGGCCTGTAGCAACACTTCGAGGCTGGTGATGCCATGGTGAACGAGCGCGTCGGCGTGCGCCTGGCTGATGCCTGGAATGGACGCCAGGCCTTGGACTGCCCGGGCGATCTTTTCATCGAATCCCAGGGCCGTCGCTTGCTCGGCTTCGATGTCCACCTGCCAGCCAGTGATTCTGGAAGTCAACCGCGCGTTCTGCCCGCGCTTGCCGATGGCGAGCGACAACTGATCGTCGCTGACAATGATTTTGACGCGCTTGTGCGCTTCGTCGATCTCGAACGTCTTGAGCTTGGCCGGGTTCAAGGCGTTGGTGATGAAATTGCGGATGTTGGGGTCCCAACGGATAATGTCGACCTTCTCGTTGTTGAGCTCCCGGACGATGTTCTTTACCCGCTGGCCGCGCAACCCGACACAGGCGCCGACCGGGTCGACCTTTTCATCGCGCGTGTAGACGGCCAGCTTGGTGCGAAAGCCCGGCTCACGGGCGATGCCCTTGATTTCAATGGTGCCGTCGTTGATTTCGGACACCTCGAGCTGGAACAGCTTGATGACGAACTGAGGATCCCCGCGCGACAGGATGATCTCCGGCCCGTGGGGACCGTTTTCGACGGCCTTGACGTAACAGCGGATGCGTTCGCCCACCTGGTATTCCTCGGTCGGCACCCGCTCCCGGTTGGGCAGCAGTGCCTCGTATTTGCCGAGGTCAACAAAAACATCCGAACGCTCGAAACGCCGAACGGTGCCGCTAACGATGTCCCCCACGCGATCCTTGAACTCGTCGAAAATCATGGCCTTTTCGGCGCGACGGATCTGCTGCATGAGCGCCTGCTTGGCGTATTGCGAGGCGATGCGTCCAAAATTGGCCGGGGTGACCTCCACCTCGACTTCGTCGTTTAGTTGCGCATCGGGCTTGATGCGCCGCGCGTCGAAGACCGAGATTTGGTCGTGCTTGGAAAGTACCTTCTCTGAGACGACCAGCTTTGCTAAGGCCTTGATATCTCCACTCTTACGGTCGATGGACACACGCAGTTCCCTTGCCGGACCGACAGCCTTTTTGGCCGCCGCCACCAGCGATTCCTCGACAGCCGCAATCAGGACATCCTTGGCGATGCCCTTTTCGCGTTCCCAAAAGTCCAGAACTGCCAGAAAGTCTGAATTCATAACTGCTTCGGCCACAGCCGCGTCCGTTCGCGGAGAACAAAAAAGTCGGAAGAATCAGTTCTCCGACTTACACGTGCTGGCGCGCCAGCAAACTTTTACGTCCGGTGGGACTATAGGGGTTCCGCCCGAATTGAGTCAAGACGCAATTCGGCGTAATTCAGCCCAGCTAATGGAAGTGGTCACGACTGAAGTTCGAGCAATTGCGGAGCAAAGCTTCACGAATTTGACTGTTCCGCCGAGGCGGCAGGCCCTTACGGTGCGTGTGCCGAATCGCGTCCGTTCCGTGTTTCTTTGACGCACCCAAAGCGCCGTCGTCGCTGGGCTCTGTCCGCGCAGTCCAGAGGCTCGCGCTGTCTAGAGTGATTGCCAAAAGTCATTTCCGAAATGGTGGGCGGCGCCCCGCTGGGCGCCGCGGCAAACCGGCAGGTTTGCCCCACCATCTCGGAAATGACTTTTGGCAACCAGTCTAGAACCGACGTCCCTACTCTCCTTCCGGCGGGCAGGGCACGGGAACGAACCGGATGAACTGTCGCACGCGACGGGTCGCGTCTGGATCCAGGAAATGAGCCGCGCCGTCGGCCAGCCGATTGGTGCAGATACCTTGCCAGTCCACCAAGTTAGTCGGCACGCCTCAGGTCGCCGATCCGCAAGCAACGGTACTTGGGGTATTCACCCCAGTCCGGGTGAGGCATTCACCGGGCAGCTACAGCTTGAAATTCCGCCGGGCGGCGGTGACTCACTTCGGCCGGAAACCGGGCGGGAGATTGTGCTGCGGTTGCTTTGGGGCTTCCTTCACCACGGGCTCAGGCTCGGGCTCCGGTTCAGGCTCGGGAAGCGGGACGGGTTCGGGGATGCCGAGACGCTCGCGGGCTTTCTTGGCGGCGGCGGTGTGACCGAATTCGTCGACGATGCGATGGAGCAGCCTCGTGGCTTCTTCGACCTTGTTGAGCTTGCCGGAATAAAGATTGGAGAGGTGAATGGCCGCCCAGCCCCAGCGCTCGGCCGGCAGGTTTTTCTTGAGCACCTCCTCATACTCGAGCGCGGCGGCGAGGTAATTGCCGAGATTGGCTTCGTAAATCTCGGCAATGCGCAGCGCGACGTGTACTTCCCGCGGGTTCCTCTTGTAGTAGTCGCGCATCAGCTGGATGGAATCGAGGTAATCGCCCTTGGCCCAGAGCGCCTCGGCCTCATCGTACTCAGGGTCGCGCACGCCCTTGAGGTCGTCGTTGAAAATGAAATTCTCGACGCGCGCGGCGAAGAAGCGCGACACGTCGTGGCCAATCAGAATCGCAAGCGCCACCACCGCGAAGAATCCCGCGACCCCGAAGGCCATGAACCGGCCCATGCGCGGCGAGGCCTTGCGAGTGGCCCCGTCGTCGGTGGCGGCGGCGACTTGAGTAACTTGAGTATTGGTCGCGGCGGCGTTGGTGGAGGTGGCGCTGGCCACATTCGTCAACGCAATATTGGTTACCGCGACATTGGTGGCGGGAGCGGGATTGGTCCCCGCAAGCGCGGCGCCAGTGGAGGCGGTGGAGGTGGCGTCCTCACGCGCTATCCCCAGCAACCCGCGGATGCACACGGCTAACCCGATGCCCAGCACGAGGTACAGCGCCAGTTTGACCTTAGGATTCACGACAGCGGAACAACTTAACCATCATCAGCGCGAGGGCAAAGGGTTTTTCCGCTTGGCCTGGTCTCATTGGCGCAATTTGGCACCTGCCACCAGACCACGGCGCAAGCATCGTAGCGCAGATTTCCAATCTGCCGTATCGCCGAATTCCATTCGGCAGACGTCGCCAAGGTTAGAGTGATTGCCAAAAGTCATTTCCGAAATGGTGGGGCAAACCTGCCGGTTTGCCGCGGCGCCCAGCAGGGCGCCGCCCACCATTTCGGAAATGACTTTTGGCAATCAC
>Ga0134127_10000461_pt1 | contig 38431 bp, 51 predicted proteins | sample KB31753_FD_96459 | JGI IMG/M metagenome (GOLD analysis project Ga0134127, IMG submission 96459) | Terrestrial soil microbial communities with excess Nitrogen fertilizer from Kellogg Biological Station, Michigan, USA - KB3-175-3 | ecosystem: Environmental > Terrestrial > Soil > Unclassified ...
CTTTGACTGTGAGAAGTCTGGTCTCAATGATCGTGGATTTCCAAGAAGATGTAACTCACCAGCGAGAAGATATGCCTATTGGTATAAGCGCGGAGAAGACAGTATAGCAAGACGTTACGTGGCCATGAAAAAGAAAGGGTTACGACCAGAAGGGGAACTTCTAGGTCATTACGGAGTTGAAGACGAGAAGATTGATCAGTAAGTATTGTATTTAATCACACCTAAGGAAATATATGTCATCAGTTATATCCAGAATTATGATTGCACCAGTTTTGCTCTCAACTCTATTGGGCGCATCCAACTTCGCCAAGGCTTCGTCGGACAGGTCCGAGATTAGAAAAGAAAATATATTCCACGACCGAGGAGACGTTGTAACGCACGGAAAAAGTGGGTTCAAGGTAAACGGTCAAAAAGTAAATAGCTTTGATCTGAGTGGAGATTTGAGGGGTGTTTCTTCTAAGAGAGACCTGAAGAATATCTTTGCCACAGGAAAAGCACTTAGAGTGTCTAGAATAGGCAACAATTATGCTCTTGATACACAAAGTCGTGTAAAAGGTGGCGGACCTATCTCTGGCTATATCGCTTACTGGGTAACCAAATCATTGTGCTATGGTGGTCTAGCGGGCGCAGCTGGCGCAGGGTTAACAGCAGCCGCTGCTGTAGCTCTTCCAGCGGGAACAGTAGGAACAGCAATGGCTCCTGCGATTGCTGCTTATGTTGGAGCAGCAGGAACAAACGCTGCCGTTGGTGCTGCTGCTGGAGCTGCTATGGCTGCACCAGGAGCAGCCTTGGTAGGAACCGTGGTTGCTGGTAACGCAGCTGCTGCTACGGGCGTTGCTCTAGTAGCTGGAGAAGTTGCTACCACAGTAGCAGCGACAGGTGGAATTATTGCCTCAATAGAAACAGCATCTCTTGGTGCTGGGCTATTCTTTAGCGGAATTCCATTCCTTCCTTGAGACTATAATCATCGGGTAGGGGCTTATCTCCTACCCTTACAATAAAGGCGTAGCAATGTTTAAATCACCAATGTGGAAAGCATTTGCAATATTGATGGTCAATATTGTCATTTTGAGGCTAATAGAAGCTTATTTTCTGTATCCCTATTTAACCCATGGGCTTTTTAAGTTTCTTTACCAGATATGCGTAGGCGCTTGGTCAGGTTATTGCACTCATATAATATTGAGAAAATAAAAGCGCTATGGTTGGATGACACTGCTTACACAAGAAGGACCGGGATTCTCATAGGATGGGACCCCGGTCCTTCTTGTGTTTTGAGGGTAGGCAATTAATAACCTTTACGAGCAGCCTGCATCTCTTTCAATAACTGAGCCTTCAGGTCATCAGTAAGTCCTGAAGCAAACGCATTCGCTCTTGATAACGCATTATCTCCTTGTTGTGGAGACAGGCTAGTTACCGGTCTTGGCTTAGCCACATTCTTACTTACCTGAGCCTTTTCAGAAGCGAATGGAGACTCTTGGAAGATGCCGAATTTCTTGATCAAAGTATAAGCAGAGACCGCTTTAGTGTACAGATCTTCGTTGGTGTATAACGAGCGAGCGATCTCCGGGTATGCTTCATTAAGCATGGCAATATTGTCCGGAGTGACCACTTTATCAAAGTCCTGGAACTTCTGCTTGAGCGCGTATTCTGTTCGTTCCTGAGCGGTTTGTGATTCGTATCTTGAAAGACGCTCTTCTAGCTGCTTTATTTTGCTTTGAGCCTTCTTCTGGATCTTGGAAATGTGTTTTCCCTCCACCAGATCATCAGCACCAAGGGTAACATCCTCCTCTTCCTCCTGTTCTTGAGCTTGGGAAGCTGGTCTAGATCTCCCTTCTAATTCTGCGATCTTGCGCATCAGTTCATCACGCTCAGCTTCTGCTTTGAGCTTAGCTTCACGTAAGGTCTTAAAAGAAGCTTGGGGATCGTACTGAGGTTTAGGAGGTTCCTGAACTTCAGGTTGAGGCTCTTGGGGTTCAGAATCTGGCATGGGAGAAGAGACTTGTTCCTTAACTTCTTCTGTCTCTTGCTCTGGTGCTGCTTCCTGTTCTACAGGTTCAGGTTCTATAGGTTGTTGATCGATCTGTTCCAACTGAGCTTTGTCACGGATGGGATTACCATTTCGATCATACTTGATTTCAAACATATCTCGTCCTTTTTTAAACGATAATGAGTGGGCTATCTACGTGCTCTCCGTTTAATCTTTTTGCTTTCTTCATGAGTTCGCCGTCTGCGAAATCCATCACAAACCTGAGTAAGTCATGCTGAGATTCTGGTAGGTAGAGGGCGTCCTTGAGCATGAGCTTACAGGTGCCTCGGTCAGGAATGACCCACAAGAACTCAAAGCCATCATGCTCCTTGAAGTATTTATAGACGGCCTGGTCATAGTCGGGAGTGGGACAGGAAGTTCTGTGTAGGAAGTAATGGCGTAGGACATTGGGAAGAAGGCGCTCTTTCTTCGTGATAACTACTACGTAGAAATCACCCTGATACTGCTTCTTGCCACGCTCTAAGCAGTCATTGAAGTTGGCTTCATACTCTTTGTGGATTTCACGTTCTAATTCGATGGGGCTTTGTGCAACGGTGTCTTGGGCGGCAAGCTCTGTTGCCAGCTTGCCTACCGTAACTTTTTTTTTGCTCATCAATACTCCCTTTGGATGCTTCTCAAATGGCTATTGCTACATAGTTCATATCTGGTATACTAACCACATGAAGAACTGTAAAAATTGCCAAATATCCTTTATTACTACTAAAGACAGAACCCTTTTTTGTTCTCATAAGTGTCAAGGAGTCTTTAATCTTAAAAACAGGAAACCTGTATTTAGAAAAAAGACCGGCGAAGAGCTTGAGTGCAAAACTTGCAAGACCATTTTCTATGCTCCTCGGTATCGAGTAATAACAGGTAAAGTTAAATACTGTTCCCGTTCCTGTTTGGCCAAGGATCTCTTGCCTGACTATGAAGTATTTAGATTTAAACCATCCAATAAACCACATCATCGATATAAGACCATATGGATTGACGGTAAACAGAAACGACTGCATAGACATATCATGGAAGAACACTTGGGTAGGAAACTGGAAAGTTGGGAACATGTTCACCATATTAATGATGACTCTTTCGATAACAGGTTAGAAAATCTTCAACTACTCTCCAATTCTGAACATCAAAAATTAGAGCATAAGCATCGCAAGAAGCTTATTTCTTCTTCTTTGGTATCTTAGCTCCAGCTTTTCTTGATTCAGAAATTCCTATTGCAAGAGCTTGCTTACGGCTACTTACACGTGGTCCTTTTTTGCTCCCACTATGCAGTTCTCCGTGCTTGAATTCTCTCATAACTTTTTCGACTTTAGATTTGCCCGCAGACGAATGTTTTTTCTTTTTGTGGACCTTGGCCTTGGGCATATGCTTTTCGTGTTTCTTAGAGCGCTCTTTTTTGTGCTCTGCTTTTTCTACGGCCTTATGGACCTTCTCTTCTTTGTGGCTAAGTTTCTCTTCTTTTGCAAAGAGCTTGTGCTTAGCTTTATGCAGCCGCTCGTCTTTCTTTTCGAGCTTCTTCACCATCTTTTTCATTACACTTCCTTTTATGTAAGAGGAGGCCCGTGAAGGCCCCCAGTTTTAATTGTTCTAGAATTGGCAAGAGTCACAAGGCATTGGCGCGCCTGGAACTGGTGGCACTAATGGTTGGCATGGAGTCACAACTGGACTACATGGCACTGTAACGACTGGGCATTGGATACATGCACCGCCAGAGCTGCTGCTAGACAGAGCTGACATGAATATGATCTTAAAGAGGGAGTTACCGTCTTCTATACCAGCGCCTACAATGTCCACGGTTCCTACTACAGGAACGCCATTTCCACCCAAGATGTCGTACTTCATGGTAACTACATCACCTTTTTGCAGGGTGATTAAGCTACTTAGAATTACTCTTTGATCATTGAGGAAACTTAGGAACGGAGAGAATGATTCTCGAACCAAGATAGCGTTTACGTATATTTCAGCGTTCGCTACCGGTGTTCCTAAAATTGGACCATTAGTAGGTTGAACATTCGTCACGTTCACCTTAAACGTCATCATGTAGTAACCAGCGGAAGGAGCTGTATAGCTCGTGTTAGGAGAAAGAGAGACGTTGTTATTAGGATCATCGACTATATTATTAAAGTTCAAGAAGGAGCCTAAGGTATAGGTCGTATCTACGCTGTAGTTCACTGTTGCGCGGAACTTTGTGAATGGTTGTAGATTGCTCACGGTGAGATCATCAACACAAAGTTTGTTAATGGTTCCTTCCTTTGCACACAGGCTATTAGCACCAAGCATATTTGCTGATACTGAGCCTGCCTGTATAGCACCTGGAACACACAGGTTATTAGCTACTTCATTTTCGACATTAAGATTCTTAGCCCACACAGACTGTGCGCAGATGTTGTCAGAAATTACTTGCTGAATCTTGCCGCAATCCGTCTTCATACATTTTACACAAAGACAATCAAGACTAAGGCAATTTGAACTACATAACGACGCCATAAGGCACCTCTAAATTAAAGCGAACTCAGCCTAATATAACAACGAGCACTTCAGCCCTCCCTTTTTGATTTGTTTCTCTTTTCATGACGTTTTTTCAGCTCGGGATACATCTTATAAACCTTAGACCTAATACCAGCAGGATTAGGAGCAAAGTGGGCACGAGCAAGTGCATTACGAGCGTGAGCAAGGTCAGGTATTGGAAAGGAGTATTTGTTCGCTCCTCCCGATGCGCCTGCAAAGTCCTTAGGCTTAACACCTTTGTATTTGCCTGCATTAGAAGAACCCTTTTTCTTGCGCATATTTTCTTCAGCGCCCTTAGGGACCTTCACCCCTTTGGCAACCGTTACTTTCTTCTCTTTTTTCTTCATCACAAGTCCTTAGGTATGCAGCCATTGAACAGAGAAAGACTTTCCATCAGCAGAAAGGACAGATGCTACAGCCTTGGAAACTCCGTTGTTGTCTACCATGTTGATACTGTCGTTCTGCCACGAATGATCGTTGATAGCACCCTCTTTACCGTTGATAACAGCTGTGCAGTTATACATGTGTGCTACACCGAAATCAGACAAGGGAAGTGTTGTCTTGAGCCACGGAGCTTCAACTATCCACTCTGCACACATACGCTCCATCAGAGATTGAGTTACCTGAGGTACAATGGTGTAGACCTTCTTGGTCATATTAAAGATCTGTAAGATAAACAGATCCGCGTTGACCGGCATAAAGGTGTTAAGCGGGATGTAGGTTACTGACGCGCTTATCTGATCGCCAGGAGCAACCGGAAAGCCGACAATTTCATGGCTAGGAAGTGGATACATTTCCCACCATGCGTAATGGCTTTCTTGGTTGTTAGACCAGTCATGTTCGGTTCCTAACTGTTCTACACTAGGGCTTCCGTATCCATCGATACCGACCCAAAGGGAGCAGTTGGTGCTTGAAACACCGGAATTAATAACATGAGGGACAACCCAGGATCCAGATACCTTAGTAACGGTATAGTTAACGGGGCTGCGCAGATTGACGGCAGCAACATAACCACCCCAGTTGGGACTTGCAGATACAGCTTCCAGAAGATGCCTCGGCTTAACGCGAGAAGCACGTTCACGGGGTTTGCTGGTACAGGAAAGAAAGTGACAACCATCAATGACTGATGCTTGGGCTACGTTTGCTATAAGCGATAAGAATAAGACTAGTTTAAAGTTCATATATCTCCTTTAGAAAGGGGGAGGAGATACCTCCCCAGCTTTTTATCGAGTTAACCGAGTCTCTTCGTAATTGAGTCGAGCAGCGATCTGCTTTTCATGCTGTGTCTTTTTGTGTTTTACGAGGTTCGCAGGAGTTCCGATGAGCTTGAACGCTATCTTAGTTCCCTTGTCCTTCATCACACGTGGCATTAAAGGCATCTTATCTCTCCTCAGTTGCGTCATCGATGTAAGGAGAGGAATAGTACGGGTAATTCGCATACTGACGATGAATTGGTTTATTGGATAGGTTAGCCATAGCCTGCGCATCCTCTTTCACCATGCCACCATCTGCCATTTCCTGCCTACGTCGTGGATCAAGACCTGCATAGAAGTAACTTTGCATCTCTTCAACACGAGAAAGAGCACGATTACTGTATTGCTCGCCTTTAACTTCCAGGTTCTCATAGCGAACGCGAGACTCGGGGCGTCTTATTGCCCGTACACGCTTGCGCTTACTATCTTCGCCTGGTCTCATGATTAAAAGCATAGAAGCTCCTTAGTACATTTCAGGGAATGGACCGCCTTTTTTGTCTTTACTGTCTGATTTACGTTGATGGTCTACAGAAGCAATAGTGTCGTTAAGACCGTAAACTGCATAGTCATCAGCAGCTGGGTACGGCTTGATCATCACGTCTTGAGGAAGATTAGCAATTGCGCTTCTATCCTCACGGATCATTCCGCCATCTTCCATTTCTTGGGTTCTTCTGCCTTCGTAGCCAGCGTATGAACCTTGGCTAGGGGCTTTGTGGTAACGTTTTGCCATGGGTGGCACCTTTCGTAGAAACTGCAGACCTCTTATAGAGCTGCAAGGTTGAAACAATATCCTCTAACTACACACGTTTCAGTCCGTGACATTTTGTCACGACTTGAATTTCTCATCCTTGAACCTGCTGTGGTTGTTCAGGTTGTCGAGGAGACAGAAGCGAAGATAGGTCCGACTTAACATCAGCACTTACCTTGGCATCCTCCACCCTATTTTCAGCATTCTCTTGGCCCTGAAGTCCCTGTGCTAAAGATATAAGCCGCTGGAGGTGATCAAGATCCATTCCTTCCAGCTCCTTTATAGCCTTAACCTTGCTCAAGAAGGCAGCATCATCATCTTTGTGAGCCTGAGCTCTTCGCTCAACGGCAAGCGCCTGATTTTCTTGAACACGAGAGATACGCTCCACACCAAGACCACGGTCAGCATCAGCTCTGGCATTGGCAAGATTGATCTTGGCCTGCATGTCCTGAGCCTGCATCTGCATCTGCATCTGTTGCATCTGTTGTTGTTGCTGTTGTTGAGCCCGCATTGCTTCGATAATCTCAGTCTTATTCTGTATGGTTGATGCTTCTAGAAGCTGCTCATCGGGAATAGGAACGCCGGCTTCCCGCAAGTGAAATAGCTGAGCGAACTGCATCTGCTTTTGCGTGGTGGTGTTAATACCTTCTTCAACGGCAGCGTGGTATTTACCGAACGCCTTATTGAAGAACTGATCAGACGGTTTCTTGCCTTCGAGTATCTTTTGTACTTTGCCTGGGGTGAAGTTGGCCTGGATAACGTCTATCATCAGCTTGCCAAGAAGCTTTTGTGCGCGATCGAGGTTATCAAAGAGCCCGGTGAGCGTAGTAAGGCCTGCGCCTTGGCGAAGCATAGAGAGGATGCCTGCTTTATCATCAATTGCTGCACCTAGAAGCTCTTCGTTAACACCTGATATTTTCATAATCTCGCCACCAAGAGAGTCAGAGATCTGCGTCATGGATGGAGGGATAGAGGGAGGAATAATCTGCTCAACGTCAGTCATCTGCGCATCATCCTTGAGCGCCATACCTTTTCCTTGGCCAGCAAGGGAATAGGCATCTTTGACGTTAACAAGCGCATTCTCCTTATACTTCCAACCTGACGTTACCTGAGACTCGAGGATATCGAGTTCAATAATCTTTCTTCTATTGTAGAGATACTGTGCATCTCGTAATCCCCGCACTACTCCCTGAATTCTATAAGGGAAGTATGGCATTTGTGGATTGTAATAAGAGAACATAGGAACGAATGGATACTGGTCTATACCAAGCGGGTTAGGACCATCGTACATCACGCGTCCTTGGCAGACTATTGCTACCCGAACGGTAGGGACTTCGTTCTCTACGACAGATACTTGGGGATAGGCTCTAAGGAACTCTTGCAGCCTTTCCTTATCGTCCGACTTCCATTCTTGCGATTCACCTGTTTGGCTGTCCAACAACAGCACCTGTTTGCGATAATCTCGATAATAAAATTCATCATAGGTGAGCAGTTGTTTATACGCGTATCCGTACGACTCAGGCATGAATTGGAATTTGCCGTCTCTGCCTGTTCCTGATTCGTTACTGATGAGCCCCAGCACCACGTCTTCCTGTTCTGGCAGGAGCGATATGACTTCGCGCCGAGTAAGAAACGAGCGCTTCCATATACCATTGCAATCAGATAGATCAGCCTTGCGAAAGAATGGATCAATAAGAAAACTATTATAGGCACAGTTATCAACCTTTATATTTCCTGAAACGGGGTCTTCACGATAATCAACCCAGAGCTGGAGCAGGTTCATACCTGTTACCAGGCTCCCATGAAAGGATTCTGAGATAGTGTCCAGAACTCCTTCCTGGTTATGTATCCAGAGAAGAATCTTGGAGAACTGATCCGCAGTCTCTTGGTCACCGTTCTCAACAGGATTGACGATAGTCGACTTCCTGTTACGTCGCTGGTAACCACTGATCATATTTACGACAGGGCGTATATGGTTGAAATTGAACTGCCTTCTGCTGTTTACAGGAAGGTTACCGTAGAGATCGTTCCAAAGAGTCTGATCACCTACTTCGAATCTGGTGTCTTGATCAGCCTCAGCCCAAAACGCTTGATTGATCGTAATGCTCGATGCGTAGAACGCTTCCATCCTAGATAGAAGGCCTTTATGTCTCTCATCATAATATTGAGGTCCTAGTTCGGGAAAAATCATGGTACGTACCCTTACCCTTTTTAAAAGTAATCTGGGCACAGAGTAGAAAGAGTATTGGTAAGAAGACAAGCGATGGAAAAGAGAAAACGCCTTAGAATAAGTAATTACAGAAAACCCCTGCGCAGGTTAGTACGCAAGGGCCTTCTGATATCTTGTTTACCCCTAACCAGGAGTAGGCCTAGCTAACCACGGGCTCATCTTTTTTGCAACCTCTACACTTGCACTCGCCTTCAAGAATATTGAGCTTCTGAACCGCATCCCAACGATCCTTGAACCAAGTGAAGAACGTATCTTGATGGTCAGGGAACTCTTTTTCTGCTGCCTCTAAGGCTGGTTTGAGTAGGAGGAGGAAGTTAAGAAGGCGGTGGTCAGGTCCCCAAGGACCTTTGATCTTGGCAATCTTTTGCTCTTCGGTAAGGCTTTCATCGGCCTTGATGTCATTAGCCTCAACGTAGCAGTTGTATAAGTTCTGCATTGCCCACGCAACCATATGCTGAAAGGCCTGTTTCTGATCTAGCATTACTATCTCCTTTTTAAAAGATTATGTATGTCAACTCTGTGGACACGTACATTCAGAATCATCTTGGCGTACAATACGCATACTCTTATCGTGTTTAATTTCGTCCATAAACCAATTGAAGAATACGAGTAAGGCTTCGTCATTCTTATTGGCCTTTATTGCTTCTCTGGTCAATTTCACCATCTCTTTATGAGACTTATATACAATGCTCTCCATGAACGCGTCTAAAATGCGTCTTCGGGCTGGGCGATCCACAATCTCTTCGTAAAAGAAGTGTCGATCCATTGTTACCTCAAAGAGCTAGAGCGTCGTTGTTCGTTATTTTTTATAGCTAGTGCGCTTGCGTTAGGACGCCGGAGAGGAGACCGAGATCTACTACGTGCCTTTCCATCACTATCTTCCATAGGGAGAGGTAGTTTCTTTTGAGAGAGGGTTATTTTAATATCTGTAGCATCCACCAAAGAACTTTGTAACGTAATACAAACACCATTACTCAACGTAATCTCATGCTTTTGGCGCTTACTAGACATACTACTGTAACAGTTAGAAATCGTAACTTTCTCAGCAGCGTTACATACAGAAACAAACAAGCAAGCAAAAATAATATATTTTTTCATTCTAATACCTCGGTAAGTCATCTCTAAACACAGCAGGAAGCCTGGACTGCGTTCCATACCGTGCTTCATAAAACTCTCTATCTAACTCTTCTGCACTCTTTCCATCCTTGGTCTTGGATAACGATATAGCCAGATACCGCATCGCATCAGCAGCATGGCTATTCTGGTCATGAAGAGGATGGGACTTGTAGACCTTGCGCTTAGCATCAAACTCCTGCCTATATCCTTCTAGGGCCTTGATAAGCGCCCTACAGTGTTCTTCATCTATCCAGACTTTAGCTAACGTACTACGAACAGCTTCTATACCATCCATAACAGAAAGATCAGGCGCCACTACAAAGGTAATACCAAGCTGTCTGGCCTTCTCTATCCTCGTCATGCCCGAGCCAAACTCTTTGACTTTGATATCGTGAGGCGCAATATGTTTGCCATACTGATACGGCTTAGACTGTAAAACACCTATATAGTGCTCCAACCCTTCTTTATTCTTGTCATAATAATCTATTATGCGTACGAGTTGCCCTATAGTCTGAAAGAAGATAATACTGGTTGAATCCCTCACCCCTAAGTCCCATGCAGTATGGACCTTGAACCCAGGCTCCCACGGCACGATACCGATCTGGCCTTTCACTCGCATATGATCCAGATACTTAGCGTAATAACTCCCCTCCACCCCCATTTCAAAACTCGTGTAGTACTCTTGCTGAATCAAGTCCTCAGACATGATTCCTTCATTGCGCTCACGCTCTATCTCAATAAGGGGGATATGCTGAGTATCATCCAAAGAGAGCTTGTAACAGAACCAATCGTCAGGATTTTGTTTTGCAATATTGTACAGTTCCCACAGATGGTTCTTGCCCCGTGGAGTACTTAAGAATAAAGCCCAGCCGTCATTGGCTGCTAATATAGGACGAAGGAATTGATATGCTCTTGGATCCTGTAACGCGTACTCGGAGAAAACAATGCCTTGAGGGTTAGTACCAACAAGACTGTCAAAATTATCACTGCCAACGATCTGAAAAAGGGAACCATTCTTGAACCTCACCTTCATCTCTTGCTGATTGAGGGACTCAATAACTTCTTTGGGGATATACTCAAGTATACGCTGTCCCGTGTTCGTTATCGAGTCAAAAAGAATCTTACGTCCCTGGCTATACGTAGGAAAGATGTAATAGATAACACAGGGCTTCTTCAACAGATATCTGATGCAGTAGTTGAAGGCAGTGACGTCCTTGCCCGCACGTCTGGGCATAATAGCAAGTACGCGCTTGTACCCTTTGTTCTCAAGGGCATCAAGTATAGGGATCTGATACTCTCTCGGCTTAAACCGATTGAGATGTATCTGCGTCGACACACTCATTACTGCTCTCCTTTTTTAAAAGAGCTTACGTATATCTTATTTAATCGAGTACCATTTTCTGGCTATCTCTTTCAGCTTTTGTATGGCCTCAGCCCTTAAAGCAAAAGAATGCTCTATCTGAGAGATCCAGAGAGCCTCCTCCTGCTCAATAACTTCTTTTCGCTTGTCCTCTTGCTTGACCACCTTTTCTTCTTCCTTCACGGGAAAGAACAAGAAATCGTCATCCTCCACCTCCTTGTTAGGCTCTTCTTTAGGAAGTGAAGCAAGAGAGAGCTGTCCTGGAGGAGCAACAGTTTCCACCTTTTCAGGTACTTCCTTACCATCTACCAGTTCTTTACCAGCTCTATAAATGGCAGATTTCTTTTCATTGGCACACAGAATACACATAACACTATTCTTAAAGGTGGAAGGCTGTATCCACCTATTGGTCCTTTCACAATCACAATAACAGAACCACATAGTCGTGCCGTTTCTAAACTCTTCTTTTATAAAGTTCCAGGCTCCCATCTCCGCCTTTATAGGAACTTTATCTAATCTCTTGGCCATGCTCACTGCCCTTCCACTGCCTTTAAGAATCTTTCATATCTTCTGTTCTCGTCGTTCTTCATGAAACGCTCTAATGCTTCTCTTTGTCCCGGAGCGAGCTGATCTTTAATGGCAAGTAACGCTTCATAGTTATGGCTAATAAAACGCTCAATATCCCTGTCTATCTCTAAAAGGCGTCCTTGCTCGAGCCTTTTGACAGCCTTAGCAAGGAATTGGTCCTCGCACTTGGCCCCACTCGCGTAAGCCTTTAGATTCTTGCTCTTTCCGTTATAGGTGGAGCGTCTTTCTCGGTTCCACGTGCTTATTGACCTGCTCATCTTTCCTTGCCCGATGCCTTACAATGGTAACAGCTTGCTCCCTTAGACAGTATGCTCTCAGCTCTGACAAGCGCCTTCATCTGGCACTCATCACATATAGCAAACACGTAGAATATACCGTCAGGCTTAGGCTCAAACTTTCTTACTTTCCAGATGCCATGCTTAGTCATAAGCAACGACTTACACTCTGACTTATCAAACTGCTCCTGCATGATAAGTCTCCAGTCCTTGCGTAAACGCCCTGAGTTATGGTCACAAAGATCAACCTTTATCATTTCTCTCCTTTTTCTTCTTTTCGCTTGGGCACCATGGGTGATTCGGGAATAGCGTCCACCACCACGGTGAATGTTGTTTTTGCTCCATCACTACTTCCTTCTTTTAGGGCAGCTCGCCTTACGCTCTCTTCTTTCCATTCTGGATCATAAAAGGACATGGAATAGTGCACCATGCCGACATTCAATTTGTTTTTCAGTGCGCCAGTCTCCCGACGATCACCAATGATTCCCTTTGCATGAACACTTGCTCGTTCTAGCTCAGGATATTTACGACACCAATCCAACCATACGTCTCTTCCAATACCTTTGTTATAGAAGAACTGGGAGAGCTTATAAGCTTCAGGGTCTTTGTGAGCCCATTCGACAATCTCTATAGCTAATCTCTCTATACCCTTATCGCTCATAGGCGCCTCCAGTCCCGTAAAAATATCCTTATAGAAAAAGAACGTAGGCTTTTTTGTATCTGTAGCTACAACGGTGCTACTCTTGGGTCCTTTTTTTACTTTTGCTTTCATGTTGCATCTCCGTAACGGTAAATACCGTGCAAGACTCAGGACCATACAGCTTTTGTCCTGAAGACTTTGATATCAAAGCAGTGTCAGCCCATATAATACCAACTGCACTTTGCTCAAGAAAATGGAGTAAAAAGAAAATTGACGGTCTTTTTAGATACCAGTCTCCATCTTCTGCTTTAATGTGTGATCGTCTTGAGCTGGGTGTATGAAAATAGAATGTAGCGTCTAAGTGTATAGGCCCATACAATAATGGTCTTTCTTCGTGCTGTGACTCTAAGGTGATAGTAGTAATAAGACGTGTCTCTTTGTGTGTGTTCCATCCTGGTATGTCATCAGATCTCTTAGATACCAGTGCTTCAGGTTCACCCTTAAGGACATACGTATAGCTTCTTTGTTCCATACTGCTCCTTTTTTAGCTCATACCTCGTTAAATGCCTGGTCCTCATCCACCAGTTCAACGGGCTCCTCTTTTGACGCAGAGTCTATACGAACTTCAGATTCTGTCATTAGTCGTTTCATAAGCCTGCATCCTTCCATCAGTTCTCCTGAAAGTGCTCGAGGACTAGAAGGACCAAGCGCTATTTCATCCACTAACCATTGCCATGCAGTCTGTGTGACGGTTCGTGCTGCTATGTAGTCAGTTACCCAGTCGATGAGCTGAAGTTCCTCAAAGGTCCATTCAGGTTCCTTAGCCTGCTGAGCTAAATCCTCCTCCACCTCCCTTTTGAAACTATCGTAGAGGATCTGCTGGAAGGGGTTTAATTTGCCCAAGGATTCAAATTGACGTATGGCCTCGGTTCTGTGGCTTATGAAGTTCAGATGTTCCTGTGTGGTAAATCGTCGTGCTTGTGGAACAGGTGTAACCGTAGCTGTCTCTTGTACTTCCTGGATGATCTCAGGGCTTACACCAAGATTGGTCATGATAGCACCGATAGCTTCTTTACCCTCAACAAGAGGATCATCAGGGTTCTCTTTTCTCTTCTTGGCTTCCCACGCTCTTTGTACACCCTGCATCTTTTCCCGGTACTGTTTTAAAATCTCGGGGGAGGAGGTGTGGGGTTTACTTGGGGTAGAAGATCCACCAACGGAAGTAATAGAACCATTACTAAACGGGCCTTTTTTATTCACTAGCCCAGCATCTGCTGCTCTCAAAAACGGTGTCTGCCAGTTGACCGGGTGATTATTCTGCTTGGACCAGTTCACACACTCTTCAACCAGCGACTGGAAGATATCTTTGCTGCTCTTCATGTGCTTCAACTGTGCAGTGCCATGCTCCACCGCTGACTGGGTAAACGACATGAGCTTCAACTGCCCAGCAAGCGTCAGATCCAATTTCTTGGTGAGCTCCTGAACGTAGACAGGTATCTCTGGCAACTCCATACTGCTCTCTTTTCTCTTTGAAACGCTTTTACTATGCTCTTCTTTTCTTTTTGTAACATTGCCTCGCGTAGGCGCTTGCGCACCCGTAACTCCCTCCTTCCCTTCCCTCCCTTTTTTAAATTCTTTCTCAACTAAATAACTATTAGGTAGGACATTTTTCTGTGCTTCAGTTTCGTCCTTGACAAATGGTGTAATATGAATGTTGTAGAAAGTGAGGTTTTTATACCGCGTGAAAATATCGGGAAGAAGTTTTCTGCCAAGATCGGTAAGATAATAACGGCATGGTTCGTACTTATGTCGTGGGCGTGTAGAGTATTCGATGAGCCCATCTTTTTTGAGCTGTACCTTATAACGACGTATTTGGCGGGTATCACGGTCTAGTTCTTTTCCAAAGAAAGCTTCGGCAATCTTAAAGCCCTCAAGCTTATCAACAAGAATCATAAACTTAGCTATAGGTAGACTTACCTTAGAAAGCAGTGTAGACGCACTTTTTTCAGAATTTTCTTGCAATATGGGAATGTTTGGGTAAGATTGAAGTATTAACAACGAAATTCCTCCGGATTTGGTTTCCTTGGGGTGTTCATTGTTGGTTCCTTTAGTTTGTTAGATGCAATCGTCCTGGGAAGTTCAGATGCGCCTAATAGATTGATAAATTCAAAACAGAGATTAGTAAAACAGGAACTACGGAAAGTATCAAGAAATTTCTTTTTCCTGTTGATACTGAAGCAAATATATAAGGGTATTACTAAGTAGGTGGTACCCTTTCGATTTTGAAATTGGGCTTCATGAATATAGGACGCTAACTCCTATAGTATAAGGTATCTGGTCACAAGCTAGATGCCTTATTTTCTTTCTTACGCATATACGCAATAATTCTTCTTATAGTATCAGGATGCAGGCGCTTAAACTCGTCGCCGCACAGTAGATTATCCGCAGTATTCTCACAGACTCCCATAGCACTCTTCATGCCATACTTGCTAATCTCCTGCTGATAACAGAACTCCCGCACATACTCCCGAAACTCTCTATACGACTCTTCACACTCTCTAATGTCATCAATATTCCACTTCATCCCTTCCTCCTCCTTCTTTTATAACTCCAGGCCGTTATCCTTCATATATTTAAATATCTTAGCAATAGTCCTAAATTGAGGGTTCTTGCGCTTATATATAAAGTTTTCAAACGCTTGGCGCCCTATCCCTATATCTTTATACACCGAAGAGAGACTTAATCCCTTATCAGCGATAAATTTCAACGCTAACGAACGAAATTCATCTCTAGGGCGTCTATACTTAGCAATACGTAGAATCTTCTTTCCTAGTGGATCTATGCTGGCCTCTTTTTCCTTAAAGCAGCTACACGATTGGCAGTGAGGTACAATCTCTTCCATAGTTCTCCTTGGTTATCTTAATACTTGACAATATCATACAATATAATACAATATCATACAAGTAGGAGGATTACTTTATGTATACGAAACTGAATGAGTTTCAGCTGAAAGAACTGGAATATGAAATAGACATGTATCCTGATATTGTAGAAAACGTTCTCAAGAAGATGCGTATGAAGACGGTATTGGAGATATACCAAGAGGATTTCTCGAGATTCTTTAGAGCAGTACAGATCGCCAAGTACGAAAAGTATTATAAGAAGGAAGATAATGGACTTAATGATAATCAATAGACTTCTAGACGAAATAAAGGATCTCAATGCCAAGATGTTAGAGGCAGAGCGCTCCAAGAAGAAGGATGATCCTTATCAGTCTGAACAGATAAGTGAGCTTGTAGCGGCCCTTTCTAAAGCACAAGGCGCTTATCCTTCCATAGGAGCAGATAGAGAGAACCCGTATTTCAAAAGTAACTACGCCGATCTAGATATGATCCTGAAAGCGATTCGTCCCTGCTTGCGAGATAATAACCTAAGCTTCGCACAAGATACTCGCTTTACCGAAGATGGATCCACGGTCCTCCATTCCCGCCTTTACCATTCCTCCGGCCAATGGATAGAAACCAGAGCCCGCATCCTTCCTGTAAAAAATACCCCACAAGAATATGGTTCATGCTTGACCTACAATAAACGATATTCTGCGATGGCATTACTAGGTGTCACGATCGCAAAAGATCCCACAGATGACGATGCTGAGGTTGCTATGGTGCATGCTCGAGATATCGTAGCCAAGGGACCGAGCAATAAGTACAACCCAAAAGAAAACTCCCACGATACCATCACTAAAGAACAGATAGAAGAACTAGAATATGAATTACAAGACGCCCCTGATTTAGCTGAGATGGTCCTTGACAAGCTCCAGATCCAATCCCTTGCTGACATGCCAAAATCAAAATATATGGTATCCTTGCAGCGCATCAGGGAAATCAAACAGAAGAGAAATGGCGCTAAATAAAGGGATAGTATATGAAGCTACCTACCTTAACATTGCAGCGACTCAGCCCTCCTAATCAGTATGATCAGGCAGAGCAAGGTACCGAATGCATAGTCACCGAGGGACCGGTAAAACTACTTTACATACAGAAGTGTCCAGACGAAACTAATCCTTGTTGGATGCTCATGGGACCTTATGAGGGTTCCGATCCAGCGTAAGGAGAATGCGTATGAAGATCTATACGTTACTACTCTATTGTGCTTCTTGTTTAGCCGGCGAGAAGCATGTCACTATTTCAAATACTATTTCTGTCGAGGATAACTCCCAAGCAACACAAACAACTCCTTTAAAGGCAGCTCTCCTGAAGAAAAATTCTCGAGAGAGACAGCCTGAAATAGTAAGACAAGATAACGATAAAGACGAAGTCACCTGCTGTTGTTTCATAAAGTTACGGAAAAGAATATGAAGTGGTACTGGCTTGCACTCATCTCCGTCACCTGTTGCGCTTCTGAAAGACCTGCTCACTATCCACCTCCTATCCCCCATCCAGCCGTAGTAGCAGCCCATAAGGCAGCCGAACAGGCAAAAGAAAAACGTCCGAGTATTATGACCTTAATCAAAAAGAAAAGTATAAAGAAATAATGTGTCCCTCCATCCCCTGGAAGTGTTAATCCAGGGGACAGAGAGAAGACAGGAGTGAGTTGTGAAGCTCTTTAGTTATACCACACCAAAGAGTCTAAAAGTACCACTAAATGGAAACGTAGGGACAGATGGGTTTCTACCTATACGTATACCATTGACTGCCGCTATAGCAGTCGTAGTAGCAGTTGAACTAAGTAACTCCTCTCTATTAATTGCATCGTTAGATAGGTCAGTTCCAGAAAACGTCGACTGCTTCACGAACGTTGCCGATGAGAAGTTATAGAGCTTCATGATGCCATACGCTTGTGCCGGGTGAAGCGTTCCCTGAAAACCATTCAAGAAGTTACCAACCGTAGAAGCATTAGATCCCAGACCTCTAAATGTAGAAAAGTCAGACTCAGTAGCTATTTGAAACTGGTTATACGAAAATGCATTCCAGCTACCACCAGCATTAGTAGAAAATGCCACCGAAAGAGCAGCGTTGTCATTAACAGTAAAGAAGTACTGTAAGCATTCTAGAATATAGTAACTATACCCGCTAATGCCCGTAACAAAATCTACGTTGACTACGCCAGCTACTGTCTGGGTTTGGATGAGGTGCTTGGTACCAGATCCTACTGCCTGAAAGCTAGGAGCTGTTCCTGCGGTATTTGCCGTCAGAACCAGACCTGATGCTCCATCAACACTAGAGATCTTTCCGGCGGAACTAGTAACCAATGCACCTTCAGTAAATGCAGGTATCTTAATTCCGCCTGTACCCGCTTGGAGATTCGTAGTCGAAGTAGTATTAGTGCTGCCTAGAGTAAGGGTCTTAGGACCTGCTCCCGTTCCGATATTAAGGACCCCACCCACATTATCCGTAGAAAGGGAGACTGTTCCCCCATTAGCCGTAATACCTGCAAATGTAAGCGTCTCAGTATCGCCAGCTCCTCCAAATGACAATCCCGTAGATCCGCCTGTAAAGGTGAAGGATGCTGACGTAAGCGTTCCTCCCGTATCACCGGTAATGGATATGCTACTGGTAGAGCCGCTGTCAGAACCGAGCGCACCCGTCACAGAATTAACGGTGACGTAGTTTTTATTCGCCACTACAGTACCAGCTACGCCAAGCATTGTCATCTGTCCTGACGGAGATTGAACCGTCGTGGTAGATGATGCCGTAGTTGAGCCTAACGTGGTGGTTTTGTCTCCTGCTCCAGTTCCTGCATTAATTATTCCTGCTACCGCATCAGTAGAGAGCGACACAGTTCCACCGTTTGCCGTAATACCAGCAAAAGTAAGGGTGAATGTATCACCCGCGCCGTTAAATGATAGGCCAGTAGAGCCGCCACTAAAGATAAATGCAGACCCCACCAGAGGACCACCCGTATCTCCGATAATAGTGATCTCCTCAGTAGGGGGTACACCGCATGAACACATGTTAATCCAGGTAGCCACGTTTCCGGATAGATCGACAAGCATCCAGATATTAGAAGCAGAAAAGTTTGGGGCAGAGGATCGGTCAAGCCAAAAGTCTCCAATATAGAAGTTCTTACTATCATTCACCGTAGGAGGTCGGTTATCCATCACAAAGTTAGGTGGACTAGTAGGGATAACTCCCACATACGAGAGAGGGAACAATCCATTAAGCCGCTGAGCCCTTGATCGTTGTACCATGGTTTCTCCTTACATCACACCAAAGAGTCTGAACGTACCAACCGATATGTTTCCTGATGAGAACTTCAGACGAATACCATTGGTCGCCGCGCCACCAATACCACATCGACCCGCACCCAAACATTCAAGAGCATTCAAAGAGGTAGCGGCAGTAGAGACAATGCTTGAAGTCACCTGAGGATTGCTTGCTGCAAACCCAAAGAGTTGGACTATTCCATTCAGACCATAATTAGCGCTGTTACTCGTGCCAGGAGCCAATACAAATTGACTCGTACCTGTAGAAGTGCTCACCACAGCGCTGAAAGTTGAAGCGCCTGAGTTAGGATTGGTTGTAAAATATTGATACGCAGTACCTGCTGTCCAAGAAACACCACCCGTATTGGAGAATTGCATCTGTAGATCGGTATTGTCCGTGGCAGGAACTACTCCCAGACATTCAAGAATGTAGTAGGTGTAACCCGTTATGCCAGTTGTAAAATCTATGGTTGCTGAAGAAGAAGCTGTTTGACTTTGGATAAGTACGGGGTTACCAGTACCTGTTCCAGGAACAGCTTGAAAGCTTGGCGCTGTACCAGGAGCGTTAGCCGTAAGAACAAATCCTGCGGTTCCTGTTACGGTTGAGATCTTTCCTGCTGAGCTGGTAACAAGAGCGCCTTCTGCAAAAGCAGGGATATTAATACCGCCTGATCCTGCTTGTAAGTTAGTAGTAGAAGTGGAGTTCGTAGACCCTAAAGTAAGAGTCTTGGCCCCTGCTCCCGTTCCAATATTAAGAGTGGTTGCTCCTGCATCAGTAGCCAGTGAGACCGTACCACCATTGGCAGTAATACCTGCAAATTGTAATGTTTCTGTAGATCCTGCACCATTAAAGGAAAGTCCTGTGGTACCACCAGTGAAGTTGAATGAAGAGCCCGTTAAGCCTCCTCCTGTATCACCCGTAATAGTAATAGAAGATATAGAACCTGCGTCTGATCCTATTTCTCCTGTTACGGTATTAATCGTGACATAGTTCTTATTAGATACCGCTACCCCTTGCACCCCTACTAACTTTACGCCGCCGCTTGGTGCCTGAATCGTAGTAGTAGAACCTGCAAAGGTTGACCCTAAAGTCACTGTTTTGATGCCGGATCCCGTTCCGATATTAATCGTTGAGGTCGTAGCATCTGTTGCCAGTGAAATAGTGCCTCCGTTAACAGTAATACCTGCAAACTGAAGCGTCTCAGTGAGACCTGCTCCATTAAAGGTGAGTCCTGTAGAGCCCCCAGTAAATACAAACGTTGTACTGGTTAGCGCACCACCGGTATCACCAGTTATCGAAATTGCCATTACTAATCTCCTTTTTTTAACAGATTAAATAGCCAGAAAATGAAGGACTTACTGCACTAAGCGATGTTTCTCCTAAGACCCCAGCGGCCTTGGTTCCTCCTGAAACCTGAAGAGTAACAGTGCAGGTGTCGGATGCCGTCATAGTGACAATACAGCTTGCCGAAATACCGCATATGATTCCTGATACTGATTCAGCGAAAAAGTTCTGCCTGATAAGTCTGTATGTAGCAGCACTTGTTCCTGCTACAACCAGAGATAAAAGACCGGTAGTCATGCTGCTGGTAAGTCCGTTTACCTGCAACGTGACCGCAAAGAAATATCTTCCTGTTATAGGAGCAGTGAAGGTTGAAACCGCATCGAAGTTATTATTCTGGTCGAATTTCTCGTCACTAAATTGTACGGTGTAAACAGTACCATCTCCGGTAACGCTCGTCTGGTCTCCGGTCTTAGAAGCCATGAAACACGGCTGGACCGTATTCTTCATTCTTCCTGTGCTGTCAATGGTCAATCCGCTGTTGTGTACAATGTTGCCACTTCCAGACTGAATCACTGTTGCAGAAGTACTATTGGTTGACCCAAAAGTAGCAGTTTTAACTGCTGCTCCTGTAGCAACCGAGATCGTAGTTGCAGATGCATCAGTGGAGATATTGACCGCATTGGTTCCGGAGTTAAGAGTGATAACGCTATTTGCAGCCGCTATCTGGTTATTCCATGCATTTGTCGTTGCCATACCATTCCTTTTTTAACAGAGTAAAAAGCCAGAAAATGCAGGACTGACCGCACTCAAGCCTGTCTCTCCATTGACGCCAACAGTCTTAGTACCACCAGATACTGTTAAAGTAACGTGCGCCGTATCGGTAGCAGTCATAGTCACAATGCAACTTCCTGAAATCCCGCATACGGTTCCCCCATCGGCAATCGCACGAAAATTCCCTCTGACGAGACGGTAGGTAGCCGCACTCGTTCCTGCTACAACCAGAGAAAGTTGTCCTGTAGTCGTGCTACTTGTTAGACCGTTCACCTGCACAGTCACAATAAAGAAGTACCTGCCCGTAACAGGAGCGGTGAAATTAGGAGAAGAGAAGTTACTTCCCTGATCAAACTTGGTATCAGTAAAAGTAACCGTGTATACGGTGCCCTCTCCTGTTTGGTTCGTTTGATCACCCGTTTGAGAAGCTAAAAAACAGGGCTGTACCGTATTGAACATTCTTCCCGAGCTATCTATTGTCAAACCACTATTATGAACAATATTTCCGGTTCCCGACTTGATGACGGTAGGAGAAGTAGTATTAGTCGAGCCAAAAGTAGCAGTCTTGACTGCCCCTCCCGTTGCAATTGATACAGTGGTCGCAGAAGCATCAGTAGAAATGTTTATGGCATTCGTTCCTGAATTCAACGTGATCACACTGTTTGCAGCTGCTATCTGATTATCCCAAATATTATTCGTTGCCATGCTGCTCCTTTATACTACACTCCAGTTTCCTACTATGCTCGTTACCCGCCAGACTGTGTTTGCTGTCTTGCAGACTATTTTCAAGGTGTCACCAACCGCAGAAGAAGTAAGAGTTCCCGTTGCGCCTGAAGTCGTATTTGAGCTTCCGATGAGAATCTGCTGCCCTGATGCCTGCGTAAACTGGATACCAAGCGCTGTATTTTCATTGGAGACCTCTATGACATCCCCGAGTGCCGACGTTGTAGGAAGAGCCAGAGCAAGAGTTCCTGCCTTATTACAGAAGTAGCCGTTATTCACCGCAGCTGTCTGGTCAGCAGTAATAACACTCCACGTGAACGACGTTCCACCAGAAGCGGCGATTGTTATAGTTCCGGCACCATTAGTCACCGTAATATTTGATCCCGCTGTAATGGTCGCGAGGACCGGATCTGCGCCTGTTGAACCTATAGGGATCTGACCGTTGGTTGCGTTTGCAAGCTGCGTGATAGCGGAAGTACCAGCACCTACCAAAAGACCATGGTTAGTGAGGGTAGCTCTCCCTGTTCCTCCATTAGAGACAACAAGGGTTCCTCCTAGGGTTTCAGTAGATCCTGCACCTGCGAAAGTAAGTCCTGTTGTGCCACCGGTAAAGGTAAATGCTGCACCTGTTAAGGCTCCGCCACTGTCACCAGTTATTGAAATTGAGCTTGCTACTGGAGAAGCCCAGACAGGATCCGCCCCCGTAACACCCGTCAAGACTTGACCGGTTGTTCCTGCGGCAGTAACGCCTAAAGCTGAAGTTCCTTCACCCAACATAACGCCATGAGCTGTGAAAGTTGCTGCGCCAGTACCACCATTGGAAACTACTAAAGTACCTCCAAGGGTTTCTGTAGTTCCTGCGCCAGCAAAGGTAAGACCCGTAGTTCCACCAGTGAAGGTGAATGCATTGCCCGTGAGTGCTCCGCCACTATTTCCCGTGATCGATATACTAGAAGCTGCTGGAGCTGCCCAGACTGGGTCAGCGCCTGTAACACCTGTGAGTACTTGCCCTGTGGTTCCTACTGCGGTTGCTACTATGGCAGATGTTCCTTGCCCTAATAAAACCCCGTGATTAGTTAAAGTTACGACTCCTGTTCCACCACCCGCTACTACTGCAGTACCAAAGATAGGCTGAGATGCCGCACCTTGGGATATGAGAGGAATACCAGAAGTTGCCGTTGGAGCAACGTTATTGAGCGCATTAGCAGCACCACCGGTCTGTACATTGTATTGTGTCACGCCACTGAGCCCTACCGTGACAGTATTGGGTCCTGCGGTTCCTGTTGTGGTGAGACTGTTTCCCCCAGAAATGTTAATAACGCCTGCTGTTGCAGTAACGTTATTTCCATCCTGAGTATGCAAAGTAGTAACAGGATTGCCTGCGCCTGTTGCAGCTATCGTGATAGATCCTGCACCATTGGTAACACTTATACCAGTACCTGCTGTAATGGTAGCAAGAACCGGGTCTGCTCCTGTAGAACCTATGGGTAACTGTCCATCGGTAGCATTAGCAAGCTGTGTTATTGCTGCCGTTCCTGCTCCTACCAGAAGACCATGATTGGTTAAAGTAGCCCTTCCTGTTCCTCCATTGGCAACCACAAGAGTACCGGTGAGCGTCTCGGTTGTTCCAGCACCACTAAAGGTAAGTCCCGTAGTGCCACCAGTGAAGGTAAAAGCGCTTCCTGAAAGAGCGCCTCCTGAATCACCGGTAATAGTGATAGAGCTGGCAGCTGGAGAAGCCCACACAGGATCAGCACCAGTAACTCCTGTTAATACCTGACCTGTTGTGCCAACTGCAAGAGAAGTGAGGCTACCAGTAGCATTACCCACTTGGACAGCGTGATTTGTGGTTCCTGATACATTAACGGTGGGATTGACCGCGGGATTACCTGTTATTGTTATATTATTACCACCAGAGACGGATGTAACCGTTCCAGATCCTGGACCTGAAGTGGCAATAAGTCGAGTTATCTGTGACATGGTTCTCCTAACTTGCTGAGGCGTAGATAGCCGTTACATAGACTGATCCACTTGAGGCAGCACCACTTGCTTGTTTAACATAGACACGGTCACCCATAGATTGATCCAGCTGTCCGCCCGTATCTGCTTTATTACTTCCATAATCAAGAACTTCAATGGTTCCAGCAGGTATAATGTCCCTATCGGTAACACCATCAAATGAAATTAATAGATCAGCATTAGTCTGATTGGTTATCTTTAAGATACGCACTGGAAAAACAAATGCTGTTCCAACTCCTGCATAAGACCCTGAGATACCCCCAAAAGCCAAAGATCGAAGTGGTTCATACCTAATTCGTACTGAAAGTGAACTCATACTCTCTCCTTTTATGGCTGTAGCGCTTGGTAGTAACCGGTTACGTAGATAGTTCCTACTCCTGCTGTTCCATTCAAATAGATGGGTGTTCCCTTAGCTAGTGCTGCAGCTTCATTACTAGGAAGCGAGCTCGTAATAAAATTCAGTTCTCGCTCACCACCAGCAACTACAACATCATTGAGAGTGGTACCGTCATAGCTGACGCCAACTCCCACATTAGAAAGATTTATAATCCTTAAAATAACAAGGCGTTCAGGAAGCTTTCCTACTAGCGCAAACGTTCCTGAAAGAGAAGCACTATTGAAAGTTCCTGCTGCAATAGCCTTCATAGATCTGGTTACTGCCATTATTTCTCCTTTTCTGCGCTAGGGCCGCCCTGGGCAGCCCCAACGTTTTGTTATACTGTCTGGTTACGCAGCGCAGGTTACGTTAGTCCATGTGCTTGCAGCTGTTGCAATATAAAGACGAGTTACAGCTGAAGCGGCTGTGGTATTGATGTACATATCTCCCACATGAAGAGCTAAGGCATTATTAGGCGCTCCTGCTCCGGTGTAGATATAAACAGGTCCAGGAAGAGCAACGAACGGAGCTGTAAGAGTGATACCTGCTGTTCCCCCCTGAACGGTTGTTGCAGATACGCCTGTTGCAGAACCGACATTAGTAGAGTGATCCGTAGCGTTGGCACCAAAGCTAGCAGCGCCTGTACCACTATTAACCACAACTGAAGAAGCGCCGGTTGCATTGCCGATAGTGACTGTATGAGCAATGGCATTAGTACCGACACCAACACCACCCGTACCTGCATTTAACAGGAGAGCTGTAGCACCAGTAGAGTTACCGAGAGTAATAGGAACATCATTAGCTGTTGTACCGATATTGATCCCACCTGCCGCTCCTGTGCCACCATTGATAGCGACCACTGAAGCGCCTGTGTTGTTACCGATAGAAACCGTATGAGCAACTGCGTTGCTACCAACACCCACACCACCTGTACCTGCATTGAGTAACAGTGCTGTAGCGCCTGTTGAGTTACCTATGGTGATCGGTACATCGTTGGCGGTTGTTCCAATTAGTATTGAACCAGCCGCTCCTGTACCACCATTAATTACTACAGAACTTGCACCAGTGTTATTACCGAGAGTAACGGTATGAGCGATTGCATTTGTACCAACCCCTACACCTGATGTTCCTGCGTTAAGTAAAAGAGCTGTTGTTCCTGTTGAGTTACCTATAGTGATAGGAACCGCATTCGCCGTTGTACCAATATTAATAGCACCAGCTGCTGCCGTACCTGCATTGATTGCCACCACTGAAGCGCCAGTGTTATTACCGATAGTAACGGTATGTGCAACTGCATCGGTACCGATTAAAATGGCTCCTGTTCCTGACGCTATAGCAACAGGACCATTGGTTGCATCAAGACCAATACCATTGGTTCCTGCAGTTAAAGTGATACCGCCAGCAGCATTGACAGCATTGAGTGCAATTGCAGTTGCGCCACTATTATTCGCTTGAATAAGAACGCCGCCAAGATCAGAAAGGAGCTTGATAGAGCTGGTTGAGGTTCCTTGCTCGCTGTGTAGCAAGATCTGTTCACTTGCACCACCATTTGCGGTCAATAGAATAGAAGGCCCGTTGAAGGTGGAAGTAATATCAATAGCAGCCGCTGAGGTAAGATTAAGATCTCCGGTAAACGTAAAGGTCCCAGCAACAGAAAGATTCCCTGCTACAACCACATCGCCACTATTATCAACAGTGAAATTACCGCTACCAATATCGATACCACCAGCTCCAGAGTCTATAGTCAAACTTCCGGAAGTTACTTCAAGGGAAGTAAATACACCAACGCCACCAATTACGGGTGAGGTAACCCAGTTAGCCGAGTTGGTCGCTATTTGCGCCAAGATCCATACGGCACCAGTTAATTCATTGATCCAGGTAGTTCCCAGCTGTGCTAGATCGTTTGTTTTGGGGTCACGCTTTGCAATGATGGGAAGAGGGGCTAAAGGTATAAGAGCATCCCCGATGCCATAGGCCATATCAGGGAATATTCGTCTTACTGCCATACTATTCTCCTTTTTAAAAGAAGTAGGTTTAGAGATGTATTTTCTACAACACTAGTAAGACCGTTTATCCCATGGGAAGAGAAAAACTTGACATTACTCTTGTACATTTGTACATTTGTACATAGGAGTAACTATGAAAAAACACAAAAAAGTGAAATCGCAGCGGCTTTCGGTGGATGTTCCTCAAGACATGCACCATATGGTAAAGACCAGGGCCTTAAAAAGAAAATTGAGTATGAGAGAGTGGTTACTGATAGCTATTACGGAGCTCATCAATAAAGAGATGATCGAAGAAATATAAAGGGAGCAAGGAGATGAGGCAGTTGAAATGCAAAGAGTGTGGTCAACAGTTTAAGACAGCTCAAAAGTCATATACGCCTAAGTACTGTGGTAAGCCCTGTTATTGGAAGTCGTTAAAGACGCCAGAGACCACGCAGTATGAACAATATAAGACTTTACGGAAGAACGTGCAGTATATCTTGCATGTTCTACTACCTTTAGTGCTAGTCGTGGCTTTTATTGTTTTTGCTTCTTTGTATTTCTTGAGGAGTTGAGTCGTCTACAATCTGTCGGCAAGTGAGGAGTCCTGCTATGACAAAAGAAGAAATAATAAGCGTTATGGAAGCCTATTTCGAACTCAAAGAGCGTGATAGGCAAAGAAGATGGGGGATAACTCCGCAAGATATGGTAAGAACAAGGAAGATGTTACTGTATGTATTCGGCCCTATATTTTTACTCTTGGGATATGGGATGTTCTTTATAAGATAGGTCAACCGCCGACATTATGGCGACAGTTGACCCGTATAGTTATACCGATTTCAAGACAGAAGATTCAGCAGATTCAGAAGAAGATTCCCAATCAGCAGCTAGCTTATCAAGATGTGCATCAAGACGATCCTGAACCAAGAGAGCAAGGTCAGCTGGACGTGTGCCACCATTTTCCTTGATGATCTCACGCATGGACTTGTACTTCTCATGAACAGCTTTGTTTAAGAGCTCCATATTGTTAATGATGGCTTTTTTCCCGTGTTCGGTGTTAGCAAGCGTAGGAACGGTGGCTAAGAAAGCTTTCAGGTCAGCATCAGTGATACGTGATCCGAATATTCCCTTTGCGTAACGGATGAACCCGTTGCTGATCTTTTCAAATTCTTCTGTGTCTGGATATGCTCCTCGTACTCCATACATAGCTAGAGTCGCTACAGGAGAAGCAACTAAACCAGCAATACCTCCGGCGATAGCCCCAGGAATACTTCCTAACTGGGCACCCAGTAAAGCTCCTGCTCCTACATTTTTAACTGCCCCACCATAAGACTGAAGATTCTCTTCTATGTCTTTTAGCGTTTTATAGAGTTTAGCAGGAGGTAGTTTTCCTTTCTCCACGAGCTTTTTTAGTTTATTAAGATCAGCGTCAGATTCCTTAGCAGCCTTTTCTGCGCCAACAACTTCCTCATAGTACCCTTGAGTTTGTCTCTGTGCAGCAGCTTGCTCAGTACGTTCAAGCTTCTCACGATTGAATTGTTCTACTCTCGCTTCCTTTTCAGCTTTGCGTTGTGCTTCAGCCTCTTTAGGATTGAGCACAGAGCTAAGAGAAGGCCTACCTGCTCTGGTAGCTTTCGCTTCAGGTTGAGCTATTTTGGGAGCCAGTGCCGTAGGTTGTGGACCCATCTGCTCTGGTTGTGCCTGTTGCCGTATCTGTTGCTGCTCTTGTGCTGCAATTTGACGCTGTTGCTGCTGGCGTACAGGGCTACGAAGAACCTGATCAAGGATCTCGGGAGATAATACTGAGTTAGGTTGTTGAGAAAATAACTGGGAAAGAGACGGTTGTTGCGACTGCGTAGGCCGTGATTCAAATTCAGGTTGCGCTTGAGGAGCTTGACTCTGTACAGACTGCTGTTGTTGCTGCTGACCAGCTGTATCGAAGAATTTCCCTATAAGTTGGTTTCGCTGCTCTGTAGGAAGCCTACTAATAAACTTCGCCTGTTGAGGATCCACTCCCAAAGAAGAAAGAACCTTATAGTCTTCACGTTGCCGTATCTGATCCATTTTAGCTTGTGCCAGGTTAGCAAGCCCTTCAGACAGACCTGAGCCAAATGCTTGCCCAAATCCCTGCCCGAAAGCGCTACCAAATCCTGGATGTTCATTTAAAATCTGTGCCATCATATCCTCCTAGATAAGTCCAAAGGCTGCATTAGCCGCTAATTTTGCTCCCTGTGCTGCAAATGCTCCTGCTCCTTGGCCTAGACCCTGAGCTGCCCCTCCAAATACTCCTGATTTCCCTGGAATATACTGGGTTTCAAATTGAGGAAGTAACGCTAGTCGCAAGAGTGCAAGGAGGTAGTCTCTATCCATACCCTGTTGCTGTTGTCCGAACTGCTGTTGTTGCATTCCAACTTGAGATCCCAAAGCAGCAAGTTGACTTTCTAGATCTGCACCAGCCCGACCTAGAACGCTCTGAAATGCAGAGGAGTTCTGTCCACCACCAAGAGCAGTAAAACGTTCTGCTATGGAAGGAATCGTCTCTGTTTGAAACTGATTACGAGCTCTCTGTTCTATAGGTCCAAAGTCAAATCTACCGGGTTGATTTTGAGCGGTTGATCCCATACCCCCTTGAAGCATCTGAAGAACATTCTGAAGGTTCACAGATGAAAGCTGTTGTTGAGCAGGAGTCTGTGTAGGGAGTATCTGCATGGTCCCTGGACCACCTACAAAGAACTCCTTAATTTTCTTTCCAGTGCTTTTCTTAGCTTGCTGAACCGGAAACTGTTGAGGAGCAATTATAGGCTGCTGTCCCGAGGGATTCATCTGGTTCATGGGCATTATATTACTTCGTGCCATTATTTCTCCTTCAATTCTGCAGATATTCTAATATTACATACGAAACCGTATAAGCACTGTAGTTAGCCCCTGTAGTGATGTTCACGTTCGTCGTGTCCCAATCTATCTGAATATTATGTGCCACATCTACTGCGGAAACAAAAGGAAGCGGTATATAAGAAACTCCGGGACGGGTCGCTCCTCCAAAGGTCTTTATAACCTGTGTAGCTACGGTACAGGGAATCCCATGAGCAACGCTTTTTGTACCCGCATTAGGTAATGCTCCACAGAGTACCAGCTTACGTAATCCCGCACGCTGTTGAGGCGTCTGTGCCGATTGAGAGGTGAGTGTAGGATCAAACGGGAACGTTACCGAGGTCACAAATTCATTTAGATTATCGTAGATCGCTGTCTCTTTAGTGTTCACTGCAAGATTGATACGGTTAATAATCATCGCTAAGCGAACGATAAGCTCCTTGAACTGATCACTTCCAGGATTAGCCTGGGAGAGCTCCTCTACTACCTGCCAGATCTCCGTACTAGGGACGTATTCACCTAAATACTGCAGTAAATTATCTGCTGCCATTATTGTAGCCTTGCGCTTGTACGGTTTGTATACAGTATGAGACCATCCATCTCAAAATCAGAAAACGCTATATTCTTTACCGTTATCTGTTCATACGCCATGTACATCAGAATCTGGACACATTCGCCTGTAACCTGGAAGTAAATAGGATGCCATATACGATCCTGTACCTGCTCTAAAGGATAATAGGTTGGATCATAGGCGTGAGTTTCCAGAACCCCTGTTCCCAATAGAGTTCCTGTTCCTAATCCTTCAGTAAGCATGGAAAGATGGGTAGAAGAAGGGAAATAATCCACCGTAAGTTCACCAAAGGCGGTCTTTTCCAAGCCAAAGTCGATACGCTGTAAGAACAGACTCGTATCCTCTTGTAGGTACGGATTCCACTGTTTACTTTGGATATTAATGTTAGATACCCGAGAGACCGTTCCTCCACCCGTATAGGTTCCTACGAGGGTAACATCTCTAATGATGAACTGGTTTACCGGGTCGGGCCCTAGATTTGCAACCGGGAATATATTGTCAGTTAAAGGAGTATTAGTCAGCGTACATCCCTGGAAGTTCTCCAAGATAACGTAATCTCCCATAGAAGGATCAAAGATATTGACAGGTGTAAGCGTATGGTCAATACAGGTTACGATAATATTACTACCTGACTGCACCATGTTGGTGATCTGCATAGCACGAGCATTTCTGCTTTCATCAGGGTCACAGATAAACGTATATCCCTGCTGGTTTCCTGCTATCACCTGACGGAAGTTGGCATCAAGCGTACCACTCGACCAAGCCATATTCGCTTCTTCCCAAGTAAGGGTTGTAGAAGCCCATGTTATGGAGTTGTTCTCGTTCTGCTGCTCAAAGTAGCCAAAGGCTGTAATGCAGTCAGTGAATATAGCCCATGAACCGTTGCGATAGTTATAGATCAGGATCTCTGTTGGATACACATTCGACCCAGAGTCTTCTGTGGTTGAAGGGAACGTCCAATAGACGAGCTCGGTGAAGTAATCTCGAACCCCATAAACGCGCTGTACGCCAAGGTTTTTGTTTTGGATCTCAAATACTTGGTCCGGTATTTTAGTGTCTATACGTTCAACGTTGGAGCCTGAACAGGCATGTACGCCTGTTGTTCCCATCGTCAATATGACCGTATCGAAAGGAACGGTAGAGAACTGTGCCTCTGAACCAAGTTCTGTATTAATTTTTTGCCATAGGAAAGGGATCACGTAGTTACCAGTATAGGCAAGTTCCCATGTACTACGCTCAAAGTAGACAATCAAGCGGTCTTTGATGAACTCAGCGCTTATGATCTGTTCTTCGGTAGTTGCATCTATAAAACCTGCACCTTTTCCTACTAGCGTTCCATCAGTGGTATTAGGTTCATACCACGCATTAGTAGCAAATGGAGATCCGTTAAATGAGTAGCGGCATCTATTAGTATACGCAGTGTTAGTTCCTAACCCTCCTCCTCCATCATTTTCTATGGTGCTTAATAGGAGCAGCCTATTCTTGAAGGAGATAATGAGGCGGGAAGTTACCACGAAAGGACCAGATGCCGGGGTTCCTGTAGGCGCAAAGTAGAATTTTGCAGTGGTCCAGGTAGAACCATTTTGAGTATACCAGATAGGATCATCGGTAGCTGAACCAGCTCCGTTAGGATTCACCACATGGTAGTTAGTTATGAACAATGACGGAGAGCCACCAGGAGAAACGTTTCTATAGTTGCAGGTCTCTACAAAGTTGAGGTTGTTTCCGTGCAACAGAACCGTTCCTGATCGCTGCCAAGATCCACCTGTAAATAGGTAGGCAAACTGAGTATCAAATCCATACGAAGGTTGGTTATTGATAGGACCGTTCTGATAGTTACAGAGTCCCATAACCGGTTCGCCAGGATAGAAATACACAGGAGTATTAGCTGCGGCACCATTGATCACGACCGCACCGTTACTGGTGTTATAGGTCTTTACCGTAGCAGCTCCCGTATCGAGCATGACTGCAGGCGTTCCTGTTTGATAGACCGTAAAGATCTCATCGCCTATCGAGAACTCCTGTCCTACCTTGAAGATTGCTCCTGGAACCGTTCCGGAAAAGTTTCCTGATCCGTTCGTATTTCCTAGGTTAATACGAAGCCTTGAGAATAAGGGTTCGGTAACAGCACTACTCCAGCCGGTTCCCATAAGACGTTGTCCGAATCGTTTTCGTACGCGTCCACGAAACACGTAGGCATTCTGAAGCAGATCGAACGCATCGTCAGATATCAGAAAGGGACGAAGGTTCTTTTGCAAACCTGTTTGAAGTGGTCCTATAAAAAAACGATCGAACGCCATGTTAGTTTCCTATCGCTAAGTATTGAAATCCTACAGGTCCAAAAGACCCTGTGGATGTTCTATGAGAAGCGTAGACGGTAAACTGTGTCCAGGGAGCATTGAAGCTATTAAGCCGCACAAACCCATCACCATCAGAGGCATTACTATATCCTGTGGTGATCTGTATCGAGAATATACTGTTAAAAGCAGGTATAGACGCTCCTGCAGGAAACGTAATAGCACTTAATCCGGTTGCACTACTGTTTCCCCATTTTAAAAGGACCCCAGAAGGAAGATAAGCCCAGCCAGCATTTCCTGCCACCTGCTGTGACTCGGTAAGAGCAACGGTAGCCCCTAGAGAGTTGATAAGATAGAGCTCGTCCTTAGCGGTCTTAGAAGAAAGAGCGTTATAGAGCGCTATTTCCCCCACGTTTATCACGGGAGCCGATCCTTGCACAGGAAAGGTTACCCATTTGTGCTTACCCTGATCAGAAGACGCAAAGTCAACGTGGTTTACATTGAGGAAGGTTGAAAGAGCGCCAAAGTTATTCTGAATGTCTATCTGCGACTGAGAGAGCGCATCGGTTGCTTGGGGAATGTTTGCTTGGTATGCCATTATATACTCCTAAAATGAACCTGCTCCACCACCCCATCCATTGTAACCATTTCCTGCACGAGTCTGCTCGGTGTAGATGGTACTTGGGCGTTCGTTGGTGTACTGAACAATATTTCTTCTATTAATAAGATTCTGCTGCTTTACAAACTCAGGCAGGATCAACTGCACGGAATCCAGGTCCATGCGATCTTCAAATACCTTCTTTGCTGCTCCATAGGCAATATACTGCCACCACTCATTGAGCTCAGGTACCGCATTAGAACCGATAAGATCTACAGGTGCTTTATACACTTCTATATTGATCTGGTACGGCTGATCGGGAATAGGGCGCAGAGTGAATTCATTAGCGTACCAAAGTATCGCCTGAGGCAAGCTTGGCTGATAGTAGACTGCTTGAGAATTTATGTTGGCTCCAGCCTGTGGCGGGGTAGGAAAAGTCACCGAGAACTGTCCTGTTAAGTAGTTAATAAATCCTGGGACCGCCATGTTCGTATTAGCGTCTACGAGTGTTCCCATACCGTCTGATGGGTAATTCGCCTGATCCCTTATGGCCAGACCCCCATTATTTACATCCACAGAGCTGAACAATACGCTTCCATACAATAATGGAGTGACTGTAGAAGCTATTGGGGGCAACTGTGGATTTAAGTTTCCTATAACACCACTAAACGTCGTGGTGGCACCATCTCCCTGCGTAATGAGGTTTAGGGTCTCAATCTTAGGATAGATGTTATAAAATTGTTCAGGAGACTGCGTGAAAAGAACCTGATATCCAGCAATATACACAGGTGGATGTACTGTGAGGTATTTGTTCTGGAAGTCATACAAAGGGTTAGTGGTAGGAAGGACTGAGGTATCCGTTTGGTAGACATCCTGGTAAGGATTGCAGTACCAGCTGAAGGTGGTTCTTAGGTTGAACGTACGCAGATGCTCGGGAAAATCATACACCACAAAGGTGTTTATATAGTCGTTTAACTGTGAGGTAGTAAGTAAGGATTCAGAAGGGGAGCGGGTAAGCCTGCGCACCTTCTGTTGAATTGCAGTAAGATTATGAATTGCCATAGTACTTCTCCGGTTTTATTTTGACCGGATCGTACTAGAACAATTTCTCTCAAGAGAAGTTGTTTACGCGTTAGAATTCAGGATATTCCTGGTTGCCTGTGTAAGAAGCTCATTAATCTCCCCTATAGGAACCACCTGCGCACAGATATCTACGTGTGGGTTAGCACCTACAGGAATGGCAAAGGGAGTGAAGTTCGTGGTATCAATATCCACGGTGAACATGGAAGGTGATACCACGATAATTGCCCCGGTCATGCCGTTAATCTCTTGCATGCCACACGCTGGGGGTATATCAAACCTGACAATAATCCCTGTCCCGTACTGATGATCAAACGTAGTTGTCACAAGTGCCTGGCGAGAGTTGGTGATAGAGAGTATCAGTCTCATTGCAGGCTGGTAGATAGGGTTGGGGTTTGCATAGCAGCGTGGCATCGTTAACTCCTAAATAGATTCGATAGTAACTAACGGTTTTCCTTCAGGAAGAAGATCATCAGAGTCAAAGAACTCAAGGCTAGAGAACCCGTAACGAGCCACCTTTTGTCCTACTCTTGCTACTGGTTTTCCGTCCTTGTCAGTTGCATACGCATGCACGGGATACCATCCTGACTTGTTAAGATGACGGGCTACACCGCGTGGGATGTTATAAATCTTTCCATCTTCCAAGGAATATTTCTCGACATCATCTTCTCTATACGCTTTATAGACAAACTCGAGCAATCCTCCAGGAACTTCATAGAAGTGAAAGACCCCACGGACCATCTCGGCGTCCTGATCACGCATATATTTCAGATTTACTTTTACTTGCTCTTTAGCTTCTTTCTTCGCTGCAACTGTAGCTGCCATGACTTCTCCTTTTTAAAAGAGGGAGCCCGAAGGCCCCCTTTATGTGCTCGATTATAGTCCGCCGAAGGTAGATTTACCGGCTCTCCAATACATAACGTCAGGTACTTGAACGTTGTTCACGTTAATAACTGTTCCAGTAGGCCCTTCGATTGGTGTACCAAGAGTATTACCGTTACCTCCAGAACCTAAGATCATTCCTAGGAATCCAGTATTGACGGTAGCGTCAGCCAAGATTCCGGTTTGAGTATTAGGTATTTGCAGTCCGTTCTGTAAAGGAACTTGAGGAGAAAGAGACGCAAGCGAAACACTTGTGTTCTCGCCCACAGGAACCACTTCAGGGAACTGAGAAGGCTGTTGTGCTACTGTTGGGAAGGTGAACGTTTGACCTACACTGAAGATAGGAATATCAACCATGAAGCTGAACGCATCATTGAACTGAGAATCGATGATGGTACCAGTTAGATAGTTGTTAGATGAAGTAGGGTTAAGGAACGTCAATCCGCAGATATCAGGGATACTGAATCTAACTTCTTGTCCTACCGTCAATCCGTGAGGGATAGAAGTAGAGATAATAGCGTTAGGGAATGAAGGAGAACTCGTGATATTCACGATAACGAGTTTGCGTGGGTAGTATAAAGGCGGATAGTTAACGATCCTATAGAAACCAGCACCACCTACTGAACCTGGGCTGTTAGCAAGCTCATTAAAGCCGCCATTCAACAAGGTGAAGTTTGTATTAGCAGTGACTGCACTTACGTAGAAGTCGATACCTTGAGTGTCGGTTTGTGTGCTGTGACTCAAGCGCACGATAGATCCTACAGAAAGACCAGCTGTGCTACCGGTGCTTACTACTGGATTTATTGCGTTTGAAATCGCAGTAAATGCCACAGGACCTGACAGGCTAGGTGTTACTTGTTGATTAGAAGGATCATACGGCGTGAATCCTCCAGAAACAAGCAAGTCACCAGTAAGCGTGTTTGATCCATTAGCATAATATTCTACCAATGCTGTTCCAGGTAGCATCCCAAGCTGCCATGTCCAGCGTACAGCCAACATAGCGTTACTAACGCCATTAAATCGTACTGTATTAAAGCCTGGATTTGCCCAGTTTGTAGCATCCCATACCTGTATAAAATCGCATCCTGAAGGAACCTGAATATACATCGGGATACCAACAGCGAGCGTGTTATTTGTTGTATTTGTGCCAGGCGTTCTAAACGTTCCCTGACAGAGAATAGTACCATCCATAGTTTTCTCCTTAAACCGCTAAGGTTGCACGAAGGTTTATGACCCAAAGGTCATTTGTGATACGTGGGACCTCAGCGAATTTGTAGCCTACAGAAGCGTTAAGCGCTAATGGGCCATCGTATATAGGCGGTCTGTAGATAAAGCTTGCGCTGTATCCATCTTGCTCTATGCACGCGTATGCTTCCATACCGACACAGAAAATGTTGTATACGTTTGCACCTAATGCTGATGCATTTGCAGTGACGCTGCCTATGCTGGAAATTAAGAAACGAAGGTTCCCAATACTGCCCCATTCTGAGCGCAAAGCGTTCATTGGTGATGGGTATTGGTTCTTTTGGATGAACCCAGCAACAGTATCAAGGTCGCCTGTTAAGTTTGTGCTGCAAAGCGCAAAATAAGCGTCACGAACTGGAGCTGTACCAAACTTATCTTCACCCTCGATATTGTCCATTATGGTGTAAGCGTTGTTATTCAATAAAGAACGTACAACGACATCAACATCCGCACGGGTAATTTCTGTAGGGTTGTCACCGTTAACACCACCTGTGCAGTTAATGAATCCTGCGGTTGCTGCTAACATGTCTCGGGTAAGTTGATCCTCTGTTTGACGAAGAGAAACACCAAGACGAGCTGCACATTCGTTTAGTACAGGATCTTGGTTTTGGAGTGTTACTTGCTCGTTCAGAGTCACGTAAGTACCGTAGAAACTAATTTTTGCATCAATATCTACAGCGGTGAGCAATTGCGCAGGGGGTGTTACACCTGAGTTTCCAAGTGGAACCATTGCTGTGTTGAGCGGGTTATAGCGACGCATACGTAAAGTGTTACCACCGTTACGAGGCATCTGCTTCTTCATCGCTGGAATCTTATGGATCATGTTCGGTACCGGCACAGATAACAGCTTATAGCTAAAGCTTTGCTGTACTGGCGATGGTAACGAACTGGTCGTTGTTATTGCCATAGTGAAATCCTTGTCTTGAGATCGAAACAGTACAAAAACGACTGAGGACGACGACTTCCCCTTTGCGTCATGAGCTATTAACGACTACTCAACGTCGAAGGCTGACGACTTCCTTGTTTGCGTCTAGACGGTTTTACGGATGTCTAAGCCGAAGGCCGACGAGCTCCTTATTTGCGTCTAGCGGTACTGTAAGAAGAGTTTTGGTCTCAAGACAAGTGCATGAAAACCCCGGGGAGAGGAGCAAGCAATCCCCGGGGCGTCTCAGAAGAAAAGAAGCAGTGTATTGAAGGAGTCAAACAACACACCCGAGCTATTGATGAGCGAAGTCACTATAGCGGTACGTTATCTGGAAACACAAATAAAAAACCCAGGTAGTTGTGATGGGCTACCTGGGCGAAAGCAAGATAGTATATTGGGCTAGTCACACCCAAATACCTAAGAAAAAGAACAGATCAGACTATACTCGATTTATCGTCACAGAGCTACTATTCAATGATATTTTCTGCGTGTAATAAAAGATTAATAAAGTAGTTCTTGACAACCTTTTTTTCTTGCTTAGATTGAATTATGGATGAAAGAGTAAAAGGAACTCGTCCGAATAGTCAGTCAATTATTCTAGACACTTGTCACGTCTAAGAAGACCTCCTTTCCTCCTCCATCCAAGAAAGTAAGCACTGTTATAACCTAAGGATCCTCTATGAAAAAGAGCACTATTCTTGCTGCCCTTTTAGTACCTTCTTTCTGCTTAGCACAGACCAAGGAAGAGAAGAAGCATCAGATCACCACAGATATGATCGCATTAATACTGAAAATGATTGCCGCTGACCATCTCATAACAATGAATCTGTGGAGCGAATATCTTTCGGTAGACAAAGAAGTAGCTGAAAAAGCGCGCCAAGATGGACTAAAGACATACGAAGAAGCTGAAGAACTGTTCAATCAATTGGAAGAACTAAATAAAAAGGAAACTCCATGAACTATAAGAGTATTATTCTTGCCGTCCTTCTAGTGCCTATGTTCTCATATGCAGATAGCAAGGAAGACCAGATTAAATACCTCAAAGATCAAGTCGATATCGTTGAGCACAATCTAACGTGTCTCGACGAGGAGCTCGCGTATGAAGCGTTCTTGTATGTCACGACCGAGACAAAGGATGTAGCCACATCTAAGGCTATCCGCAAAGAGATTCGTGACCTACACAAGTATCTTGTATATCTCCATAAGAAGCTAAAAAAACTAGGAATCATTTATGAACCCGAATAAGTACATTATCCTCGCTACCCTTTTACTCTCTACCCCTGGACTATTACTGACTGGAGGACGCAATTCAAGAGAGCGCAAACCTCGCAAGGCTATGGGAGAAGTTGCTACTCAGAATGTTAAAGAGAGCGTTCAGGAGTTTGATAAATCTGTCGACAAGTTCGAGAAGATGGTCGACAAGCTAGACAATATGTTCACCGGCAAACGAGCTGAAGAAGTCGTAAACGGAGCTGTCATAGGCCTCTTTACCGGCGTAGCGGGCGCTGCAAAAATGGGCGCTACAGCAACGGTAGAAGCAGGATCAACCGCTCTTACAACGGTGGCAGCAGGAACTAAAGCGACAGCACTTGCAGTTGTAGCCTCTCCTTTAACCGTTCCAGTAGCAGTTGGTGCGGCCGGAGTAGGATCTGTGGGCTTTCTTGGATATGTCTTCATGCTAGAGAACAGAGAACACGAGTTCCGTCGTTGCTTAACCAGAAACTTTGACTGTGAGAAGTCTGGTCTCAATGATCGTGGATTTCCAAGAAGATGTAACTCACCAGCGAGAAGATATGCCTATTGGTATAAGCGCGGAGAAGACAGTATAGCAAGACGTTACGTGGC
>Ga0134127_10000465_pt1 | contig 38284 bp, 35 predicted proteins | sample KB31753_FD_96459 | JGI IMG/M metagenome (GOLD analysis project Ga0134127, IMG submission 96459) | Terrestrial soil microbial communities with excess Nitrogen fertilizer from Kellogg Biological Station, Michigan, USA - KB3-175-3 | ecosystem: Environmental > Terrestrial > Soil > Unclassified ...
GCGCACGTCCATCGGCAGGCGGGCCTGGTCGAACCGCACCGGCACGAGGATGTTGCGCTCGGCGGCTTCGCGCGCCTCGCCGCGCACCCAGCGCGAAGCCACAGATGTCGGCGTCCAGACCACCAGCACGGCCGAAGCCGCCTCGATCTCGGCTTCTATCTGGTCGTCGAATTCCTGGCCAGGAGAGATGTCGGGATCCCACCAGACGGACCACCCCTTCCCCTCGATTGCGGCCACCAGCGGTGCGACGCGAGCCTTGTCGGCGCGCGCATAAGAAACGAATACGTCAGCCATGCCTGAAGAGTCCTGCCTCCGGCCGAGCGGCGAAATGCGGAGCGGCCAAGCATACACGCGTGAAGAACCACCGAGTAGGTAACGTCAATGGTCGCGCGATTCCCGGCGGCCGATCGCACTGACCGGAAACGCAAACTCGTCATTGCGCGCGCCAACCGCTCCCCATGCCTGCCCGAACACCACCTCGTGCGTTGCCGGCAATGTGCCATCCGCGCGGTAGCGCTCGTAAGCATCGGCCATCGCCGCGAATCGACCGCGCCCGGTCAGCCCGCGCGTGCGCATCCCTGCCGCATTTTGTGCGCCGATCGCCTTGAGATCGCGCATGAGTGCGCCGACGTCCGGGTAAGTCAGCGTGTAGCGGCTCACGTCGAGCACTGCCTCGGTCAGCCCCGCGCGGACGAGGCCGTCGCCGAGGTCGTGCATGTCGGTAAAGGGATGGACATGCGCGCCGCCGTCGACGGTGGCCCATGCGGCGCGAAGCTCGATGAGCGTGTCGGGTCCGAAGCTCGTGAACGTGAAGAGGCCGCGCGGCCGCAGCACGCGAGCGACCTCCGCGAAAACCGCGTCGATGTCCTCGCACCACGGCAACATCAGGTTGCTGAAGACGAGATCGAAGCTCGCGTCCGGCAGCGGCATCGCCTCGGCCGTTGCGCAAAGGAGTTCGATGCGTCCGGCCGCATCGCGGCGCGCGACTTCACGCAGCATCGCGGGCGATGCGTCGAGCGCGACCACGCGGGCGTGCGGCCAGCGCGTGGCGAGCGCCGCCGCGCCGGGGCCGGTGCCGCAGCCGAGGTCGAGGATGGAATCCGGGACGAATGCGGTCCAGTCGAGCCGCGTGATCATCTGATCGCGCAGGCGCCCGGCGAGAACGGCGGACTCATCATAGCCTGCGCTCGCCAGGTCGAAATGGCGGCGGATGGCGGCGCGATCGAGGAGCGGCGATCGCGGATCTGGCGTGCGGTTCGCGTCGCTCATTCGTGGGCTAGGACTTCGGCGAGCGCCGCCACGAGCCCTTCGACGTCGGCGTCGCGGTGGGCCGCCGAGAGGGCGACGCGCAGGCGCGAGCTGCCGTCCGGCACGGTCGGCGGGCGAATGGCCGCGACGAAGAATCCGTGCTCGAGAAGCCGGCGGCTCGCCGCGACCGCAGCGTCCGCGCCACCCAGCAGGATGGGCTGGATCGGCGTCTCCGAGGCCGCGAGCGGAATTCCGGCGTCGGTTGCGAGCGCGCGGAAGCGGCGCGCGAGCGATAGCACGCGTGTGCGCCGCCAGGACTCGGTAATCGAGACTGAGAGCGCAGCCCGGGTCGCCGCCGCGACCGCGACGGGGAGCGCCGTCGTATAAATGTAGGTACGCGCGCGCTGGATGAGCGTCTCAATGAGGCCGGCATCCCCGGCAACGAAGGCGCCGAAGCTGCCGAAGGCCTTGCCGAGCGTGCCGACGAGCGCAGGTACCTGGAGCGGCGTGAGGCCGAAGTATTCGACCGAGCCGCCCCCGCCGTCGCCGACCACGCCGAGACCGTGCGCGTCGTCTACGGACAGCAAGGCACCATGCCGTGCGCACGTCATCGCGAGCACCGGCAGGGGCGCGAGATCGCCGTCCATGCTGAAGACGCCGTCGGTCAGTACGAGCGCGGGGCCCGCGTTGAGGGCGGAGAGCTTCGCATCGAGCGCCGCCGCATCGCCATGCGCGTAATGGTCGACCGACGCGCGGGCGATGCGTCCCGCGTCGATCAGCGATGCGTGGTTGAGCGCATCGCCGAGCACGACCCCGCCCTTGCGGACGAGCGCGGTCGAGAGCCCGAGGTTCGCCATGTACCCGGTGGAGAAGAGGAGCGCTCGCTCGCGGCGGGTGAATGCCGCAAGTTCCTCTTCCAGCGCGTCGTGCTCGCCTTGGTGGCCGCTGATGAGATGCGATGCGCGCGCGCCGACGCCATGCTCGCGCGCGGCAGCGACGAGGGCGGCCGTCACGCGAGGATGCGCGGAGATTCCCAGGTAGTCGTTGCTGCAGAAATCGATGCAGGGCCTGCCGTCGAGCTCGATCTCTGCGGTGTCGTGCGAGAGGCGGCGGACGCTGCGGCGCCGGCGGCGCAGGCCGCGCTCGTCGAGGTCCGCGAGGACGGACTCGAATGCCATCGGCGCTGCAGGCACGACTCAGGTCCCCGCGGCGGCCGGCTCGGGCCGGATGCCGAGACGGCCGAAGAGCGCATGGTCGCTCGCGGTGTCGGGATTGCCGGTCGTCAGGAGCTTCTCGCCGTAGAAGATCGAGTTCGCGCCGGCGAGGAAGCAGAGCGCCTGCATCTCGTCACTCATCTGCGCGCGGCCCGCCGACAGTCGCACGTGCGAGCGCGGCATCAGGATGCGCGCGAGCGCGACGACACGCACGAACTCGATCGGATCGATCGTCGCCGTGCCCGCGAGCGGCGTGCCGGCCACCTGCACCAGGTTGTTGATCGGGACGCTTTCGGGATGCGGGTCCAGCGTCGCAAGCGTATGCAGGAAGGCGATGCGGTCCTCCGCCTGCTCGCCCATGCCGAGGATGCCGCCGCAGCAGACGTGGATGCCTGCCGCACGGACGGCCGCCAGCGTGTCGAGGCGGTCCTGGTAAGTGCGTGTCGTGATGACCTCGCCGTAGAAGGCTTCCGACGTGTCGAGGTTGTGATTGTAGTAGTCGAGCCCGGCGTCTTTCAGCCGTCGCGCCTGCGCAGGCGTCAGCATGCCGAGCGTCGCACAGGTCTCGAGGCCGAGGGCAGCGACGCCCTCGACCATCTCGACCACCTGTTCGAGGTCACGGTCCTTCGGGCTCCGCCAGGCCGCGCCCATGCAGAAGCGCGTCGCTCCCGCCTCGCGCGCGGCGCGGGCATGGTCGACGACTTCCGCGGGATCCATCAAGGCTTCGCGCTCCAGCCCCGTGTCGTAGCGGATGCTCTGCGGGCAGTAGGCGCAGTCCTCTGGGCAGGCGCCGGTCTTGATCGAGAGCAGCGTGGAGACCTGCACGGCATTCGGGTCGAAGTGCCTGCGATGTATCGACTGCGCGCGGTGCATCAGGTCGTTGAAGGAAAGCGCATGGAGCGCGCACACCTCCTCGAGCGTCCAGCTGCTGCGGATGTCCGCGTCCGCACCGTTGCCATCCATTCCATTGCTCCCCGTTCGGAACGAAAAACCGCCGCATTCGGCGCGCGCCCGCGGCGCATGTTGGCACCGTGGCGCAGTATTCGAATGCCATTCCGCACTGTCAACCAAGCCTGCTTCGGCAGGTTTACGGGATCTCCAAGACGCTGATTCACAAGCTCTTTCCGGCCACCTGCCTTCTCTGCCTGGACCCCGGTCAACCGCCTTTCCTCGATCTCTGCCGGGATTGCGAAGAAGACTTTCCGCGTACCGGCCGCGGCTGCGCGATCTGCGCCGCGCCGCTAGCGGCGCCCGCTATCGCCTGTGCCCACTGTGTCGCACGGCGGCCCGCATTCGACGCAGCGTTCGTTCCGTATCGCTACGAATTTCCGCTCGTCGAGCTGATACATCGACTGAAATACGGCGGACAGATCGCGATAGCGCGCATCCTCGGGACGCTCCTCGCGCGCCGCATCGCAGAGCGCGGCGCGACGGCAGTCGACGCCGTCGTTCCGGTCCCGCTCCATCCTGCGCGCGAGGCGCAGCGCGGCTACAACCAGGCGAGCGAGATCGCGCGCTTCGGGGCGGAAATCCTCGGACTACCGGTCGCGGACCGCGTCGCGATCCGCACGCGTGCGACCGAGGAGCAGGCGGCACTGCCGGCGATCGTGCGGCGCGTCAACGTCGCCGGCGCATTCGCAATCCGTGCGAGAGAGGTCCCGCCCGCCGTCGCGATCGTCGACGACGTATTGACCACGGGTTCCACGGCGGATGCGCTCGCGGGAGAGCTGAAACGCGCGGGTTGCCGGCATGTCGAGGTCTGGGCCGTCGCGCGCGCCGCGGGTAGCAGCGCGACGGGCGGTTACGTACCGCGGTAAAGGTAGTCGAGCGCGATCCCGACGAAAATCGCGATTCCGACATAGTGATTGTTGTTGAAGGCGCGGAAGCAGGCAGCCGGCTCCCGCCCCCGGATAAGCCAGAGCTCATAAACGAAGAGGATCGCTGCCGCGACCAGCCCGCCGCGATACCAGACGCCCAGGTTTGCTTCCTGCCCCGCAAGCCAGAGTGCGGCGAGCGTCATCGTCATCATGATCGCGATGATCGCGCGGTCAGCCTCGCCGAAGAGGATCGCGGTCGACTTGACGCCTATCCGCTCGTCGTCCTCGCGGTCGACCATTGCGTACATCGTGTCGTAGACCGCCGCCCAGAGCACGACGGCCGTGAGAAGGAGCCAGGCAATCTTCGGCACCTCGCCGGTCAGCGAGGCAAATGCCATCGGGATCGACCATCCGAAGGCGACGCCGAGGTAGAACTGCGGCACGTGCACGATACGCTTGAGCCAGGGATAGGTAACGGCGAGCAGGGCGCCCGCGACCGCGAAGAGCTGCGCATAGGGATCGAGTTGCAGCGCCAGCCAGACCGCGACGAGGCCGAGGGCGACGAACAGAAACAGCGCCTCGGCCGGCGCAATGCGCCGCGCCGCGAGCGGCCGGTCCTTCGTGCGCTCGACCTCGGGGTCGAAGTCGCGGTCGGCGTAGTCGTTGATGACACAGCCGGCGGAGCGCGTCACGACGACGCCGACCACGAACAGGATGAGAATGCGCGCATCGGGACGACCGTCGCCCGCGATCCAGAGTCCCCAGAGGGCCGGCCAGAGCAGCAGCCAGATCCCGATCGGCTTGTGCAGGCGCATGAGCAGCGCGTATTCCCGCAAAGTCCGGCCGAGCGCGCGGAATGCGCCCCGCGCGGGATGCGGGTGCCGTTCCGGCTTGTGCGTCGGATCACGCTGCCTCGCGACTTCCGGATCGTCGCTCACGTATGCGATTCGGGCAGGAACACTTCCTGGACGAGCAGGCGGTCGCCGTCGATCGCGAACCAGGAGCGGCGCGCCCACAGCTCGTCCGGCGGATCGCGCCGCTCGCGCAGCGCACGGTGAAACAGGCCGTCGCCGGGGATGAGGCGCGCGAACTCGAGCGGCCCGCGCATGAGGCCCGGCGTGGCCGCGAGTCGCTCGCCGAGAGCGGATCGACCGAGCGTCGTGAGCCAGCGCTGGCGTCCGAGTGTCGCCTGTGGCACCAGCGTCTGCGCGAACACCCACGCGCGGCCGTCGCAGGTGAGCTCGATCTCGCGCACGTACGCCGCAGTATCGGACGTCCGCAGCACGGCGGCGTCATGCGGCCCGAGGGGCGCTTCCGCCTCGGAGATGATGCTGAGTCCCGGTGTGCCGTCGCAGCAGGCGCGCAGGCGCTCGGTGAGTAGGCCCGGCTCCGCGAGCCAGGCCGCGGCAGCCGGCGGCGCGGCGGGAGCGAACTCCGCGAGACGCTCCGTCCATCGCGGTGCCGGTCTCGCGTCCGTCCTTGTTGCGGGCTGTCCGTTCATACTTTGCCGTACCGGGTCGACGCGCCGATCCAGCGGCGCTCGAGAGGCGCAATGTTATCCGCATGCGCGCGCATCATCACGTCGGCCGCAGCTTGAACCCGCGGCAGAAGGTCGGCGTCGCGCATGATGTCGGCCACCTTCAGCTGCATGAGCCCGGTCTGGCGCGTCCCGAGGAGCTCGCCCGGGCCGCGCAGCTCCAGGTCCCTCCGCGCGACGGCAAAGCCGTCGGATGTCGCCCGCAGTACGGCGAGACGCTCCTTCGCCATCTCGGAAAGCGGGGCGTGCCATAGCAGCAGGCAGCTCGAGGCTTCGCTGCCGCGGCCGACGCGCCCGCGGAGCTGGTGCAGCTGCGCAAGCCCCATGCGCTCGGCATTCTCGATGATCATGAGGCTCGCGTTCGGCACGTCGACGCCGACTTCGATCACCGTCGTCGCGACGAGCAGGCCGATCTCGCCGGCCTTGAACTTCGCCATCGTCTTCTCGCGCGCGGCGGGCGGCATTCGGCCGTGCACGATGCCGACCTTCACGTCGGGGAGTGCCGCCGCGAGTGCTGCCGCCGTGTCTTCGGCGGCTTGCGCTTCGAGCAGCTCCGATTCTTCGATCAGCGGGCAGACCCAGTACGCCTGGCGGCCCGCGAGGCAGGCGCTTCGGATGCGCTGCACGACCTCGTCGCGGCGCGAGTCGGGGATCGCGACCGTGACGACCGGCGTGCGCCCCGGCGGCAGCTCGTCGATCACGGAAACGTCGAGATCGGCGTAGGCCGTCATCGCGAGCGTCCGCGGGATCGGCGTCGCGGTCATGATGAGCTGGTGCGGGTAGCGTCCCTCGCTTCCCTTTTCGCGCAGGCGCATGCGCTGGTGCACGCCGAAGCGGTGCTGCTCGTCAACGATCACGAGCGCAAGCCGCCGGAACCGGACGTCCTCCTGGAAGAGCGCATGCGTGCCGATCACGACACCCGGCTTTCCTTCCGCGAGGACGGTCTCCGCCTCGCGCCGCAACTTCGCCGGCAGCCGGCCGGTGAGGAGGACGGGCACGATGCCGAGCGGCGCGAACCAGCGCCTGAAGTTCTGCGCATGCTGCTCGGCCAGGAGTTCGGTCGGCGCCATCAGCGCAGCCTGGAATCCCGCCTCGACGGCGTCGGCAGCCGCGAGCGCTGCGACGATCGTCTTGCCGGAGCCGACGTCACCCTGCACGAGTCGAAGCATCGGGTTCGGGACTTCAAGGTCGGCGCGGATCTCGCCGATCACGCGTTGCTGCGCTCCCGTCAGCGTGAATCCCGTCCCTGCGAGCAGCTTTCCCGACAGCTCGCCGCGCGCTATGACCTTCCAGGCCGGGTCGCGGCGAATCTCGTTCCGCAATCGCCTGAGCGAGAGCTGCTGCGCGAGCAGTTCCTCGAAGGCGAGGCGTCGCTGCGCCGGATGCTTACCCGCCTCGAGCTCGACGAGCCGCGCGTCGGGCGGCGGCCGGTGCACGAATTGCAGCGCGTCGCGCAGGCCTGGTAGCCCCAGCTCTCGCTGAATCTGTGCGGGAAGCCAGTCCGTCAACTCGCCGTCGCCGACGGCGGCGAGCGCCTGCGCCGTCAGGTTGCGGAAGCGGCCCTGCTGGACGCCTTCCGTCACCGGATAGATTGGCGTCAGTGCGCCCTCGACCGCCTGCTTGTCGGGCGCGGCGGCATCCTTGTATTCGGGGTGCACGACCTCCGGGCCGTGCTTGCCGCGGCGGACTTCGCCGAAGCAACGCAGCCGTGAGCCGCGCACGAGCTGCGCCTGCTGGGCGCCGCTGAAATGGAAGAAGCGCAGCGTCAAGAATCCCGTGCCATCCGAAAGTCTCACGAGCAGTGAGCGCCGCCCGCGGAACACCACCTCGGCGAGCTCGATCGTGCCCTCGACGGCCGCGCGCATGCCGGGACGCAGCGAGCCGATCGGCACTATGTGCGTGCGGTCCTCGTAGCGCGTTGGCAGCCAGAACAGTAGATCGGCAACGCTCTCGATGCCGAGCTTCGAAAGGCGCTTCGCGAGCGTGGGCCCCACGCCCTTGAGCGCGGTGACCGGGCGTACCTCGAGCGTCACGGGTTCCCGCCGATCACGGCACCAGTATGCAGTCGACCTCGATAGCGGCGCCGCGAGGCAGGGACGCTGCGCCGATTGTCACGCGCGCCGGGTAGGGCTCGCTGAAGAACTGCTGCATGATCTTGTTCACCGCCGTGTACGTGCCGAAGTCCGCCAGGTACACCGTGACGCGGACGGCGGCGGCAAGGCTCGAGCCTGCGGCCTCCGCGACCGCGGCGAGGTTCGAGAATACGCGCTGCGCCTCAGCCTCGATGCCGCCCTTGACGAGCTCGCCCGTCGCCGGGTCGAGGCCGACCTGGCCCGAGAGGTAGACGGCGCCGCCCGCGGCGATGGCCTGGGAGTAGGGACCGATCGCCTTCGGGGCATTGGGCGTATGGATGATCTTGCGTGTCATGGGTCGAGTCCCCGCGTTTTCGGGAGAACATCATAGGTCCTCGCGGCCCCCGACGTTTTCGCGCCCAGTGTCGTCCCGTTGACAGAGCGCGCGCGCACGGTGGGCCAACATGCCTCCCGGATCCAATACGGATCCGAGGAGAAACCAACGTGAATAGCAATCCCTATCGCAGCCACCCCGTCGCAGCCGCCCTGGCGGCAGCCTTCGTCACGGCCGCGCTGATGGCCACCGTCGTCGAGTCGTTCGAGCCGGCAAAGCTGCTGCGCTTCTACGAGCGCGACACCCACGGAGACATCGTCGCCCTCGAGCGCCGCACGGACGGGACGGGCTCAGGCGCCGCCTGAGCCGTCCCGACGTCGGCGTCAGGCGAGGCTCCGCTCCACCTTCATCACGTCGGGCATGCCGCGGATCGCCCGGATGAGGCGCGCGAGGTGCCCGCGGTCCCGGACCTGGACCTCGAACAGGATGGTGGAGTGGTCGCCCTGCGAGGAATCCACGTTGACGTGGCTGATGTTGCTCTGCTCGCCCGCGATGCGCGTCGCGATCTCGGCGAGGATGCCCATGCGGTTCGTAGCCTCGACCATGAGGCCCGCGCTGAAGAGATGCTGCGACGGCTGGTCCTTCTGCCAGACCGCCGAGATCCACTTGTCGGGCTCCCTGCCGAAGGCGGCGACGTTCGAGCAGTTGTCGCGGTGGATGACGACGCCCCGTCCGCTTGAAAGGTAGGCGACGATTGCGTCGTAGGGGATCGGGAAACAGCAGCGCGCGTAGCTGACGATGAGGCCTTCCGTGCCCGCGATCGTGAGCGACTGCGCGGTCTTCGCGTCCGGGCGCGTGTCGTCGTCAGGCAGCAGGCGCCGCGCGACGAGGCGCGCGAGACGTTCGCCGAGGCCGATCTTCTCGAGGAGCTCGTTGCCGTCCTTGAGCGACAGCGACCGTGCCACTTCTTCGAGCCGTCCTTCGGGCAGCTTCTTGACGGTGAGCTCGAACTCCTCGAGAGCCTGGTTGAGCATGCGGCCGCCGAGCTCGGCGGCCTCGCCTTTCTTCAAGGTCTTGAGGTACTGGCGGATCGCGGAGCGCGCCTTGGCGGTCGCGACGAAGCTTGCCCAGGCCGGGTTCGGCTGCGCGCCTTTCGCGGTGATGATCTCGACCGTCTGGCCGTTCCGGAGCTGCGTGCGGAGCGGCACGAGCCGCCGGTCCACCTTCGCGGCAACGCAGCGCTGGCCGACGCCGGTGTGCACCGCATAAGCGAAATCGACGCAGGTCGCGCCGCGCGGCAGGCGCATGATGTCGCCCTTTGGCGTGAACACGTAGACCTTGTCGGGGAAGAGGTCGACCCTGACACTCTCGACCAGCTCCTCGGCTGAGCCCTCGTGCAGGTCCATCACGCCCTGCAGCCACTCGCGCGCGCGCGCCTGCTGCGTCTCGCCGTCCTTCTCGCCCGTCTTGTACTGCCAGTGCGCCGCGATGCCGGAATCGGCCATGCGGTGCATCTCCTCCGTGCGAATCTGCACTTCGATCGGCGTCCCATTCGGGCCGAAGAGTGAGGTGTGCAGCGACTGGTAGCCGTTGACGCGCGGTATCGCAATATAGTCCTTGAAGCGGCCCGGCATCGGCCGGTAGAGGCCGTGCACGAGGCCGAGCGTGCGATAGCACTCGTCGATGCTGCCGACGATGATGCGAAGGCCGAACATGTCCACCACCTGCGATAGCGAGAGGTGCTTGCGGCGCATCTTCAGATACACGCTGTAGAGGTGCTTCTCGCGCGCCTCCACGCGGCCATTGACCCCCGCCGCTGCCAGCGACTTCCGCACGGCCTTCACGATCTTCGGCAGGAACTCGCGCTGGTTGCCGCGCGCGCGCTTGAGCTCGCGCTCGATGATGCGGTAGCGCTGCGGGTAGATGGTGCGGAACCCGAGCTCCTCTAGCTCGAGCTTGATCGAGTGGATGCCGAGGCGGTTCGCGATCGGCGCGTAGATGTCGAGCGTCTCGCGGGCGACCGCGCGGCGCTTCTCCGGCGGCATGGCCGCGAGCGTGCGCATGTTGTGGGTGCGGTCGGCGAGCTTCACCATGATCACGCGGATGTCGCGAACCATCGCGAGGATCATCTTGCGGAAGCTTTCGGCCTGGGCTTCCTTGCGGCTCTTGAACTGGACCTGGTCCAGCTTCGTCACGCCGTCGACGAGCTCGGCGACTTCCTTGCCGAACTTCTGCTCGACCTCGGCCATGGACGACGGCGTGTCCTCCACGACGTCGTGCAGGACCGCGGCCTGGATGGTCGCGCCGTCGAGGTGCAGGTCGGCGAGGATATCGGCGACCGCGACCGGGTGGGTGATGAAAGCCTCGCCTGACTTGCGCTTCTGCCCCTTGTGCGCGGCCTCGGCGTAGTCGAACGCCTCGCGCACCCGCTCGACCTGGTCAGGCGGGAGGTAGGCCTCGATCTTCGAGATGAGCTGGCCGATCCCGGCAGCGCGTCTTCCGCCCGGCAGGAGTCCGAGGATGGAAGACGCGTAATTCATCGGGCCGGCGATCTTGGCTCAGTCTCCCAGGCCGAGCTGCGGGGCGCGGAAGTCGACGCCGAGGTCGAGGGGATTCTCAGGAATAATTTCCTGCTCCGGCTCCGGATCCGGCTCGGAGAGCAGGTCGATCGTGACCTTGCCTTCCGCGATCTCGCGCAGCGCCACCACCGTGGGCTTGTCGTTCTCCCAGTCGACGCGCGCTTCCGCGCCGTTTACGAGCCGGCGCGATCGCTTGGCGGCGAGCAGGACGAGGTCGAACAGGTTATCGACCGTGGTCAGGCAGTCTTCGACGGTGATGCGGGCCATGGAAAAGACCGTAATTTCAGGGAATTGAACATCAAATCATACCGGAAAACAGCGCATTCCGGCCACTCTTCGCGGCGTCGGCTACTTTTCGCCCCGGCGCGTCCGGCGCTTGCGGCGCTCGTTGGCCACCCGAGGCGCCTGGGCGAAGGCGTCCAGGTCCTCGGCCCGGCGGCTGGTCGCGCGGCGGTCGTCGTGGTGGTTGTACGTGCACTGGCAGGTGTCAGGACGGGTGCAGCCCGGAAGCGGCAGCAGGGGCGCTTCGCGGGACAGCCAGCGGCGGTTCTTGCCCGAGACAGCCGCATTGCAGGCATTGGCGCCCGGCTTGACCGAGACCGCATGCCAGCGGAGGTCCGACTTGCTGTCCTTACCTGCCATGGGTCCTGCCCTGCCCGATGGCGCCATGCTAGCGAATCCCGCCGGGAAGGGAATCGGGGGTGGCGGAACCGTGATTCAGTTCCCGAGCAGCTCCCGGGTCAGTGCCGCGAGCTCCGGCCGGTCTCGGCGGCTCGCCTGGCCCTGGCCGTCGAATATGGCGTTGATCTCGGCCAGCGCCTGGTCGAACTTGCGATTGACGATCACATAGTCGAAATCGCTCCAGTGCGACATCTCGAGCGTCGATTCCTGGAGCCGGCGCGCAATCGCGTCCTCCGTGTCGCTGCCGCGCTTGCGCAGCCTCGACTCGAGCTCGGCGCGGGACGGCGGGAGGATGAAGATCTGCACCGCCTCCGGCAGCCGCTTGCGCACCTGCGCCGCGCCCTGCCAGTCGATCTCGAGGATGAGGTCGCGGCCCTCGGCGAGCGCGGCCTCGACGACGCTCTTGCGCGTGCCGTAGAGGTTGCCGAAGACGTTCGCGTGCTCGATGAACTCGTCCGCACCGACCAGGTGCTCGAAATCCTTGCGCGCAATGAAGTGATAGTCGCGGCCGTCGACCTCGCCCGGCCGCGGATTCCGCGTCGTGCAGGAGACCGAGAACTCCAGGCCGGGGCGGCGGGCCATCAGCGCCTTCAGCAGGCTCGTCTTGCCGGCGCCCGACGGCGCCGCGATGACGTAGAGATGGCCGCGCTTCGACACGCGGCGATTGTAATCTGAAGGGGCGCGTCCCCTTCAGGTTGTCAGGGTCGCGAGAACGCCCACGAAGTCGCGCGCGACGCGCTCGGGCCGGAGCGGCTGCACGGCAAGGCGCGCGGAAATGCCCATCGCGCGGCGTCGGTCAGCGTCGGTCGCGACCTCGACGGCCGCCTGAATGAACGCGGCATCGTCGCCGTTCGGCACGAGCCGGCCGTGCTCGCGATTGGTCAGATGTGCGCGTGCGGCGCCGTAATCGAAGGCAATCGTCGGTACGCCGCTCGCCATCGCCTCGAGCGTCACGTTGCCGAAGGTGTCCGTCAGGCTCGGGAACAGGAAGAGATCAGCGGATGCAAGGTGCTCCGCGAGGTCCTCGCCGAGTCGCAAGCCGGTGAACACGAACTCCGGGTACTCGCGCGCGAGGCGCTCGGCGAGCGGTCCCGTGCCGACCCAGACGAAGCGCGCATCCGTCCGCTTTTCCTTGATACGACGGAAGGCCTGGATCGCGAGATCGAGGTTCTTCTCCGCCGCAATGCGGCCGACATAGATGACCGCGAGGCCATCCGGCGCGACGCCCCAGCGCTCGCGCAGCTTCCGCTGGCGGCGCGCGGGATCGAAGAGCCTGGTGTCAACGCCCCGGGCAACGACTCGCACCCGCTGGAACCCATGCCGTTCCAGCCATTCGCGGAGTTCGGGGGTGGGCACGACGGTCGCGCCCGAGGCGTTGTGAAGGCGCCGCAGCCAGTGACGCACGACCGACGTCAGCGGGCCGAGGCCATACGCGCCGGCATAGGCATCGAAGCGCGTGTGAAAACCGGTCGCGACCGGGATGCCGAGGCGGCGCGCGGTGCGCACCGCCGACCATCCGAGCGGCCCCTCGGTCGCGACGTAAACGGCGTTCGGACGGCGCGTGCCGAAGAGGCGCGTGAGCTTTCCGCCCGCGGGAAACCCGAAGCGCAGGCCCGGGTACTTCGGCAGTGCGGCGCCCGGGACGAGGAGTTCGTGCACCGGCTGCGTGAGCGGCAGCGTCGACACGCCCGGCTGGAACGGGCGCACAACGATAAGCTCGTGCCCATCCTCCGCCATGCCGGCGACCAGGCTCTGCACGGTCAGGCTGACGCCATTGACCTCGGGCGGGTAGGTTTCGGTGACGACGGCGATTCGCATGGGGCACCGCGGAATGCGGCGCCATTGTCCGAGTCACCCGTGGCGGCGCGATGACCGCCATGTGACGCTTTCATTTCAGCGGTAGCGGCGGCTCAGCCAGTCGTCCGGCTTCAGGAACGCGGCCGCTTCCTCGCGCAGCCACTGGCGCAGCGCGATCACCATCGGCAGCTCGGAGTACGCGGCCGGACAAACGAACCAGTACTTGAAGCGCGACGGCACGATCATCTTGCTCGCGAGAACGAGGTTGCCGTTGTCGAGGTCGTTCGCGGCGATCGACCAGCGCGCCGGTGCGTAACCGAGCCCCTCCTGGACGGCCGAGATCACGCTGACCGAATCGTCGATGATCGTCGGGCCCGCCGGCCAGGGCGCGGGCGCGGCGCTCTTCTCGAACCGCGACCAGGGCTCGTCCCGCGCCTGCAGCATCGGGATGCCCTCGAAGCTCTCGCGGTCGTCGAGCGAGCCGAATTTCTTGAACAGCTTCGGCGAGGCGACGACCACCAGCCACTCATCCATCAGGTGGTCGTATTCGAGTCCGGGCGTGACCGCCTCGCCGAGGCGCACGGCCGCGTGGTAGTCGCTGCGCGTGAAGTCGACTGCTTCGCGCGAGGTGTTCCAATCGACGCGCAGTTCCGGGAATCGCGCGTGCAGCCGGTGCAGCCGCGGCGTCAGCCACTTCTGCATCAGCGAGGACAGTGTCGAGACGTTGATGATGCCGCTCGCTCGCACCATGCGCGTCTCGCGCAGCGTCGCGACCATCGCGTCGAGCCCCGATTGCACGCCCGGCAGCAGCTTCGCGCCCTCCGGCGTCAGTTCGACCTTGCGCCCGCTGCGGCGCAGGACCGGGATCTGCAGGTATTCCTCGAGCGCCTTGATCTGCTGTGAAACCGCGGCCGGCGTCACGTTCAGGGCCTCGGCGGCCTCCGAAAACGACAGGCGTGTGGCCACGGCTTCGAAGACCCGAAGCGCGTTGAGCGGCAGTCGTCCATAGGCCGAAGCAGGCACAAGTTTCCCTTAACCGAGCTTGAGTTAATGCGTTTGTTCGCGGCGGTCCGGCACTTCAAAGTCTAGCCCGAACAGGGATGAAAGGGCGCGGGGCCCGATCCCCTGAGGCAAAGGAGACAAGGCAATGAATGGTCGTTTGCAAGGCTTTTTGAACATCCTGGACCTGCTCGCCGAAGGCCAGCGGCGCCAGGCCGAAGTCGTCACGGGCCGCCGCTTCGAGGCCGCCCCCGGCCTGCAGCCGGTCCTGGCGAGCAACGTGGTCAAGTTTCCCTTAACCGGGCATCAGAAACCGCATTTGTTCGGGACCGGGCGGCAGCCCAAAGTGGATACGACGCACTGATGTCGATTTGAGCCAACCGGATTCGACTACGAGACACACAGACCAAGGAGATCGAGATGAACGCCTATTCGACAGTCCGCAACACGAGCTACGCCACGATCATCGTGGCCGCGCTTGCCGGTATCGTCAGCAATGCGCTGGCGGTCGATCAAAGGGTTGTATTCGAGCGCGACGTGCTGGACGGCGACACGGTCATCATCCTGCCCGAAGTGATCGTCACTGCTTCGCGGCTCGAAACGTGACCGCCGGCCAGGGGCGCCGGGCCACAGGTTCGCAGTCATTGCAGGTCAATCGTGTCGCCGCCTTCCTCCCCTCCGGCGCACGACACAATGCCTGCGAACATGTGGACCGGCAACTCTTTACAATCGGCCGGTGTTTCCGATCCGGGATGACAACCCTCATTTCCTGACGCCGTACGCCACGTACGGTCTGATTGCGGCCAACATCCTCGCCTGGGTGCTGCTACAGGGGCTCGGCTCCGAGCCTGCGCTGTCTTCATCCGTTTGCCGACTCGGCCTGATACCGGCCGACCTCCTGCACAACGCGCCGCCCGGGGCGAGCATCCCGCTGAGTCCGGACGCCTCCTGCGTGTTCACGGAAGGCGGCAGCGCCTGGCACACGGTGCTGACGTCGATGTTCCTGCACGGCGGCTGGATGCACCTCCTCGGCAACATGTGGTTCCTCTGGATCTTCGGCAACAACGTCGAGGACGCCATGGGACACGTGCGCTTCGTGGTGTTCTACCTGCTCTGCGGCATTGCCGCCGCGATGCTGCAGACCGCGCTCGCCCCGTCGTCGATGATCCCGATGGTCGGTGCTTCCGGCGCGATCGGCGGCGTGATGGGCGCGTATGTACTCATGTACCCGCGCGTGAGCGTGCACCTGCTGGTGTTCCTCGGGTTCTATGTCACTACTTTCGCCGTGCCGGCCTACTTTATGCTCGGTTACTGGTTCCTGCTTCAGCTCGTGAGCGGGTCGTTGTCCGTCGGCGCCGAAGGCGGCGGCGTCGCCTTCTGGGCGCACGTCGGCGGATTCGCGGCGGGCGCGCTGCTCAGCTTCGTGTTTCGCGACCGCAAGCTGCTCGCCCAGCATCCGTACCACGGATGGAGCCAGCGCGGTTCGGCGACGGAGAAGTGGAAGCGAATCGGCCGCTGACAGCGCTCGCCGTTCGTCACTCCACGCGTGATTCTGTCAACTACGCGTTGACGCCGCTCGTGCCCCGCAGAAAAATCTCCCTCCGTTGAGAAGGGCAAACCCATCGAAAGATGGGGACGCAAAGCCACCGGTCTACCGACGGAAACGTCCAGGACAGCGGGGTTGCCGACGACCTGCGGCCGCGCGGAAGCGCGAGCCGACCCGCCGCCACCCGACTGTCTCCATCGGCGCTACTGGCTCCCTGCGTCACACACGGCGCACAGGCCCACGCGCGGCTGGCCGACAGGAGGTGGCCACATGTCCAACCAGAGATCCGCTCTTCACAAGCCGCGGCTGCGCATCGCGGCCGCCACGCTGGCCTTCGCCGCCTGCGGCACAGCCGGTGCTGACAAAAGCCAGGCCATTACCGGCGCATGCCTCGAAGACAGCACGACCGTCCGTGCCTGCTCGGACAAGGTGTTATCCAACGTCGTCGTACAGTGCGGCGACGAATCCAGCAGCTATTTCGTGAAGTACGACGAACTGGGTGACGGAACGTTCCCGGGCCTCACGACGCCGTACGAAGGCGATTTCACATGCCCGACGGGCTCGGTCATGGCTGTTTTCGTCAAGTCGGGACGCAATCGCTACGACGGTCCGGCCATCGCCGGGCTGCCGAACGGCAGCGGCGCGGCCTGGTATCCGCTCGCTTGCGGAACGGAAGGCGCGGGCTGCGCATCCGACGAGGATGGCGGCGCAGACGAGGCCGTTGCCGCGACGGAGTAACTGAGAAGCTACCGCCCAGCCTGTCGGCGGTCGATGGCCAGCGGGCTGCTCGAGGTCAGGTGCCCTGATCGTGCGCCGCGCGATCGAGGCGCGCGAGGGTTTCCGCCAGCTGCGCCATCTCCTGCTTGAGCTTCGCGAGCTCTGCCGACTGCTTCTCGAGGTCGGCAATGCGCAGAGCCTGCGCATCCGCCAGCTTTCGGCCCTTCTGCACCTCGTTCAACAGCAGAGATGCCAGGAGGTGGTAGGCGACGGTTTCGGGCTTGCCTTCCGCGTCGTAGACCACCAGCTCGGGGAACGTCTCGGCCACTTCCTCCGCAATCAGTCCGTACTGGACCGGTTGACTGCCGTCTGCCTCGTGTTCCTTGTAACGAAAAGTAACCGGACGCAAGGACAACAGCCGCTCGCTGACGCTGCCCATCGGATGGATGTCTTCCTTGAACTGCGCAGAAGACTTAAGCGTCCCCAGCTGGCCATTGGCGTCGATGAACACCGTTTTCGCGGTCGCCAACCCGGTCTTTACGCCGGTTATTCCGGCAATGAACGCCTTCTTCTGATAAGTGCTGCTTCCGATTCTCGTGACGCCGATTTCGGCGGCCTGCCCGCGGTTGAAGGTGCCCAGAATGATGTTGTCGGACCCGGTCGTGACGTTCAGGCCCGCTTCGTTGCCGAATGCCACGTTACGAAAGCCCGTCGTCGTATTGGTCAACGCGTCTGTCCCCATCGCGGTGTTGCGGTAACCGGAAAAAATCTCGGCGAGCGCATTGGTGCCAACAGCCGTGTTGTTGTCGCCGTTTCGCAGTCCGTACAGCGCCATGCTGCCGACGGCCACGTTGAAGCTTCCGGTCAAGCCGCGGCTGGTTGACTTTGCACCGTAGAGCGCATTCGTGCCGATCGCGGTGTTCTCGGCGCCGAGGCTCAAGTGCAGTAGCGAGCCCGCGCCGACGGCGACATTCGAGCCCCCGGCGACGGAATTTTCGCTGTTGTCGAACATGGCCTCCCGCCCGATCGCGATGTTGTCGGACCCGTGGTTGCGTCGCGCGAGGGCGAAATTTCCAATCGCGATGGCTCCCTCGCTTTCCGACCCCCCCAACAATGCAAAGTCGGATAGGGCGCGAAGTCCGATCGCAATGTTTCCCGATCCGGTCGTCATGAACCGCATCGCTGCCTCACCGATCGCCGTGTTGTTATTTCCTTCCGGATTGTCTCCGAGCGCATCCTTGCCGAGCGCAATATTTCCGCTGCCTGTCGTCATGGATTGCCCAGCATTTGTGCCGAAGCATATGTTCTCGCCAGGGCAGGCTGCCTGGGCGACCGGAATGGTGGTGATGCCTGCGAACGACAAACCCGCCAGCATCAAGATTTGAATTTTGTAAAAATGAAACGCGTGCATTGCAATTCCCCTGTTTGCTTCGAAACTCAGGAAGACTGATTTGGAAACTTGAGTGGCAGGAGGGAGCGGCCAGGCATTATCGCGGCCTATCTCTCCGCCTGGAGCTTGAGCGATTCAACGCGCGAACCCTGCGCGCGAAGTAAGCAGTGGATAGCAGCTTGATCCGACGCATGGCAATCCCCTTGGCCCGATGCGGCAGATCGACCAGCCGACGACCGCCCCGGGCATGCTTGCGAGTAACACTGTCAGCGATGCTGGTGCGCGCTATCGACGCCCTTGTGCGAGTTCGGCGATCACATCCGCCATGCTCGCCATGTCCTGCTTGAGTTGTGCAAGTTCGGCAGACTGCAATTCAAGGATTGCCGCCTGCTGATCAGTGACGCCTCGCTCCTTCTGGAGCTCATGTTTTGAATTTTCCCTGTGATCGCTGTTTACGCTGCGCCCGGAGGGAGGCGCGGGTCAAGGTCATTTACTCAGCGGAGGGTTTCGATAAATTTGCCGCAACCATCTGAAATTCGACAAGGATCGCGAACTGTAAGAAGCGTCTGACGATGAAAGACTTGCGATTTCAGCGACGACGCCTTTGTTCGCGGGCGCGATTTGGGAATGCCTTGAGCTGCACAGTTTGTCCTACACGAGGTGCGCACTGTCCAAAGTGGCTATTGGCGCAATTGCTCAGCTCGCGTATATGTCAAATGGGTTTGGCCCGGCGCCACGGAAGGCCGGGGGCGATTCGAGTCCGCCACGTTGCGGAGGCGGATCGATGAGTTTGGTGAGGGGGGTGGCATGGAGCCGCCGACGTTTGCCGGCGCGTCCGTCATTGGGCGCGTGGCCTTGCTCAATCTTTGTTTGTGGCTCGCTGCCTGCGGGGGCGGCGGCGGCGCGGCCGTCAATCGCGCGCCGGCGGCCGTACGAATTCAGATAAGTCCGGCGTCGGCGTCGCTCGTGCCCGGCGCGAATACACAATTCGAGGTCACCGTGTTGCATGCCGGGAACACTGGGGTGAGCTGGAGCGTCGACGGCGATACAGGGGGCAACGCGACGCTGGGGCGGATTTCGAGCGACGGGATCTATACGGCGCCCGACGACGTCCCGACACCGGACACGGTGACAATTCGTGCAACTTCCAGGCAAGACACGACCAAGACGGCCTCGGCAAAGGTCAAGATCCTGGCGGTCTGCAAGGCGAGTGACGAAACCGCCTCGTTCAGCCGCGCTGCAAACTCTGAATTGCGCCCCAATCCCTCGAGCGCGTCAGTGGCAACGGAGCGCGTGATCCCGGCGCAGGCTGACAAATTTGAATGCTCCTCGATTGCTCCTGGCAGTCTCCTGACCCTCGCAGCGGGCAATCGCGGGCCGCTGACGATTCGAAACTGCAACGGCACGGCCGCGGATCCGATCGTCATTCGGAACGACCCTGAGGCAACGGAGCCGACGGTTATCAGCCGGGCCAGCGGGCCAGATGACGGGTTTGTTTTCAATTGCGATGACTGCACGGGCGTGGTGATCGACGGAAGCTACAAATGGCAGGGTGCACCGTCGGGCACGACCTATGGCATCAAGGTGACCATGACGGGAGGCGGAGGGCCGTCAGCGTTCCTGAAAGTCGGAGGGCGGTCCAGATTCGTGACAATCCGGAACGTGGAAGTCGACGGCGCGTGGCCCACGCTTGCGAGCAACGGCATCGGCATCAGCGTGAACGATCATTCGGTCAAGCGTGCCGACCATCCGGACTTGTGGCGGGAGGGAATCCTGATCGAGGACACCTACGTCCACAACGTCGAAACGGAGGGGATGTACATCGGGCCGAACTACCGGGAAGGCGACCTTCCCTTGCGCGACATCGAGATCCGCTACAACCGCGTGGAGGATACCGGTTGGGACGGGATCAACACCAAGTCGATGTGGGCCGGGGACAACTCGATTCACCACAATCAAATTCGCAGGGTGGGCGCGAATGGCGCAACGTCGAGCGACGCGGCGCAGTACTCGGGAATCATGAACAACGCGGGCACGGTCAAGATCTACAACAATTGGGTGGAGTCAACGGGCCAACACGGTATTCAAGTCTGGACGAAGGAAGGACCGCCCGAGTCAGCGGGAGAGGGGCCGTTCGAAGCGCAGATCTGGAACAATGTCGTCATTGATGCCGGCGGGTTGTGGCAACCCTTCATGTCGAACAGCTATGGCATCAGCGCCGGCGCACAGCCCGGCTGCGAAAAACCGATTCCGTACGTGTACAACAATACGATCGTCGGCTCGCGGCAGAGCGGCATCAGCCTCTCGCAATATGTCGGCCCGGGATTCGTGCGCGACAACATTGTTGCGGGAGCCGGAGGCGGAGCCGCCATCCTCGCGCCGGGGCGCGTGCCAGTGACTAACAACCGCGTCGGCGCGGTTTCTCAAATTGGATTCCAAGATCCGACCACCCTTGATTTTCATCTGGGCGCCACGAGTCCAGCGTGGAACCAAGGCAGCGAGGATTTTCCGCCAACTGACTTTGACGACGAAGCGAGGCCGAGGGATGGCGCGCCTGATCCGGGGGCATTCGAAGGCAGTAATTGACTTTCATCGGCCCGCGGCCCAAGTTGAGACCACAACAAGAACGCGATGACGACAGGGGCTCACGTCTGATCGCATGACTGACGCATCGCATTCAGCCACTGGCCACGCGCCAGTGACCGCGCCGCAGCTCGTGCGCGGACTTGGCACGTGGGACGTAGCCCTCATCACGTTTGGCACGCTCGTTGGGTCGGCCATCTTCATCGCCGCGGGAATCGTCTTTCGGGGAATGCCGCAGCCCTCCATCCTGATGGGTCTCTGGATCGTGGGCGGATTGTTGAGCATTGCCGGCGTCCTGACGTACGCCGAGCTCGGGACCATGTTTCCGGAGGCCGGCGGCGCATACAACTATCTCAAGGCTGCCTACGGACCGCTGTTCGGATTCCTGTTTGGCTGGACCGCATTTCTCGTGACACAGAGTGGCGCGATCGCCTTTCTCGCGGTGGCGAGTGCCGAACGGCTCGGTTACGTCGTGCCCTTCTTCAGTTCGGGTCATGTCGTTGCCACGATTCCGCTTGGCGTGACGTCACTGGCGATCCACGGGAGCCAAATTGGAGCAGCCAGCGCGATCGCGTTGCTTTGCGCCATCAACTACGTCGGTCTGCGGGAGGGTGCTGGATTTCAGAATGTGATCGCGGTCATCAAGATCGGCTCGCTGGTCGCGCTGGCAGGATTTGGGCTGGCCGCACCGGCGGCCGCGGAACCGGACTGGTGGACGGTGCCAGCGGACATCGACTGGGTGCCAGCAATCGGCCTTGCGATGATCGGCGTGCTCTGGTGTTTCGACGGTTTTTACCAGGCTACATTCTGTGCAGGCGAAATCCGCGATCCAGGACGAAATCTGCCACGCGGCATGATCATCGGGCTGCTCCTGACGCTCGTCCTTTATTTGTTCGCGAATCTGGTCTATCTGCGCGCATTGCCAATCGAGGAATTGGGACGGGTCAACGGCGTGGGCGAGGCATCTGCCGCGGCTCTTTTTGGAGCAAGCTGGGGACCAGTCATCACGCTCGCGGTATTCATCTCGATCTTCGGGTGCCTCGCGTCCGGCGTGCTGACGAGCTCGAGAATCTATCTGCCAATGGCGCAGGATGGGCTGTTCTTTCGCTCGCTGGCGAAGATTCACCCGGTATATCGAACGCCGAGCGCCTGCATCGTTGCGCAGGGACTCTGGGCGATCGTGCTGGCATGTTCGGGCACGTACGAGCAGCTCGGAACCTACGTGATCTTTGCCGTATACATGTTCCACGCCGCGACTGGTGCCGCTGTAATCGTATTGCGCCGCACACAACCGGACCGAGCACGGCCTTACCGGACTTGGGGATATCCCTGGACGCCGATCGTATTTGTGCTTGTCGCGCTCGCGTTCGTGGTCAGCACATTGGTCGAGAAACCCATTGAATCGATGTTTGGCATCCTGATCGTCGCGATCGGATTGCCGGCGTATGCATGGTGGCGTCGAGGTACGAACAGTACCGAAATTGCGAAACGTCGAAGCTAACGGGTCCTCGGTGTCCGGCAACCGCTGCACTTCAGCGCGCACAGAAACGGACACTTTGCTAACGCAGCTCCCATTCCAGGTTCGGGACCTGCTCCCACATCCGCCCATCAGCCGCTGCTCAGGATGTCGAGCTTGTGTAGGTCACGACCTTGAAAATAGGTAGGGCCGAGCTGGCTTTAGTCTGGCGATGCGAGTCTTTGGTAGTTATCAAGGGGTTGGAAAGAAAGAAAACCGCCGCGCTCGACCTGTGATCGCAAAAGGCAGTTTGTAGGGGGGTCCCTGTGGGACTAGCCTGTATATGGCCGGGTAAGAGTTGACGCCAATCCAGCGGAATACCAATACGCGATTCGGATGGCGTCACGAGGAGTCGCGTCATGCGTGTGTTCCTCCATAGATATTCGTCACTCAGACTTCGCCGGAGGGCCTGGCTGTCGTCAAAGATTGCGGCGCTCGCAGCCGCGCTTTTTCTGCCGACGTTTGCTCTTGCCGCGTCTGGCGATACGTCGCTCGTCGTGATGAGCCGAGCAAGCTCGACAGCGGCGGAAGGCTCGGGCCAACCGGTGATGTCTTCCAATGGCCGTTTTGTCGTCTTCCCTTCAACGGCCCCGAATCTCGTCGAAGGGGATGACAATCTCGAAGAAGACGTCTTTCTGTTCGACCGCGCTTCCAGCGCCGTCCTGCGCGTTGAGGACCCGTGGACTTGCCCGGAAGTCGTGGGGCGGTTTCCCCGCATCACGTCTGCTTCGGTCAGTCGCAATGGCCGATTCGTGATGTGGGCGACTCACGAGATCTGCATTCTGGATGACGGGGTAGACAGCGGTGCGCTCTTCCTTTGGGATCGCCAGACAGACGCCCGCCGCACCGTGGACTCCGGGACCTACAAGCTGTTTTCGTCTCCGCGCATGAGCGACGACTCCAAATGGATTGCCTATGTGTCCAGAGATGCCAGTAAGGATGACCTCGACGAGGTCCGGCTTTATTCCGTCGAGAGCGGCACGTCGGTGCTCGTCAGCAAGGGCTCGTCAAGTTTTCCCACGGGCCACAGCAATTCTCCGGCCATCAGTTCCGACGGGAGGCTCATTGCATTCGCGTCCGAGGCGAACGACCTGGTTCCGAACGACAGCAATCAGGCGGCCGATATCTTTCTCTACGACCGATCGAATTCCCAGATTGCGCGCATCAGCAGATCGAATGCTGGAGTTCAGGGAAACGGCGCGAGCGGCGCGCCCGCAATCACTGCCGACGGGGCCTTGGTCGCGTATTCCTCGGAGGCCTCAAACCTGGTGACCGGCGACACAAACGACGCTTCGGATATTTTTGTATTCAATATGTCGACCCAGCGAACCAGCCGCGCCAGCAGGACGGGCGCGAATGGTCAACTGAATGGCCCGAGCACTCAGCCATCGATCAGTTCGGACGGCCGGTTTGTCGTGTTCAGCTCGTCAGCCACGAATGTCGTCACAAGTGACTCAAATTCAGCGCCGGACATCTTCATGCGAGACCGGCAAGCAGCAACCACGAGCCGATTGAGCACGGCAGGCGGCGCCGAAGCCAACGGCCCGAGCTTTGACCCGAGTATCAGTGCAGACGGCCGGTATGTGGCTTACCAGTCCGACGCGACGAATCTGACTGACAACGACAGGAATCGCGACACGGATATCTACCTGCTCGATCGACAGGGGGCGACACTCTTTCTTGCGGACCCGGCGGCCAAACCGATTGCCGGACTGGAAGCGACGGCATCCGCCGTGTCCAGGGACGGCACGAAGGTGGCGTTTGACTCGACTGCATCGAGCCTGGTACCCCATGACACCAACGGGCGCCGGGACGTGTTCGTGCGCGACTACAGCACGGGCGCGGTGAGCCGGGTCAGCAGGCCGACGGGAGACGGGGAAGGCGACTTCGACAGTTCCGAGCCCTCGATCAACAAAGACGGCCGCTTCGTGGCTTTCATGTCGAGCGCCACGAATCTCGTGCCTGGCGACACGAATGTACGGGAGGACGTCTTCGTGCGGGACCGCCTGAACAGGACGACGGTACGGGCAAATGTATCATCGACCGGAGAACAGTCGGCATGGCCGACCCGGCTGCCGCGCATCAGCGGAAATGGGCATCACGTCGTCTTCTATTCCAGGGCGTCAAATTTCTACCCGGGCGACGACGAATTGACCGATGACGTCTTCGTGCGCGATCTGACCGCCAATCTCACCGAGCACATCAATGCGGACGAAAACGCAGCGAGGCGCAATTTCGACGTATCCGTCAGTCCCGCAATCAGTGACTCCGGCCGCTACGTCGTACTCGCATCGAGAGAAAGTCTCGAGCCCGGGGACACGAGTGGCGACATGGACGCGTACCTGCGCGATCGCCAGTCGGGTAAGTGGGAGCGCGTATCGGTTCCCGTCGGGGACGCGCCGGACTGCTGTTCCCGCATTTGGGCAGTGGACATCAGCTCGAGCGGGCGTTACGTCGTATTTGCCTCCGATTCGCCCAACCTGGTCCCGGGCGATACGAACAACAAGCCGGACGTGTTCCTGCGAGACAGGCAGCTGCATACCACGGTACTCGCCAGCATCTTTCCCTCCGCTACCGACGCCCGGAACCGACGAATCACCGAAGTATCGATCAGCGACGATGGCCGGTTCGTGAGCATCGGATTGTTTGCGTGGGATACTCCGTTCACGGGCTTCCGTCCTCGGGAAGTCTTTGTCCGCGACATGGAGCGGGCTATTGCAAAACGTGTCAGTGTCAATTCGGAGGGCGTCGCTGCGAACGCGGATGCCGACCATTCGTCCATCAGCGGCGACGGCCGATTCGTGGTCTTCACCTCGCCGGCGACGAACCTTGTTGCCGAGCCGCTGACCTCGGGAACCGTGTTCCTGCATGAACGATAGGCGGGCGGCAAGCGGAGTCGGCCTGGCGCTGCTATTCGACGTTCTGAATCTGCTCCCGCATCTGCTCGATCAGGACCTTCAGCTCAACCGCCTTCCGCGTCGTCTCGACATCCTGCGACTTTGACGACAGCGTGTTCGCCTCGCGGTTGAACTCCTGCATCAGGAAGTCGAGCTTGCGGCCGACGGCCTCGTCGGCCGCAAGCGTCATGCCGAGCTCCTCGACGTGACTCTTGATCCGGTCGAGCTCCTCCGCGACGTCCATCTTCTGCACGAGCAGCGCGATCTCCTGCTCGAGCCGGTCCGGATTGGCGTCCGCGCCGAGCACGGCAAGCCGCTCCTGCATCTTTGCGCGGATGCGTGACTGCACGTCCGGCAGGCGCGTGGAAACCTCGTGGACGATCGTGCGCACCTGGGAGGCGCGGATGCCCAGCATCTGCGCGATGCGCTCACCCTCTGCCGCGCGCGAGGTCGTGAACGCCGCGAGCGTCTCGGCAAGGAGACCCATGGCCGCCGCTGCGAGCGGCGCGGTGTCGCGCTCGGCTTCCTTGACGACGCCGGGCCAGCGCAGGAGGTCCACCGCGTCGATGCGCCCCTCTGAGCCGAGCCGGCGGCGCAGCGCGTTCGCCTGCTCAACGAGCCGGTCCAGGAGATCCTCGTCGATCGAGAGATCGCGGCCCGCCGCGGGGCCGGGCCGGACATAGAACGAAGCGTCTACCTTGCCACGGCGTGCAACCGCCGCGATGGCGCGGCGGAACTCGGCCTCCGACGCACGCAGTTCCTCCGGCAGCCGCAGGCTGACTTCGAGATAGCGATGGTTGACGCTGCGGATCTCCCACGCAATGAGACCGGCTGCGGTCGCCCGCTCAGTGCGTGCGAAGCCGGTCATGCTCTTCAACATCGCCTGGAAGTCCCCGGAATACTCAGGAAGGCCGCTGATGTAAGCTGCACGGAAGTCTAGCAGGGGGCGGCGGCCACAGGTCCGCTGATACACGCGTGGCGATCGAGTTCGCCGAGGTCAGCCTGACCGGCGATCGCGAGGACAACCAGGATCGCGCGGCCGTCGCGTCGGGTGAGGCTGCGTCCCTGCTCGTCGTGATGGACGGCATGGGCGGCCACGCCTACGGCGCGCGCGCCGCCGAGACCGGCTGCAAAGTCATGCTCGACCTCTTCCGCGCGGAGACGAAGCCGCTCTTCGACCCGCTCGGCTTCCTGCACCTCGCCCTCGGCCGCGCACACGCCGCGATCGTCGGCATCGGCACCAAGCTCGCGGTCGACCTGCGCCCGCGCGCCACCTGCGCGATCTGCCTGGTGCAACGCCAGGAAGCGTATTGGGCCCACGTCGGTGACAGCCGCATCTATCACATGCGCGGCGGAGCGGTGCTGGCGCGCACGCGCGACCACAGCCACGTCGAGCAGCTCCTGCGCGAAGGATCGATCCGCGAGGAGGAAATCCCGAGTCACCCGATGCGCAACTTCGTCGAATGCTGCCTCGGCGGCGAGTCTGCGCTACCGGAAATGACAATCTCGCGCCGCCAGCCGCTCGAGGACGGGGACATCCTCATGGTCTGCACAGACGGCGTCTGGTCGAACCTCAAGGACGCCGAGATCGCGGGCTTGCTGAAGCCGCACGGCAAGGGCAACGGCAGCACGCGTTCGTCGCTCGAAAAGCTGGTCGAGCAGGCCGTAGCGGCGTCCGCGCCGCACAGCGACAATGCCTCGGCCGCCAGCCTCGTCTGGCATCACTGAAAGTCCCGGAGCCCTCATGCGAAAAGGCGGCCGCGCTGCCGACGAACTGCGACCGGTGCGATTCACGCGCCGCTACACCGAGCACGCCGAGGGATCGGTGCTCTGCGAATTCGGCGCGACGCGCGTGCTCTGTACAGCGAGCGTGGAGACCGGCGTTCCGGCATTCCTGCGGAACTCCGGCAAAGGCTGGCTGACGGCGGAGTACGGCATGCTGCCGCGCGCCACGCACACGCGCTCGCCGCGCGAGGCGGCGCGCGGCAAGCAGGGCGGCCGGACGCAGGAGATCCAGCGCCTGATCGGCCGATCGCTCCGGGCCTGCATCGACCTCGGCGCAATCGGTGAGCGCACGATCACCATCGATTGCGACGTGCTCCAGGCTGACGGGGGCACGCGCACCGCGGCGATCACGGGCGGCTACGTCGCGCTCGCGGATGCGATCGACACGCTCATCGCGCGCAAGGCGCTCGCGTCGAACCCGCTGCACGGACAGGTCGCCGCGATCTCCGTCGGAATCGTCAACGGGGAGGCGGTCCTCGACCTCGAATACACCGAAGATGTCGACGCCGAGACCGACATGAACGTCGTGATGAATTCCGGGGGAGCGTTCATCGAGGTGCAGGGCACGGCGGAAGGCCATGCGTTCCGCCGCGAGGAACTGGACGCAATGCTGAACCTGGCGGCGTCCGGAACCGCGCGGCTCTTCGGCCTGCAGACTCAGGCGCGCCAGGGCTAGATTTCAAGGGGACGTTCACCTTGAACGTCTCCAGCTTCGATTAAGCAATGCGTCGGCATTCAAGGTGAACGTCCCCTTGAAATCTTCCCGCCGCATCGTGCTCGCAACCGCCAACCCGGGGAAGCTCCGCGAAATGCGCGCGATCCTCGCCGGCCACGATCTCGAAGTCGTAGCGCAGACCGAGCTCGGCATCCCGTCCCCGGTCGAGGACGGAGAGAGCTTCGTCGCGAACGCGCTCCTGAAGGCGCGGCATGCCGCGGGGATTGCGCAGCTGCCCGCGATCGCGGACGACTCCGGCCTCGAGGTCGACGCGCTCGGCGGGCGGCCCGGCATCCATACGGCGCGCTACGCGGGCCCGGTCGCCGACGAGCGCGCGAACAACGACAAGCTCCTCGCCGAGCTCGAGGGCGTGCCCGCGGAGCGGCGTGGCGCGCGGTACCGCTGTGCGATCGTATTCGTGCGCAACGCGGACGACCCGTCGCCGGTCGTCGCGGAAGCGTCCTGGGAGGGCCGCGTCGGCTTTGAGCGTCGGGGCACCGGCGGCTTCGGCTATGACCCGCTTTTCATCGTCGCCGGCGAGGCATTCACCGCGGCCGAGATGCCGGCCGCAGACAAGAATCTCGTGAGCCATCGCGGGCAGGCGCTCGCCGCGCTGGCGGCAAAGATGAGGCAGGCGGGTTGGTAAACGATTCCGGAGGGGGGAGTCCCCGGAGAAAAGGGGAGCGTCCCCCTTTTCGGTTACCTCACCGTCTTGACGTAGTCGCCCGGCTTCGGCTCGCCGTCGGGGTAGAGGCTGTTGAAGAGCCGGAGCTGCTGCAGCGGGTACTTCTTGAGGGGGCTCTCCTTCGCGAGCTCCTCCATCGTCGTGCCGTCGGCCGCACGGACGACGTGCAGGCGGTCGGGCTCCGCGAGTGCGAACTCGTTTGCGCGCAGGCGCCGGAACGTGTTCGCGGTTGAGAGGAAGAACGGGTCGCCCGCGGGGGTTTCCATGCCGGAGCGACTCGCGCCCTTGAACACCCACATCAGGTTCGCGTAGTAGATGATGATGTAGCGCACGCTCGTCGACTGGCCGAACGGCGACGGATCGCCGCGCACGATCCCGGTCCAGCCCTTGAGTCCGTTGACGTCCATCGTCTCCGTGTGGTCGAGGCGCCGGTTCGCGAGGCCGCGCGTCGCGAACGCGCGCGGGTCGGTGAGGTCGGCCGGCGGCGCCTGCGTCCGGATCTCCATGTAGTGATCTTTCTGGGGCGAGACCGCGAGGATCTTGTCCGGCTGGTTCACGACCTGCCAGCCTTGCGGAAAGGCGAGCGTGAACTGCATGTCGGCGTGGTAGAAGCGGTTGCCGCGGATGATGCCCTGGTGACCGCTGTCGCCGATCGGCAGGCCCTCGATCGCTTGCAGGAATCCCTCGGGGTTCTGGAGGTTGCCGGTCGCCTGGGACGCATTCATCCCGGCGCCGGCGATGGCCTGCTGCAGGCGCGTGTCGTTATCCGGGTGCGATGCGAATACGCCGTGGTAGATATGCGGCTCGCGGTTCTCGAGCCGCGCGCGCTCCCGCTCGAACGTGTCCTGGTCCTTCAGCGTCGAGATGACGTGGATCAGCGCCTTGGGATCGTAGCCCGCCTTCGCGAGGTATCGTGCGCCCAGGCGATCGGCCTCGAGCTCGGCGTCGCGCCCGTAGCCCATGATGATCGCCTGGCCCGCCATGTTCGTGAGGTCGGCGAGCGCCGGCATACCGGTAAAAATCGCAGTCGCTGCGCTCGCAAGGCCGGCAATCGTCCCCTTGTGCTGCTGCTTCTTGAGGTGCTCGGCCGAGATGTGGCCGATCTCGTGGCCCAGCACCGCGGCGAGGTCCGCCTCATTCTCGAAATAGGGCAGAATCCCGCGCGAGATATAGACGTAGCCGCCCATGGTGGCGAAGGCGTTTACGTCGTCCGTGTCCACGATCGTGAAGTGCCATTCAAGCTCCGGCCGCTCGCTGACCGCGGCGAGCTTCTCGCCGACCCGCTGCACGTACTCCTGCAGTTCGAGGTCGTCATGCACGCCCATCTGCTGGGTGAACATGATGTGCATCTTCTTGGCGGTGGCGACCTCCTTGCTGTCCTTCTGCGGCTTCGCCTTTTCCTCGGCGCCGTAGACCGGGCCGCCCGCGATGACGGTCATCGCGGCACAGGCGGCGAGGCAGGCGAGCTTGGTGGTCCATGGGCGCATGGCGGATTCCGGCCTCCGACCCCAAGGGTACCGGTCCCGGATTAGATGCGGGGACCTTCCGAAAGTTGACGGCCCATGGGGCCGCCCACGCGGACTTATTTCAGGCCGTACTTCTTGCGGAAGCGATCGACGCGGCCGCCAGAGTCGACGATCTTCTGCTTGCCCGTGTAGAACGGGTGGCAGTTCGAGCAGACTTCGACCTCGAGGTTCTGACCGAGAGTCGAGCGCGTCTTGAAGGTGTTGCCACAGCTGCAAGTCACCGTGATCTCGGTGTACTTGGGATGAATGCCTTCTTTCATGACGTTTTCCCGGGCTGTGGTGCGTGGGGGTCGCGAAGAATATAGGCAGTGTGCCGCGCATTCAAGGTCGCCCCGGCTGGCGCGGGGTGTCTTATGTAACTTGCGGGATTTGCTGAAGATTTTTTCTTATCCACAAATTGTGTGGATAACTCTGTGGACCGCAGGACTACACGGAGACCCGTTTCCGACCATTTCAGCATTAATGACGGTTTGATTAAAATTTGAGCAGGCAATATTCCCAAGTCTCCTCAATGGCTTACCACACGCCAGTTAACGCACCTTGCTAACAAAGTGGTGAAAGTCCCTATCTGACACGACCCCGCTTCGCGCTGTGTACAACTCGCCGGCGCTGTCAGAGGGCCGCCAGCCGGGTTGAAGCCCCAGGACACGACGCTTAACTTGGCCTCGTCCGGCCCGAAACGGCCGGCCACAACGGGGATGGACAAGAGCGGCACCAGCCTGATCGCCCGCACTCTCCGCGGCGAGGCGTCCACCGGGAAGCCTTCGCTGGCGCGCGGGTTCCGGATCGGCTCGTGGACTGTGCGTCCCGAGCATTGCCGGCTCGAAACCGAAGGGCGAAGTGTCCAGCTCGAGCCGAAGACCATGGGCGTGCTCCTTTGCCTCGCCGGGCACGCGCCGCAGGTCGTCACCCGCGAGCAATTCATCGAAGCGGTCTGGAACGGGCGGATCGTCACGGACGAGGTGCTTTCGCGCGCGGTCTCGCTCGTGAGATCGGTGTTGGAGGACGACGCCCAGGACCCGAAGTACATCCGGACGGTTCCGCGCGTCGGCTATTCGCTGATTACGCCGGTCGAACCCATTGCTTCACCGGACGCGTCTGCTTCCGGTTCCGGGCGCGCGAGTCGCCGGGGCGGGACGATCGCGGCCGCGGTGGCCATCTTCGCGGCGCTCGTTGCGGCCTGGCTCCTGCGCGGCGGGCCCACTGCGCCGCCGGGCAGCGTGCGCCTCGCGGTGCTGCCGCTCGCGAGCGTCGGCGATTCGAGCCTTGCGGACGGGCTGACCGAAGATCTGACCGTAAGCCTCGCACGAGTCCCCGGCATCCGCGTGGTGGCGCGGAACTCGGCCCTGCGGTTCAAGAGTGGCGACGCGGATCTGGCCGAGGCGTCCAAAGCCCTCGGCGCGAGCCACCTGCTCACGGGCAGCGTGCGTGCCGCGGACGGCCGGGTTCGCATCAGCGTCCATCTCGCCGAGGCCGCAAGCGGCACCGAAATCTGGGCCGAGTCCTACGATCGGGCCTCCGGCGGACTGTTCGGCGTGCAGGCGAGCATCGCGCAGTCGGTCGCTCAGGCGCTCGAGCGCGGCGACCTCGCCGTCGCGCGAACGGAAGCACCGCCCGCGAATGCGGAGGCATACCGCCTGTATCTGCAGGGCCGCCAGCAGCTCGCACGGCGCGGCGAAGAGGGATTGCGCCGGGCGCGGGCACTCCTCGAACAATCGATCGCGGCGGACCCGGGATTCCTGCGCGCACAGATGGCGCTGGCCTGGGCCTGCACGCTGCTCGCGAACGCGGCGCCCGCCGAGACCGCGAATGCCGTCGCCTGCGCGGATCGCGCGATCGCGTCGGTTGCCCGAGAGACGGCCATGTCGGGCGAGGTGCATGCGGTCAAGGCATGGCTCGAGCTCGAGCGCAACCACTGGCTCGAAGCGGAAGCGGCCTTTCGACAGGGCCTGGCATCGACGCCCGACGACACCGAGATGCGCCTGCTGCACTCGCAGATGCTGGGCGCGCTCGGCCAGGTGCCCGAGGCGGAGAACGAGGCGGAGCAGGCGCTCGCCAACGACCCGCTCTCGCCGGCGGCGATCCTGCGGCAGGCCGTCCTCGCCCTATGGCGCGATGACGATCGGGCGGCAGCGGATCTCCTCGTGAAGGCTCGGGAACTCGACCTCGCGCCAACAGCCGCACCCGAGGTGTCGCTGCTGCTCTACGTGCGCGCCGGCCAGTTGGGCTCCCTCGAGGAAGCGCTGCGGGGCGTGCAGCGCCGCCGCGGCCAGTCGGACAAATGGGTCGGCGCCGCGATCGCCGCAGTGCAGGATCCGTCGAAAGGCGAAGCTGCCGAAGCGGCGCTCGAGCACGCGGCCCAGGCAAACGAGATCGACGCGCTGCTGCATTTCGGCGCCCTCGTCGTCGACCAGCGGCACGAGCGTGCCCTGCGCTGGCTCGCCGAGCGGCCGCGCCTGCGCACGCGCGAGCTCGAATTCGCGCTTCACGCACGCGAGGCGGCAGGATTGCGGCGCCTGCCGGAATTTGGCGCCGTGCTCAGCCAGTTCGGCATCGATCGGTACTGGGACCGGTACGGCTGGCCGAAGCAATGCGCCCGGGCCGGTGCGGCCATCACCTGCACCTGACGGCCTTTCAGCCACAGGGATCAGCCCGACCTAAGCCCGCCCTCAGGACTCCTGACCCAGCCTCCCGCGAGCATCGCGCCAGGCTTTCAACGGGAGGACTGCCATGTTCCGAATGACATCCGCATTGCTGACGGTTTGCATCGCCTCGGGTTGCGTCGCGACGGACGCCGTTTACCCCGCCACCTGGGCCAGCCGCGTCAAGCTCGATTCCAGGGACTGCCCGAGCCTCGATGGGGAGTACAGCAACCAGGGAGACGTTTCCCTGGAGAACGAGACGACCTTCAACGCTTATGGGTCCGGCTACGCCGTCGAAGCGGGCTCCATCAGCCTGGCCGACATGCTGGCCGGCCAGGCGGAAGGCCAGGAGCAGCTCAACTTTTCGCGCGTGGATACGACGACCGACGGCCATCGCTCGGTCCGGCTGCACGCGGACAGCGGCATGCTTCACGTCCTCGCGCAGCGCAGCGACGGCAGCACCCGCAGCTTCGAGCTGCCGATCGGCGACGACTGCGAAGGCTCGATGATCAACGCGGGCGCCCTGTGGGACGGCACCACGACCGTCATGGCCTCGACCGTCGATCGCTCGAGCATGAAGCTCGGCCGGTCGGAGGACGGCGCGCTCCTCATTCGCACCAAACAGTCATCCGGCTACTTCTTCCTGTATGTCCCGTTGTTCGGGACGCAGGACGAGCGCTGGGTCCGTTTTCCGCTATACCGGCCGGTCCCGGCCGAGGCGGGGATGGAGTGAGCCGTGGGGACGCTGGCAGTGACGTTCGTCGTCACGTACTACCTGTCGGCGATCGTCCAGACGGTGTCGCACCGGCTCTTCGGGCACTCGAAGCGCGTGATGGCCATCTATACGGAACACGCGCACGGCCATCACGCGCGGTATGCGCGCAGTGACTTGTTGCGGGACGACTGGGTCCCCTCGGAAAGGCACGTGCTCTGGTATTTCGCCGTTCCGTTCTCGACGATCGCGGGCCTGGTCTGGGCGATGGCGCCCTTCGCGGAGTTCCTGGCGTACCTCGCAGGACTTGCGTTCTCTTTTGCCCTGCACCTCGTGCTGCACCGCGAGTACCACATTCGCGGGAGCATTTTGGAGCGCTTCGCATGGTTCCGGCGGAAGCGGGCACTCCACTTCATTCACCACCGCAGGGTGCTCAGCAACTACGCGATCGTCGAGAACTGGATCGACCGGGTTCTCGGGACCTATCGGGCGACGTAACCGGGCCGGGGATCCGCAGGCAGTGACGGCATGACTGAAAGGAATGCGGACTGCACGTCGTTCAGGAAGCGGAACCCGAGCTCCGACGGCCGTATCCGGCCGTCCGCGCTGTCGATCAAACCGCGGGCTTCGAGCGCTGCGATCGTGGGGAGGATCGCCTCCATGGAAAGCCCCGTCGAGCGTTCGAAGTCCGCGGGCCGGAACCCTTCCCTGAGCCGGAGCGCATTCAGCATGTATTCGAACGGCAACTCGGCCCGCGGCACCGCGCGTCGCGTGGCGGCGCGTCCGCCCGCCTCGAGGTAGGCGCGCGGCGAGCGCGACTTTTCGGTACGGACGATCCCGGCTTCCGTCGTGACCTTGCCGTGCGCGCCGGCGCCGATGCCGAGGTAATCGCCGAAGCGCCAGTAGTTGAGGTTGTGCCGGCACTCGCGCCCCCCGCGCGCGTAGGCCGAGATCTCGTACTGCGCGTAGCCGCGGCGCGCGAGCAAACGCTGGCATTCAAGCTGCATTTCGAAAATGCGCTCGTCATCCGGGAGCGCCGGTGGTCGATGGAAGAAGGCCGTGCCCGGCTCGAGCGTCAGCTGGTAATGCGAAAGATGGGCCGGGCCGAGCGCAATCGCTGCTTCGACGTCCGCCAGTGCGCCATCGAGCGACTGGTCGGGCAAACCATACATCAGGTCCAGGTTGAAATTGTCGAGGCCCACATCGACCAGCTCGGAGACGGCCATGCTGATCTCGTCGGGACCGTGAATGCGGCCGAGGGCGCGCAAGGCCGCGGCGTCGAAGGACTGCGCACCGAGCGATACGCGATTGACGCCGGCCGCCGCGTAGCCGGCGAAGCGGCCGTGCTCGACCGTGCCGGGATTCGACTCCATGGTGACTTCAACAGAGGGCGCGAAAGGCAGGCGCACCTTGAGTCCCTCGAGCAGCGCCGCGATCGCATCGACGCCGAAGAGTGAAGGGGTGCCGCCGCCCAGAAATACGCTCGAGACCGACCTCCCTGTTGCAAGCTCGAGGTCGCCGTCGAGGTCGGCAAGGAGCGCGGCGACATATTCAGCTTCCGGAAGGCGCTCGGGCCGCACGTGTGAGTTGAAATCGCAGTAGGGGCACTTGCGCACGCACCAGGGCAGGTGCACATAGACAGCGATCGGCGAACGCATGCCGGATTGTAGGCGCAAGTCCGCGTCAAGCCTTGATTCCTGCAGTGCAGCATGACAGTCTGCGTCGCGGGAAATCGATGGCCAGCAAGAAGTACCAGCTCACCAACCTGGAATCCGGACGCTCGAGCGAGCTCGCGGTCCATGCAGGCTCAGTGGGACCCGACGTACTCGACATCAGCACGCTCTACAAGGAGCACGGGGTCTTTACCTACGACCCCGGCTTCATGGCGACCGCCTCGGCTTCGAGTGCGATCACCTACATAGACGGCGATGCGGGCGTCCTGCTCTATCGCGGCTACCCGATCGAACAGCTCGCGAAGCAGTCGAGCTTCCTCGAGGTCTCGTACCTCCTGCAGAAGGGCGAGCTGCCGAGCCGCAAGGAGCTCGAGGCGTTCACGAACTCGATCACGCGCCACACGATGCTGAACGAGTGGATCATCCGGCTCTATCGCGGCTTCCACCACGACGCGCACCCGATGGCGATGGTCGCGACCATTGTCGCCTCGCTTGCCGCCTTCTACCACGACTCCACGGACATCAACGACGACCGTCACCGCGAGATCTTCTCGCACCGGATCATCGCCAAGCTGCCGACCATTGCGGCGGCCGCCTACAAACATGCGCTGGGCCAGCCGCTCATATACCCGCGCAACGACCTCGACTACACGGCGAACATGCTGCACATGCTGTTCGCCGTGCCCTGCGAGCCTTACGAGGTCGATTCGCTGCACGCCAAGGCGCTCGACCTCCTCTTCATCCTGCACGCGGACCACGAGCAGAACGCCAGCACGTCGACCGTGCGCATCGCGGGCAGCACCGGCTGCAATCCCTATACGGCGATGTCGGCGGGCGTGTCGGCGCTCTGGGGCCCGGCGCACGGCGGCGCGAACGAGGCCGTCGTCGACATGCTGGAGAAGATCGGCGACGCGAGCCATGTCCCGGAGTTCCTGGCGAAGGTCAAGGACAGCAAGGGCGGCGTGCGACTCATGGGCTTCGGCCACCGCGTGTACAAGAACTTCGATCCGCGCGCGACGATCATCCGCGATATGGCGCACAAGGTGCTCGACAAGCTCGGGAATGCCGACAACCCGCTGTTCGAGCTCGCCCTCAGGCTCGAAGAAGTCGCACTCAAGGACGACTACTTCGTCAGCCGCAAGCTCTACCCGAACGTCGACTTCTACTCCGGCATCATCTACCGCGCCCTCGGCATCCCGCGTGAGCTCTTCACCGTGATGTTCGCGATCGCGCGCACCGCCGGCTGGGTCGCGCACTGGGAGGAGATGATCGCGGACCCGGAGATGAAGATCGCGCGGCCCCGCCAGCTCTACACAGGCCCCACGCGCCGCGACTACGTCCCGGTTTCCAAGCGCTGAAATCGAAGGGGTCTGACCCCTTTATTGCCGCAGACTGGTGGATTCTCGCGGCCGCGGAAATAAAGGGGTCAGACCCCTCTGTGCTCCTCCAGCAGGTACTCGACCTCCGCGAGCGTCGCGCGGCGCATCGGCTTGCCGTCCACGGGTCCGGGCGGCGCCTGGCGGATGCCGTCGCGCGGGAAGATCGTCGCGTCGATCTCGTGCTCGCCCGCAGTGAAGCGCACGGCTGGGAACGCCTCCACCTCGTCGCGCTGCATGCGGAAGCGCCGCTCGGCGAATTCGTGCGGAATGCCGCGGTCCATGAGGCGCACAGCGACGGTTTCCGGCGTGTCGGCGAAGAGGTGCAGCGTGATGTCGTTGTGCGCGGTCGCCGTGCCCGAGAGCAGGGGGCCGACGAGCCGCGGCTCGAATTCCTCGAGCAGGCGCATCGCCTCGAGCGCGGTGGTCCGCATCGAAGACAGCTCGCTCGCATGCTCGTCCGGCACGAACAGGCGCTGGTGCTCGGCTAGGGCGGCCTCGATCTCGGTGTTCTTCGGGAGCACCGCGAGGTCAGTCACGCCGAAGCGCTCGGCGGCCTTTCGCTTGGCAATGCCATAGTCCTCATGGCCGTGCTCGATCATGAGCCGCGCGGCCTCGCGGGCGATGGCCTGCCGCATCATGTCTCCGCGGATCGAACGCTTCACCATGTCGTCCCCTAGAAGATCGGCTCTTCGTACTTCTGCGGCGGCTGCTCGCCGTCTGCCGCGACAGCACCCGACACGCCCGGCGGCAGATGGTCGGCGAGGAAATATTCGAACTCCGCCGGCGGCTCCTCGCCGAACTCCGTCGTGTCCTGGTTGACTCGCGCGGTCACGACGCCGTCGGGCATCGGCAACCGGCGCTGCGGGATGCCCGCGAGCGCCTCGCGCATGAAGTAGATCCACATTGGCAGCGCGGTGCGCGCGCCTTCCTCGCCGCTGCCGAGCGGCCGCTCCTGGTCGAAGCCGACCCAGGCCGTCGCGACGAGGTCGGCGTTGAAGCCGGAGAACCAGGCGTCACGGCCCTGCTGCGTCGTGCCGGTTTTGCCCGCGAGATCGCCGCGTCCGAGCGCACGCGCACGCTGGCCGGTGCCGCGACGGATCACGTCCCGCAGCATGTCGGTGATGATCCAGGCGTTCGCCTCGCTGATGGCGCGCGGCGCGACTTCCTCCGCCTCCGGCAGCGGCAGTCTCCCGCCGACGTCGGAAGCGCGCACGACTCCCATGGCGCCGCTGCCGGCGACGAACGCCGGAGGCGCGTCGGCAAATGGCGGCGGCACGCTCGTGCAGTCCGGGCAATCGACCGGCACGTCCGTCTGCTCGAGCACGCTGCCGTCGGCAGCGAGGATGCGGTCGATCACATGCGGCTTCACGAGCTGGCCGCCGTTCGCGAACACGGCGAAGCCGTCCGCCATCTCGAGCGGCGTGAGCTGCGCCGTGCCAAGGGCGGCGGTAAGGTCCGGCGGGATGTGGTCCTTCGGCAGGCCGAAACGCGTCACGTAGTCTCGCGCATATGGGACGCCGATCTGGCGCATGACGCGGATCGTTACGAGGTTGCGCGAGCGCGCGAGCGCATCGCGCAGGCGCGTCGGGCCGTAGAACCGGTCCGTGTCGTTGCCCGGTCGCCAGTCCTCCTGCTCGGGCTCCTCGCCCTCGACGGCAGGCTCCTTGCCCTGGCCGATGCCGACGGAGGCATCCGGGGCTTCGTAGACGACCGGCGCGTCGAGCACGACCGTCGCCGGGGTGAGTCCCGCCTCGAGCGCGGCGGAATAGATGAAGGGCTTGAACGAGGAACCCGGCTGGCGCCGCGCCTGAACCACGCGATTGAACTTCGAGGCGTCGTAGTCGAAGCCGCCCGAGAGCGCGACGACCGAGCCGTCATGCGGGTCGAGCGCGACGATCGCGCCCTGGACCTCCGGAATCTGCGCGAGCAGCGCCTCGCCCTCGCCGGACGGCAGGATGTACACGATATCGCCGATCTTCATGACGTCGCGCGGCGAGGTCGGAGTCACGTCGCCCTTGCGCGCCCAGCGGATGCCGTCCATGCCGAGGCGGTAGCGCATGCCGCTCCGTGCAACGACCGTCGCCTCCTCCGCAGCGGTCCGGACGACGATCGCGGGAATGAGGCCGCCGACGACCGGGCGCGCTTCGATGAGTCCCGCGAGCGCTTCGTCGGATTCCTTGTTGACGTCGGCGTGCCCGGCCGCGCCGCGCCAGCCGTGGCGGCGGTCGTATTCGAGCACC
>Ga0134127_10000467_pt1 | contig 38211 bp, 74 predicted proteins | sample KB31753_FD_96459 | JGI IMG/M metagenome (GOLD analysis project Ga0134127, IMG submission 96459) | Terrestrial soil microbial communities with excess Nitrogen fertilizer from Kellogg Biological Station, Michigan, USA - KB3-175-3 | ecosystem: Environmental > Terrestrial > Soil > Unclassified ...
AATAAATATGGCGCACCTTTTATAAGACCAGCAGGAACAGCATTTATTGCCGCACCTTCTGCTCTTGATACAGCATTGCCAGGAGTAGTTAAAGCCCCTGCTGTTCCCCACCCGCCTATGGCAGAAAGAACTGCTGGCAATCCAAGAGCTTCACCACCAGCTGCCAATCCTGTAGCAATAGGTGCAGCTGCCGCAAGTGATCCTCCTATTCCTCCTATTGCACGACTTATATTTGCTCCCTCAATATCAGGGATAGGAGATGCTGGAACTTGTTTTCCAAGATACTTTTCTGCGCCAGGTATAGCACGTAAACCAGACATAGCGCTTTCTTTAAAACCTGTGCCAACTTCTTTTAATCCAGGCATTTTTTCAGCCATCGATTCTTTACTGCCTGCCATATTAAAAATATCTTTAAGATTAGGTTTTTTAATAGGAGCATAATATTCTTCAAAATTAATTGGCTTTTTATTGCTATTAACAGCTTGATCATTTGATTGATCTTTATCAGCATAATATTTTTCAAAATTAATAGAAGACAAAATTAAGTGCCTCCTTCAAGTTCTTCTCTTGTTAACTTGGCACCCTCAGCTAATGCTTGCTGAACTAATTTTGGATCAATATGCACTTCTCTAATTCTGCCTTCTTTATCTTTATGATAAAGAATAGAAATTGGTTTTTCAGAATTAGAATTTGTATTATTTGAAGAATTTTGTGCATTTTGTGCATTAGATAATTTTGATCTTTCAACAATGTCTTTTCTTTTTTGATTAAAATCTTCTTTTAATTCTCTTAATCTTTTATCTGAACCTAATTGTTTTTCAGCAATTTTCATTGCATTTGCTGGAGATATTTCTCCTTGACTGCTTCTATAAATATTACTAGCAAGATCTAACCGCTCAGTGGAAATCTGATTTAAATTTGCAACTAAGTTTGCTTTTGCTTGCATAAGTTCAAGAGGATCAGTATCTTGAGGATATCCCTCTTGCGCTAATTTATTCTCAAATTCTCTAGCAGCACCTTTAAATCCTTTTATAAAATTTTGAACACCATTTTTTAAATTAGTTCTAAACTCACCTATCCATTCTTTTTGTTCTGAAGTTCCTTTTATTTTATACCAAAGCATATCCTTACCCATTAATTCAGGATTTTGTTTCATGCTGACAGCAACAGGACTGATAGAGAGTTCTTTCATATTATTTAATGCAGTTTGTGTCTCTACTCCACTTTGTACTTGATTTTGCCATTCGCCATAACGTTTAGTATCTTGTTCATTTAGTTTTTTCTGAAAATCAGATGGGCCAACCTGAACATTTCCAAATGGAGTAACAATTTGTCCGTTAACTTCATGTGTCGGCATTTTTAAAGCGGCAGCAAGAAGCAAAGGCAATGAAGATGAGCCTTGTGATAATTTTCCTTGTTGAGGTTGACCGATTGATTGATCAGCAGAAGATTTATTATTTTCTCCAAAACCTTGTCCACCGCCTGGAGCAGAAGATGATCCACCAGCACCTAAATATCTACCAAATAAATCCGAAATATAATTTGCTTGCCTAGCCAAAGCTTGTTGATGCTGTGCTTCTGCCTGCGCTTTTTGACGATCAATAGGAGCCGCCAAAAGCTTATTCATCCACTCAGTGCCGCTGACGAGCGCATCTCCTGGTGCTTCTGGTAAAGGTATGGGTGCTGTAATTGGCATTTATCTAACTCCTATTAATTAAACATATTAGCGCCAACTTTAGCGCCAGCAGGGCCACCAACCATTGCGCCAACACCACCGCCAACAAGCTTACCAAATAATGCTCCAGGTGCATTTTGCTGCCCATAAGCAAGACCCGCCATGTTCGTTCCTTGTGTCATCGCATTTCCAGCCATAGCACCACCAGCGTTCGCTCCAGTGCCATACAAGCTTTCACCAAGGCCAATGCCTTTCATGTACTTATCCATGATGTCTTTAAGATAATTTTCACGGTCTTTCGCAACAATATCTCCAGCACCTTGTTGGATGTTTTGCAATGCGCCACTTGAGCCCATTAAACCCATGGAGCTTGCGGCTTCTTGACCTTGTTGGAGGTTCATTTCTTCAAGACGTTTAGCGTAAGGAGATTTCAGATAACCTGATGCCCATTTAGAATATAATTCTTCTGGGTTCATCAAAGATTGACGCGCCTTGTTTAGATCACCGTATTGCTCTAAACCATGCTGTTGATAGGGTCTTAAGTAATTTTGCCCTTCTTGGTAATATTTTTCTGCTTGTTCACCAGCTTTCTCATATCCCTTTTGTGGATTAAGGAAGCTATCTAACATGTTTAGATCTCTTCCCATATCAAATATGCCCATTCCGTAGGCTCCTTACTCTATGGTTCTTCCATGTATGCTTGATACACAATAACTGAAGCGCCTGGATCTGCGCTAAAGACTATGGTAAATGCATTTAATGCCGGTGTCACTGACGCTATTGTAACATCAGGCATTGTCGTACTCACTATACTTGCTGTGACAAATCCGCTAGAAGTTAATCCTGTCACAGGCACACTAAAAGAGGTCATGCCACCTGGTATATTATAACCGCTTGCTTGAATTAAAAACTGTAACGCATTGCTTAATATCTGCAAATCAGCATTCAAAACATCGACAATATTACTCAGCCAACGCTTCATATCATCGCCAAATTGCGTCTGCTCTAAAATTGGCGGATCTAACTGATCAAGTGTAACTGGATTAGTTGGCTCCGCCACTTGACCTCCTCACATTCATGACAGCACCTAATATCACTATCGGTACTTTACTCACTGCAATGAGTTTATAAACCCTGTTTCTGGACTGACCTAACTGATACCAGCGCATACGCCAGCTATATTGACCTTGTCTTGAAAACTCTCTGTTATCAGCCGATTCAAATGAAATACCGCCATCATCAGACCAATACAACGATATATGCGGATTAAACTCATCATTATAGAAATCGCTATCTGCAAGTGTTGGGAAGTTTCCTTCCTCATCAATGATATAAACAGGGTCACCCGCTGCATTTGCTTGCTCATCAATCATGAATTGCGGATTACCCGCTATCGTATTTACTTCATCGATGATGAATTGAGCATTATCAAATGGCCCCTCAGAATAATTGATAAAGCTTTCGCCAAACACAAAATCAATCTGAACATATTCTGTTTCAAATTCAGCATAATCATCTTCAAATATGATTGGCGTAATACGTTCATATCTGAAAGGTAATTGAGTGTAAGCATCATCTGCTTGTTGGTTTTCTTGTGCAGTGTTGCGTATTTCATTAACGTAGAATTCACCCGACATATTGTAAACTGTGCCATCGCCAACAACCGTGACTAAGTGAAGGTTGTTATAGAATAAATGCAATTGTATGCGATTACGGTTGCCATTATCTTCAATACAACGGTGCCAGGTTTTAGTTTCAAAGTTAAATTCAATACTATTCGCATTTGATTCTTGATCTAAAATGCCATAGTTAATAAAGTCACCACCTGACATGCGATATGAGATTACATCTTCGTACTGATATAAAAACCCATTCGAGTTTGGCACTAAGAAAGGACTGTTATTACCAAGAGCATTACTATAACGCTGCAATAATGTGCTAATCGCTTTATTATTAATGGGTTCAGGTTGACCACCAGAACTTACCATGAAAGTTAATAATCCTTCATAGTTTCTCGCTAAAAACACCATGTAGCCGAAGTTAATGTCTAATGATGTAGGATTAGCAATGCCAAAATTCCAGTTATAAGTTGAGTTTTTCTTCCAAGGAAATGTCACTCCTGTTCCACTAAACACAGCAGGAATGTTAGACCAAACACCTGTTTCATAATCAGTGAAAATATAAAGCGTATTATTAAGTACGCCCATTTGACGAATAATGCCTTCTTCTCTAGCAAACACTTGAGGAGTTACATCATTTGTGAAGCATGTAGCAGGATTAAAAGCACCCATCTTTGGAAGTAAGTTTATTCGAGATAAAATAAACTCTGAGCTTTCCAATACAGATACAGTAATACGATTTCCAAATGTTGCTATAAATCCAGGCTTTTGAGTGTTTCCTGGCGCACTTGTTCCACCAGGGCAATTGCCATCTGTAATAGCATTAAAAGTACCAGTATTCTCTTGATAGATATAAACTCTTTGCTGATCAGTGAAGCAAGCAAAAACAATATCATTCACAACTAAGTAAGTGAAATAAATATTTGCTGATGTTGCAATTTTAGTTAATCCAGAGATATTAACTATTTCATAATTTTCATTAATACGAAATATTGTATCTCCAACAACAACATACCCATACTTAATCGTCTTAAATAACCCGCGAGGCTCTGAACCAAAGATAAGTTGGTTTGTGCCATTAAAATTAATGTGTTTTCTACCCATACAAGGATACATCGCATAGGGTTTTTTGGTGTTATCTTCCTTCACCAAATACCAATTTGCCGCATCTTCTGGCGACCATTGACGAAAACGCTGGACGTTGAATTGACCCATGATATTGCAGGGTTTTATCTGAAATTCTCCGTCACGAGGTGATGGCATTACACACCTGCCCGCAGACGCCAAGAACCATTGAGGTAACTTTCATTCGCACTATCAATGACAAGATTCATAGATGATACTGATTCCATATCATCACGCGCCTCCTGAAACATTGCTTCAAGCTTTTGATCCCAAGCGGCTGATCGTCCTTTGTAGTAAGCTAAATCTCTTGCTAGCGCGAACTTTAGATATCGGTAGTAATACTGAGGCACTAACGACATATCGCTGTTTTCATTTAACTGTGGAAGCTGAAACTTGCCATATACAAATAAGTTATAGACTTGTGAGGGTGCTGGATAAAGTTGCATGGTTGTTAAGTCTAAATCATTCGTGATGATAACAAACCGAGGCAACCCTAATTGTGGTTCAAATTTATACGATCCAAAGAAAACCCCTCGTGATTCATCAATCAGCGGATAAGTCACGCCATCCAATTCAAGCCATGCATCTTGAAGATTGCTAAGTCTGCCAATCGTCACATCAGGCGTTGGAACATAAGTTGACTCACCAAACGTCACAAACTGCTGGCCAATCTGAACTTGCAACGTAATTTTCTTTGCAATCGTCAACATCAATGAACTAGAGCTATAATTCATCAGCAATTCATTTAGGAACTGCACGCCCTTAGACATGTCATCCCCTTGTAAGGGAACAGTCGGACTGCTTGCACTGATTAACTGATAGGCATCAGTTACAAATCTCTTTACTGTTGGCGCTGCCATCCTTTATTTTCCTCTTAAGAGGGAGAACCTTTTGCTCTGGCTTTTCTGCAAACCACAAACCAGTTGCAAGCAAAGATTCAAATTCCTTATATGACTTTGCTAATCGCTGAACATGCTTTTCGTTATATAAAAAGGCTCTGAAATGTTCTTTATTGACCCATTTACCTTTATATAAAAATTGTCCTTCATGTGGATTGCTGATCTTCTTTTTAGATTGATCCATCTGATACCCCATAAAAAAAGGTGGTGACAATACGCCACCACCTAATCACGTCATTAAGATAATACGCGAACTGCGAACTCAGGATTGATCGCAACACCTGCAATGATGTCGATACGATCTAACTGGACGTAGTTTCTGATATCAGCACCCAATGAGTAGGTCATTGCCATCTTGTAGAGGTCACTATAAGAAGTCACAGCTTCTACACCGCCTTTCAATTCCTTGATTGGAGGCGCTGCAAAGACAATGGCTTGGTTATGGAATGCAACAGACACATTGTGGCTATTAGCACGATATAACTGAGCATCATCAGGAATGACCGCAGAAATGTTTTGACGAGCGCCTGAAATCACAATGGTTGGATTCACAGGTACTTGATAAACAGTAGTAGGACCCGTACCTAATGAGATCACATCAGCAGTCACTACAAATTGTGCAGTTTGTGCTAAAGGCTCATAAGTTAATGGGTTAACCATGAACACATCGGCTGCTGCATCAATGGTGATAATGTCACCTGCGCGGAATAACACAGCGCCAGCAGAGGAACCGTTATCAATGCCATCGATAGGTAATACATTACCGCCACTGATTGGGCCGACAATTTGACCGGCTGCTAGATAACCAGTTGGAGGCGTACCCGCAACGGCTGCATCTGGTGTTCCCGCAATTTGTCTGACCAAGAAGTTAGTTTTGAAGAAGTCAAAACCAGATAAGTGACCGATAAAGCCATCTAACAATGCACCACGGTTAACAGTCATGTTAAACACGTTGTAAAGCGCATTGGTCAATGTAGCGGAAACTTGTGGAGGGTTAGCCCAGTATCTATTGCCATCTTCAGGAATGCCTAATTGGGTCATATAAGCATCGGTTTGAAACACGGTGTTTTGATCAATTGCGACACCTGGTGTTCCGTATGCTTGATAGGTTTCTAACTGAAGATGTTGTTGACCTACGAATTGTTCAACCATGTTAGCCAAACGCTTAGCGCGTGGGTTTAACATCATGTCTAAGTACGGTTGATCACGAGCGCGGTCGAAAGTTAATTCAAAACCTGAAAACTCAACCATGGTGTGGAACTGAGTATCAATCCTGAGAGGTCTTACAACTTGAACGCGAGCTTCAGAGGTAGCAGTTGCCCCCAATCCGCCTAGGTATCTTTCTTCCAGACGATAGTTAATAGTCTGGCCAGTTGCATATTTTAAGCCTTTGAAATCACCTTCAAGGTTGCGATTTGCAACTTTGCAGAAGTTTAAGTAATTGATAAATCTAATAAAAGTTTCGTCTAAGATATACTGTGTAGTTTCAAATACGTTTGACATAGGAATCCTTCCCATACAGACAAATAAGATAAAAGCCATCACTGGCTAACCATTTCTATTTGTCCGGCGGAAGACTATGTACACGCCATTTGACGAAAAGCGGGGTTCGTCTTAACTACACGCTTGGGTAAATTATGTACTTATTTATAAATAGATGCAAGATGCAAATTGCAGTTGCAAAATGCAACATATCTCTATATTATACTGTTTGTTACTAATTTATATTGAATTAACAATGGACAGAAAAATATATTACATAAAAGATGTTGAACAATTGATAGGCAAATCAAGAATAACTTTACGTAGATGGTGGGAAAAAAACAAATTCCCAAAACCCACGCTAATAAATTCACGAGTTGCATGGTCTGTTGATTCAATTAATGAGTGGATAAAACAAAACATGACTCCAAAACAATGCTTCGAATCTTTACCAAAAGAAACACAAGATCATCTTTTACACTTAAAAAGTATTCCAGGTGCACTAGAGAGATTTTTTCAAATAGCTAAGGACATTAATTCTGGTAAATTAAGAAGAGAAGATATAATTGATCCAGAGACAAATGAAATAATTGGTGGCGTTTTAATAGAAAATTAAAAAAGAGATAAAATTAAATGAATACTGAACAATATATAGATCATGAAACTCGGATTAGAATGTTAGAAAATGGAATTTTTGGGATAAGTAATAAATTCAGTTCTATTGATGCAAAGTTTGATAAATTAGAAGAAAAGATAGATCGTAATTTTCATTGGACTATCACATTACTATTTGCTTCTGTATTATTACCAATCATATTAAAAGCATCAGGATTAACATGAACAAAAACACTCCTCCTGTCAAAATGACCCGTCAGCAAGCACAGAAACTATGGAATAGCCTCTCTCCTGAGCAAAGAATGCAGTTCAATGCTATGTTTCAGAAACTACAGAATGGTGAACTAATGCTTCAAAACGTGAATGTAGACGATAACGAAGTAATACAAAACATTGTGCTAGAGCCGAAAGAGAAAGCAAGTGCGCCATCAACACCATTTGCAAAGTATTTTAAGCAGGATTAAGTATGAACCACGGAAAAACTTCACCAGATGGATCGAGAAGATATTGCAATATTCATGGAGAACACGGATTTTTATATCCATGCAAAGAATACCCACAAAATATATTAGAAGAAGTAATAAATTTAGGTAAACAATTTAAACAACAATGTGAAAATGGAACTATATTAATAACAAATATGAAAGGTGAAAGTAAAATGTGGAAGGACGCTGACGATTCATTCTTTAAGTAATCCTCTCCCAAATCTCTTCAAGCTTAGCTAATTGAAACTGAGTGAGGTTTGAGGCTTTACGATGAATATCTTTGATAAACTTCTGCTCCCAATCATTTAGCTTATTTTCTCGCTTGAAACAGTCATCAATCATTTGTTCTACTTCGGTCATTCTACAATTTCCCAATCATCAGACATAATTATTAATAAATTCAATTGGGGGGATAATAAAATCTTGCGTAAATGTGGATGTTTATCGCATATATCTTGCATCTCAGAAAATGTTAATCCACTATTAAACATCTCAGGAGTAAGTTTATCACCTTTCAGTTTTGCAATAGACATTCCTCTTGCTTTTTTATCTTCAAAGGATTCCTCAAATCCTATCATGCCAACATAACAACCAACTAAATATTCATCTTCTTCAAAAGAAGGATGTCTTGTTTTCGAGCCATTTCTTAAGGCGCTTAATGCTTCTTCAAATTTCATATCATCCCCAAACTATTCCACTTCCTTCACACTTCTTACAAAATTCATTCACTGGATTACCTGCCAAAATTTCTTGCTCTACAAGAGTTAAGATGACTGTTCCATGACCATTACATTGATCACAAATAAATAACTTCTTGGCTACTTTAACTATCAAGTTGGAGTTGGTATCTTTATAAACCAACTCTTGAAGAGTTTTCTCTAATCTTCTAATGCTTTTATCAATAGTTAAATGAATCTCATTATGCGCTTCGTGAAGTGGATTTGAAGAATTCATATGTTCTTCTAATTTAATCAATCTCGGTTCGGCTTGTATGTTTTCCAGATCATCAATCCTTTCATCATGATCTGAATAATCAACATTTTCTTTAATGCTTTTACGAATATCACCACCGAGGAATTTTTCTATTTTATTTAGTCTTTTTTCCATTTCAAGATGAGAATCGTTGTAAGCTTGATCAACACATGCGATAGTGTCTTGGCGCATTAAATTTTCTTTTTCCAGTTTATCTATTTTTTCTCTTAAAATTCCATCAATTCTTATTAAGTAGTCTATCTTGTCAAACAACTTCTCAATACCATCACAACTATGTTCGTATTGTGTTTGAGTATTTTGTTCTAATTTGCCTATCCGCTCTTCTAATATTTGTTTTTCTTTAAGCAAATATTGATAGTCTTCCCATTTTACAATTGGTTCACTCACTTTTTGTTCCTCATTCGTACACAAAGAGCATGGCCACTTAACAGGAACACCATGCTGACATAGTTGTAATGTCTCTTTTTTATAACTACAAAAACAATAACAATTATGCGATCCATAAAACTTATGGCAATCGCATGAGCAGTAGTTAGGATAGTTTAGGCAATTTCTACCATTAGGATAGGCGCTGCACGTTCCACCTGGTTTCATGCAAGCGCCTGTACACATACATGATGACATTATTTCTTCTTTTTCCCGTAATCTTTGATTCGTTTTTCTGATACTTCGTGAATTTTCTTCTTCATTGGTTTTTCTTCTTTCATCATTTTCTTTTCAGCTTTCTTCATTTGCTTTTTCATTATCTGTGATCCTTATGTCTTGAGTTTGCAGATTTTCCTTTCTTTGGAATATGCGCACCAGATTTACGCGCCATATTCAATGATGCGGCTACAGCTTGGGCTTTGGGATGGCCTGAGTGGATCATCTCACCAATATTTTCCCCGATAATTTTTTTGCTTTTGCCCGGTTCCAATGGCATTTTACGCTCCTTTTTACCCATACTATAATTCGGTGCCCGTTGAGATTCCATCGTTAAACCAGATGGATTGCTGACACGCCCAACATAGCGGACATTGCTCATCGACTTTCCCCATACCTACTCAACGAAGGATTAGCCGGATAATCACGCTGTTTATAGCCTTTGTTTTCCTGTGGCATCTTATTACCTTTACCAAACTGCTTATTACCATCTGGCATACCACGTTCGGTATTAATCTCTTTCGGGCCATCTTCGTAAGCCACTTTGGATTGGTTAGAGTAATTGTCCATTAACGATGCTCCGAGTGGCGTGTATATCCCATACTTTCATCATAACCATAATCTTTCGGATTTTTACCTTTTTTCTTTAAAGATTCCATTCTATTCAAATCTAAAGTTGACCTAGAAATATCATCACCTTCATCATGAAATTTCTTTATGACTTTATTTCTTTCGTTTTCTTCAGATTCATAATTATCAGAAGCCATATCACTTCCCCTTCATCCCAGATTGATCATAACCATTAGCATTCCAACCTTTTCTACCCATTTCATAGCCATTACACATTGGCTCATCATGATATTCAGACAAGGCAGACTGCCCAATGGCATTACCTTTTGTCATTTCTTGAAAGCAACATTCATCGTAATCAGATCCGTTCTTTTTCATGATTATATCTCCCCAAAAATACATTTCTCTTTCGGCGCTGGTTTATTAAACTTCACCTCTTTCTGGACACAAGCACCATTATTAGCAACATCATAGATGCGATTTTCACCTTGTTGTTTGGCGTCTTGAATGTCTTTTGCAGGTACATTATCTGCTGGTATTGCCATGGCTATTCCCTTCCTTTGGCTTTGGTATTATAAATTTAACATACGATCCGCTATTCGTCATCACGTGGATATGCGGTTTAAACATATCCGGTGATATATGAAAAGAGCAATCAGGATTAACACATTCCTTATTTGCGTTTCTGTTTTGCATATTGTGAAATCCTGTCCTCAAGAGACGGTTGATTAATCGCTTTGTTCGGCAAATCACCTTTTGGTGGTGCGAGTGGTTTAGAATTGCTGACAGCCGCTTTACGCTCTTTCACCATGCGTTCATGCAAACGACCAACTTCTGCTGCCCTCACAAAAGGATCGTCAAGCCTTGCAATCCTATCTAATTCTTGTGGGTGTAATTTACTTGCCCCGTAAATAAAAGCCGCTGGATTATCAAGTGATCGGGTAGCAAGCAGCATGTCATTGGTAATAGGTTTACCCTCAACTACTTTATGAAAGTCTGAGTATTTTTGCATGCCAGTAGTAAATTTCGCTTCAAAATCCGCTTGTTTCCTCGCTTCATTCTCACGCCATTGTTGATCTGCTACCTTTGCTTGGCGCTTTTCAAGCGTACGTTCAACAAAGCCTTCCAATTGTGTTTCCCATGATTCCTCACTATTTGGATCAGGCTGAAAGTCTTTAGCCTCTTGCTTGATCTGCTGCTGTACATGCTGTGGTTGTTCTGAATATTTACCACGAGAAAACCGCTCACGCATCATACGGTTAACTTCTTCTTCCGTATAAACTTTTGGTTTTTCAACAGGATTACCATACTCATCAATGGGCGAACTTTTCGCTCCTTGATCGGGTTTTGATTCGAGGTCTTTAGCACCGTACTCATCCTGATCAGAATCAGCTTTAATCTCCTCTTTTGGAGAAATTATCTCCTGATCTTGCGGTTTTTCTGCAATTTCTTGGTTTAAATCACCAGATTCTTCTACTTTAGGTTCTTGATTGACAGGATCAGACGGGATGGCTTTATTCTCAGCCATTGCCTGTTCACGAGGTATTAAAATACTATCGACGTTATTTACTTCGGTCATGCATTACTTCCTTGTTGTTTTGGTTTATGTTTGGCTTGATGTGCGTGATCTTTATCTTGCATATGCTTTTCATGATAAATCTGTCCAGCATGAGTTAACATCTTGATCAGATTTTGAGAATGATTGATCTGCAAGTCTGCTCCAATTCGCTCACCTTCCGCTTTATAGCGTAAGATCGCCTGTTGTAATTCGGCAGCAGCTTCTTCTTTCTCTGCCTCCAGCTTTTCATAAGCTAATGACATATCTTGATGCGTTTCAATCGCTTTGCGTTGTAACTCAGCTTGTTTTACTTGCAATTCTTGAATCTTTTGTTGTGCTTCTTGTTGGTCTTTCTGCGCACGCATTTGCAATTCTTGCTTCTTCAATTCAACCATTGGGTCTTGTTGCGGTTGTTTTGGTGGTAATGGTTTGCCACTCTTACCCGCTTCAATAATCTCTGGTGGAACCATCGTGCGTAATCGATTACGCAATTCAAGATTATTATCAAGCGGCAGGTTCTCAACATATAAATCAGCAATCATTGGGAAGACTTGGCCAGATTTATCAGCGTTTAACACGAGTTGAAGTGAATTTAATGCCTCTGCCTTTTGTCCTTCATAACTTAATCCTGGCTTTAACCTGATCTTATAAATACCTTGTGTCATATCATTTTCAACATGCAAACCGTATTCATCAGCAGGTTTGTTGAGTGTCACTGATTGGTTTTCAGCCTGTGGCATGTTGATCACCATCTCACGCTCGGTGTCATAAAGCTTTGGAATCATCTCATTGATAATCTCACCACCAAATGCAATGGCGATGTCAATTGAGTTAAATGGCACACGCGTATTCTGTGTACCAGAACGCTTGCGACCGTCAATAGCTTCCCCTGATACCTCATTGCCAGTATCGCCCATCTGAGCGTTATACATACCAGTACCGCTTTGAATGTCTAGCAATGTACGCTCGTATTGCGCCATCAATGATTGAGATAATTCAGGCGGTCTTAACTGTTCAGGCTTAGCACCGGATGGCGTTTCATCATAATATAATGCACCATTCACAACGGATGGATCGCGCCACTGTTGTTGCGCATCGGGTGATGCCGCACATTTACGTGGCATAATAAATTGATCGTAACGGGATATCTTTGTGAGATATGCGGATTGCGTGAATAAGTAATTCAAGAAACGTTGTGCGTCTTTCACATCTTTAAAGAATGATCTTGTAATCTGCTGACCTGCTTTCGTGTAATAACTTTTCTGATCAACAAACACTACAGGCAGGTGTTCTTCTGTTGGAAAATCTTCCTCTTCCAACACAAAATCACCGGCTATTTGACGATGTATGATTTTATATTGCACCTCATCCCGTTTGTTTAAGACTGTCATGATTTGACCGTCTTTCATGACAGCTTTACCTTTTACACCATCTAACTTTATCTTTTCTAGCTTTGCAAACTCTTCATTCGTTATCACTGAATGATCTGATAATTCATAGATAGTGATGTTTTTAGCTTCACGCTCAAAATCATCTATCTGCGTGATTGAATCATCGTCAGCAAAGGCAAGCGTCGTATCTTCACTAACAGCAGAACTTCCAATTTGAGTTTCAATATCCTTACCATGTTTATCACGAAAAGCTTTACGGGAAATTCTTGTCTTAAACCCTGAAAACTGCCCGTCAGTCTTTGCTTTGTTCTTAGCGGCAATATCCCAATAACATCTATTGGGGTCTTCAACTGCTTCAAAATAAGGCTCTTTTAGAAATGATCGTTTATTACGATAACGAGTTAACGTTAAATAAGCACTATAGCCGCCTACAGTAGATTGCCAGAAAGCATTTTGATAAACCGTCTTTGCATCAGAACTAAGAGAGATATCTTTGACGAGTGCCGCACGAACTTCCGCTGTTTTAACAGGAACATTCTCATCAGGAACCACTTGCAGATTAGGGGTGTTTTGTATCTGATCACCGATTAAATGGTTCATCAGAACGCCAAGCTTATTCACCATCAAAGGTATTTTGTTATACCGTTCAAATAACTTAGACTCATCCTCACGCCACTGATCACCCATGATGAAATCAATCCACTCATAATAGAGTGTACGATTGATCGTCCAGTATTTTTCCCACTTATCAACACGATCCCTGATCTTCCCGCATAATTCTGGGTCTTTGCGTGGCATAGTATTAATCCATTAATACGTTTTAGTTAAACAATTTTACTCGTTAATCAGTCTCAAGGCGAGCATCCTTTATCCATCTATGATTACTGCCGCATTTCCTAGAACAATACATATTTTTCTTGTATTTATAGTGGGAAAATTCTTTTTTACACCACTTACATATACTTTTTTCTCTTTTTTCTTTATAAAATTGACGTTTAGTACACTTTAAAGAACAAAATCTTACATTCTCTCTATTATTAAAATAAGTTTCCCTCTTATTTCCACATACAATACACGTAATTTCTTCTTTTTTTCTATTTTTCCATCCTTCACAGGAATGTTTACTATGCCATTTTTTTCCTTCTTTTGATCGATGCCACAGCTTAGCAGCTTTTTGTGCCTTATCTAATCCAACTTTCACTTTCTTTATATATTCTGGATTTTTATATAATTCTTTAGCGTGATCACTTAAATGCTTTCTCATCTCGACAAGCTCAAGATTAGAGATATCATTATTTCTCCAATCATGATCCTTGTGATGTATTATATAACCTTTGGGTATATCGCCGTGATGATCAAACCAAATCATCCTATGAAGTAATCTATGCTTTACTGTTTTAACTCCACATTGATAATATCTTCCGCTAGATTGAATCCAGAACTTAAGGCCTTTATAAATTACAAATTCTCGCATTTAATTAACTACCATATAAATAGTCAATTATAAACCATCAGCATCATTAACGAAACATTGATCTTTCATAAGGAGCAAGGGTAGGTATCTCTATCTGATTATTGGTTGATCCATATACACCAGACATAAAACTGATCATTAATGCGTCAGCGCCATCTGGAGAAGCCATACCTCTTGCTTTAAGATCGTCCTTGCTTTCAATCTGCAACCTACCTGAACTATCATATTTAAACCCTAACGAACATAACTCTCCATGCAGCTCATCACTATCTGGTATTTGCACTGGCATTTCCTGATATAGCCAATCCCGCATATCAGACCATAACTCTGCCCGTAGGTTTTTAAACTTCTCTTTATCGTTCGCTGATCTGGCAACATTCACGCCTTCTACCATATCAAATCCCATTTCCTGCATACGATCAACAACACCAGCACCTATGCCAATGCAATCCACATACACTTTGGAAGGCTTTTCTTCCAATATGATGCGCTTTAACCGCCCGCATATCTCCATCGTATTGTGATTAGCAAGCTTTTCAAGATTATATGCCAATCTACCCTTGCGTCTTATGATTGCTGTTCTATCGTTATTACCAACCGCCACATCCACACCAATAATCAAAGCGCCTGAGCCTGCAATGTCTGCTTTTCTAGCCTTTGTCACAAACCTTGCATTAATAAACACATTCTGTATCGGGTTTAAAAACGCTTCAGTCGCAGAAAATGGGTATTCCTGCTTAAATTGTTCCAATCCCGCATCATAATCTTTGCTTAATGACGATATTTTATTACGTCGCCAAGCAAGATGATCATCTGTTAGCCCATCTTGTGAATATAGTTTAAATAAATACTCTTCTTCTTCATTGCGCTGAAAGCCTTGCGCGGTAGCTTTATATTCATCCTGCCAATACCAAGGCAAAAAGATCGCCTGATATTCAGAATCGCCACCCATTGCAGTGAGCCATCGTGAATGAAAGTAATTACCAATACCATTAGCCGTAGATTCAAGGATTATCTCGGTTCCTGGCTCATCTGATACGGCTTGCAGTATTCCCTTTGCATGGTCTTCGGCATATGACCAAAAACCAACCTCTGATCCGTGAAATAATTGAATAGTTTGAGAACGACCAACAGACTTATTACCAGCAGTACCCACAGAATAACCAGAATCAAACTCCCGAAAATAAAGCTCTTTAGCATTTTCTGTATCAGGCGCAGGCAAAAGCCCTGGTTCGATGTTTTCATTAAACCTCACAGCCATGGTAAATAAATTCTTGGTAGCTTCTTTGTCGTGCGTTAAGATAAACGCCTTTTTACCGCGAGTGGTGACAACTTTGTGAAAGAACCTTCCTTGTATGAGGGTGCTGCATCCTTGCTGCCGTCCCTTAAGTATTACTGCCCTCACTTTGCCTGTGGCTTTTCGTTGCATCTCTAAACGCTGGTTCAAATAGGTTTGTGCCCTATTAAACACGAAAGGCTCAGGCTTACCCGATTTAGTCCTTATCACTAAGAACTTCTGCGCAAACTTCTTAAAGTCTCGCAGTGTATCTAACTTTTCATCTGAAACCATTTAACCTGCTAATAAAAAATAGGTGCTTCATCTTGCTAGAAGTAAAGCACCTGACGCTATTATTTGCCTCTATTGGCATTATAGTTAAATTCGTTTTCACCAGGCATTTTCGGATCAAGCTGTTTGTTACGATGCTCGCCTTCCATGCGTGTTGCAGGATGAGGAGTGTTCGCCAAATCAGCCATGTTGTTATAGCCCATGCCTTTATTCATTTCCATGTTGTTACGTGCTTCCCAAGATTTTGGCATTGCAACGTAATGCTTATCTTTTACGTTCTCAACCGCACCTGCTTCGCCGTCAAAATCACTCATTTTAAACCTCCATGTATTCGTTTAATTAAGCTGCTGCTCGTATGATTTGATAATTGATGATTGCATCAGCGCCAGGATCAGCACTGAATGTCACAGTCAAAGTATCAGCCGTTACAGCTGCTTGTAAGACAGTCGTGTTGTTCGTGCCATTATCAACCATTTGGACAAATGCGAGATCGGTATTCAATGCGCCAGGCACGGCGATGACTTCAGCAGGAGCGCCACCAGCAGTCGTTGGTTGACCTGCAAACTTAATCACATGACTTGGGGTAATACCTGCTGCAAGTTTTGCTAAGGTAACATTTGCATTGAGGATTTTAGCGGTCGTAATGGCGTTATTTGCAATCGTAACAGCACCCGTATTTGCAATCGTTGCATCACCGGACATTGCAACATCTGTCGCAACGTTTCCAGCATTACCAACGAAGATATGACCGTTTGTAAGAGTTGTAGAAACAAGACCTGTTAAAATAACAAAGTCTTCTCTATCGGCTGATATTTCGAAAAACCCGTGACCATTAGAGCAAGAGATTAATGCTAAATCACTGTCTTGCCATTCGAAAGGGTCTGCATCAGATGCGTGATTAAGTGCTGCGATATTATCAGCTTGTGCTAATAAATAACCTGCTGTTCCAACTTCTGCGAGCGTATTTTCTGCTACGATGCGAACGATATTAGATTCATCGTTCTGATCCCTGCGTATAAATGTAATTCCGGCCATTGCTAATTCCTTTTAGCTAAAAGTTTGAATGTCTACATTATCGTTTAGTGTTTAAACAAAATCAATCCACATTATTGCTAAAGTAAACAAAGGTCTTAGTAATCACAGGTATAGATTTACTACATTTCTTACAAACATTCTTAGATGAAACAGGCTTTTCACGCTTGATGCCATACACGCGATAGAGATCAGAATCAAAGTCATAAGTCATCACATGTTCATACTGGTGATTGCAAAACCACTGTCTGATTTTAGCAATCATAATTTGTCGATCAACATTTCAACCAAAGACCTTTTATCGGTTTCGGTCAACTGTTGTTCCTTAAATCCACCTTTGCACTTTAAATAGAATATTTGTGCAGTTACGTTTCCTTTATCTACATTTTTTAATAAAGCTTTAGTGACAGCAGCAACACCTTTTGATTGACCTCTTTTTATAGCCTGTTCTAATTGCTCATGTTCGGCCTTTTTGTGCGATAAAGTATCAGGATGAATATCTAGGCATAAAGCTATCTGTTCTTGGGTTAATCCTCTTGCTGCAAGATTTTCTACTTTATCAAGTAACTCTTGGTCAATGACAAATTTATTGTGCTTACCCATTTGCCACCTCATCGAAGATTAGTTTATTACTTTCCAGTATAGCCTGTTTACCCGTAAACTTCTGCCATCGTCTTATGATGACATCAACGTAATTGGGTGCTAGCTCCATCATATAGCATTTTCGGTTTGTTTTCTCGCAAGCGATTAGGGTTGAACCTGAGCCACCGAATATATCAACAACAATATTTCCAGCTTTAGTGGAATTTAAACATGCGGTTTCTGCTAGTTCGACTGGCTTCATTGTCGGATGTAAATCACTGGATTGAATTTTATTACAATCCCATACAGTACTTTTGTCTCTTCCACCGTGCCATTGATGATTTTCACCAATATATCCATACCAACAAATCTCATGTTTCCAATGATAATCTGCACGACCAATAACAAAAGGAGATTTATTCCATATAATCTGAGATTGAATATGCCATCCACTATCTATTAAGGCATTAAGAACAGATAGGCTTTCTAGTAAAGGAGGAGACCACACATAAATAGAAGTTACATTAACTATAGCCAATAGATTAGAGAAACATTCTCTCAAGAAAATTCTTAACTCCTCACCCTGTTTATCATCATTAAGAATAGGTTCAAATCTTCTATTCTCGCCTTGTTTATCCCTACCTATAAACTTACCTTGTTCAAAGTTCACACCATAAGGCGGATCGGTAAACACCATATCAGCCTTTTCGCCATTCATTAGCTTTTCAACCTGATCAATCACCGTCGAATCACCACACATCAAACGGTGGTTTCCTAGCAACCAAACATCGCCAAGTTTAGTGATAGGCTCTGCAGCTATCTCTGGCACCTCGTCATCATCGCATAGTCCTTCATTCAACGTTTCTGGCATTAAATCTGCTATTTCATCAAGACCAAATCCCGTTAACTCAATATCAAAACCATCATCTTGCAAGATATTAATTTCGCTTAATAGCGTATCAATATCCCATCCTGCATTGAGCGCCAGCTTATTGTCTGCGATGATGTATGCTCGTTTTTGTGATTCTGTCAGATGAGATAATTCTATTGTTGGAACTTCATTTAAGCCTAATTTTCTTGCAGCTAATAATCGACCATGTCCGGCGATGATGCCATTCTCTTTGTCAATCAATATAGGATTAGTGAATCCAAACTCTTTAATGGATGCTGCAATTTGGGCTATTTGTTCGTCGGAATGTGTACGTGAATTGCTAATATATGGGATTAGTTTATCGATTGATAATTTGACTACCTGCACTTGTTTTCCTTAACAAATGTTTAAACTTAAAATTCGGGTTCTCTATCCACTTTACAAAACTACCGTTATTTCGCTTTTCACCTACAATGCATGTCAGATAAGGCCATGTGGTTTTATCTGCATATTCGTAAGGCCAAAGACGATCGAGGGATGAGCGCGAGGGAACCATGGTTGCTTTTGTAATCTTGTATGCCATATCTCATCATCCTTGATGATTAAATATTATGCACACTTAATCGCTTCCGTCAACGTTTACTTCCTAGCCTTTAAATAATTCCACAATACCAAGAGAATAAACACATTCACACCACTTGATGATGCGAGTAATTGTTGGAACGCATTATCATTGATTCCGCTTTGCTGAACGGTAATGAGTATTTGACCCAAGAATTGCAAGATTGAAATAACAGATGTTCCTGCAACGACGTTATGAACGTTTTCATGAAACCAATTTTTTAGCCATTCCATGTGTCATCCTCCATCATTTTAGAAAGCCTTACTGCACGTTCACCCACTTCGTGCGCCCATTTTGAATCAAGCATTTCTTTCGCAGCCTCTTCATAATCACGCCTAGCAATGGCAGATAGCATTTTGTTAAACGTCAGAAATCGTTGAAATCCTAGATTAAAACTCATGCTTAATAGAACGATCTTTCGGTGATCTGCGAGTGATTGAAACCAGACAAAACATTGGCATAATTTCATCCAATGAAATGCCATGTCATATTCAAGTAGTTCCATGCGATAGTTTTCGGGGAGGCCACGGGCGGTGAGGTTATATCCTACGCCAATAGTAATATTTCCTTTGGTATCATGATAAGGAAACTTGCGATCTTCTTCATCCAGAATCAATCTTTCTTTAAGCTTAGCCTTCAACTCGGCGGACATGGGTTGCATTGATTTACGTCCTCTTCACTTAAAACATCAGTCCTTTGATTCACTATATCACAAGCTAGAAAACAAAAAGAACAGACATAATAGCTCATTCCTTCATGACCACATTCAACATAAACAGGATTTTTGTGACACTTACTGACTGACATTTAGAGATTCCTCATTAAACAAAAACCCCGCCTGACTGGAAGCGGGGTATTGTCGTCTTAACTAACCAAGGAGACATAATCGCCGTTATGGAATTTACAAGGACGTAAAGGGATGGACGGCAACCATATCAAATCTATCATGTCGAATTGCGGAATTAATGTCCAGTGGTTAGTGTATAATTTTAAGATATTAGGAATTTCTTAATAACTGAAAAATGATTCACGTAGAACATCAGCTAGATTTATCCCCAGAATCTGTTGATAACTTTGTTGGTATGTTAAAGTAATTTCCCACTACGGTTAAAAATTCATCATAACTGCGTACAATGTGTGCATCATAACCACGGCTTTTCAATGCTTCCTGCCACCATAGCTGCATTTCATCCACCTTGGCTTTAGGGTTAGCCTTAAACTCCACGTATAACCCACTAAATTTGCCCATAGGCTCACAAACAAAAATATCTGGCACTCCCCTAGCCCTTCCCATTCGATTCAACCTAGCGTTTTCAATTAAGCTACGCTTGCCCTCATTGGGGATACTATGAACCAGGTAGCCTTTCTTTTTCAGCCAGACAACCGCACATTCTTGGAGGACGCCCTCGTCTCGGTGTCTTTTCTTCTTTGCATAGTTCCATCCGTTCGCAACCGTCTTTTGCATCATCCACCTTCCTTAGTGGGGCACATAGCTTTCCAAAGCTCTCCAAGTATTTCAGCCTTCGCTTCTCTGACATCTGGCTAAAGCTCACTGACTTTGGGTCATTGTAGTATTGGGGTTTGATCATTCCGTAATCATCCTTGTAGTTCAAGTGCTTCTTTTATATCGTTGTCTGTCCAACTTCTTATTTGCTTAAATATTTCCTGGTCTGTTTGTTCTGGAAAAAAAGAACGAATTTTCTTTTTAAATTGCGTGAATTTGTTTGCTACTTCTTGGTAACAATTAATCCATTCAATTTCATTGAAATATATTTTTTTTAATCTTGAACAAATCTCTTCACCTAGCGTTATTTCTGAAAATTTTGCTTCCATGCAAAATCCTTAATTTAGTTAATAGCCATAACTTTCCCAGTGTGTTTCTGGCTGAAAAATAAAAGAATCAACTGCTCTTCTAAGTTCAGAAAAACTAACATTTACAATATAACAACAGTCTTTATATGTATAAAACAAACACTTACCTTCTTGAGATAACGGAACAATCATGTTTATTGAAGATAATTTGATCAAAAAAACATCTTCTGTTAAATTACTTTGAATTACTCTCCGACTTATTACAAAAGCACCTTGAATCCATTGAACAGGTTCCTGTATTTCTTTTTCTTCATGCTTTATCATTTTCTTTTTTGACATATTTTATCTCTAGTTTAAAAAATATCCTACTTTCATGGGTTGATTTGATGATCTATCTCTATTTTCATATCGCTTGGCTGGCAATTCATTTAATAAAAACTTTTTAAATCGCATATCAAGATCATCTGTGATGTTATATTTCCTTATTATCCTCTCAACAAACATTTGAATTAAATAAACCCCAGTTTTTCCAACTTTCTCTCCAATCTTATCTGCTAGCTTTTGATTTTCTTCATTCGGGAAAAATTTAAAATCCAGTACTGGATTTTTGTTTGTAATGGTATTTGTATGTCCTTTCGGTTTTTGATTTTGTCGATTATATTCTTGATTATTATTAATTATTTCTTCTTTTTCTTTCGAAGATACGTATACGTTTGTACACCTACTAGGTATACGTTTGTCTACCTTTCTTGATTTATTAGGTATACATTTGTCTACCTTTTTTTGTTCCCAAATTACGCCATAACCTTCAATTGTGGATAACTTTTCTCGTCTTTTTTGAGTATAATTTATTAAAAATGAGGCTGGTCTATAAAGATTCTTTCTTTTATCTTTTGTGTTTTTTTCTATCTCTATTAATCCTGTTTCAGAAGCTTTCTTTGATAATTTTTTTATACCATCAAGGGTCATTTCCATTTCTTCAGCCAATGTTTCCTGGCTGACCCATGTATAAGGATCGCTACCGATTCGACATGCCAAAGTAAATAAAAAACCTCGTATTGCAGAAGTAATATTTACTTTTTTTCTTTCGCCAGTTTTTTTATTTACATTGAATAAATTGTTTTCTCGAAGAAACAAACCTAAATCTAAAAGCATGCTCATACAAAAATTCCTTTCAGTGAGGGGTTGACCTGATCCGTGGGCAACGTATAATTAACGTTACGCGAGGTCAGGAACGACCGAATTTTTAAAGCCCTCTCTGTTTGCGCAGGGAGGGAAAACCTTAAAGCTATATTATCTTACCATTTCCCAGGTCAAACTCTACCAGTCAACTTATCAATTTCTTCCATCCTTAGATGAAGATTGTTTTCAAAACTATACGATTCTTGATAACAATCTCCATTAATAAAAATACATAAGATTAACCATTCTGTATCGTTTTCTTTTTTTCCCACAAAACACTTTACATGATCTAAATTAACTAATCTGTCAGCGAATTTTATAAACATATTATCCCCTTAACTATCTTTCAAAATATGATAAAAACATAAACATGTAAGCCCGAAAAAAAATAGAAATGCTGCCATAATCCTCTCCCCTAATCTAAAGTAGCACACCAACCCATAACAAAAAGAAACACAATAAACGCTAGCCATGGACTAATTGAAACTAAAAACATAAAAATTAAGCCAACTATTACAAATGCGAAGCCACCAGCCATTTTTTCACTCCTCTCTATTGATATTTTGGTATCATTATGTTAGTATCGCGGAACAAGATAGCACAAGAATTGATAAGTGAGCAACCATGAAAACCAAAATAAAACCTTACAAGTCTTTGACCATACGATTTGATGAAAATTTATACTTCTCACTTAAGAAGCTTTCTTTCTTAAACGAAAGACCCATGGCTGAGCTAATAAGGGAATCCCTAGAAAAAATTATTGAAGAACATAAAAAAGTGTTGACTAATAGTAGTATCGCGGTATAATGCGTTATATAAGTTTTTAATCATATAAAACCATAAGGAAGTATATAAGTGGATAACGATAAGAAAAATATAAGCAATATTGTTATTAATAAAGATTGTTACAAAACATTGAAGAAACTAAGTGTAGATAAAGAAGTAACATTACAGAAAGTAGTGCAGGAAATATTAGAAAGATATACTAACAAGAAGACAAAACAATCAGAGACCGAGGAGCTGTCATGACCAAGTCGTTCAACACAGTCGAATATATAAACGAAGCAATAGAAGCTGGGTTTTCGAGAAAGCAAGCAGAGTTTCAAGCAACAGTGATGGACAGATTGATCACAGATGAACTGGTGACTAAATCATTTTTACATAGCGAGTTAGAAAAGTTTGAGTACAGATTGTTGGTTAAGCTCGGTAGTTTGATGTTAGCAGGTTTAACAGTATTAGGGTTTGTAATGAAGTTTTAAGGTTTTAGGGAGTTGGGTGGCAGTTAGAGCTACCACCCAGCAATAGCAGAAAATTAAACTTAGTGGAGTAACTTTATGCATTTGAGAACTATACACAATGTTGCAAATGATTTGCAATACAAAGCTGTCAAAAACATCGCCAAGGATCGGATGATGACTGTTAAAACGATTTGGGAAGCACAAAGTCGTATATCAGAAAAAGCATTATATGCTAGCGTCCAACAATTAATCGCAGATAACGCCAAAGAAGTAGACGGTACATACGTTTGTACTGTTGATGATCTATCTCCCATTGACCAAAAACATTTACTCAATGCTTACCTTTGTTGGGCTGAAGGTGAATATGGCATAGAGATATGTGAAGACATTAACAAAAAGCCAATCTTGTTTTACTCCTATCTAGAAGACTATAAAAAAAGAATCAACCGTTATTTAGAAAACTATTGTGATGATGTTTATTGCGATCACCAATGGGAAAGCGGTTTTCGGTCACACAAAGATTCGCAAACCGGCGAACGGTTGTGGAGACGATAACATGGCCATGGACTATTGTTTTGAATGTGAATCACACGTTGATTTGGATAATGACTTACACGAGGAATGTTCCATGATGGCTAAAAGGTTTAGTGATATTAGAAAAGATATCAATACAGGAAAGCTTGCAGAAGTTTTAATAGGAACGTGCGTTGTGAGCGTATTAATTTACTGTAGTTTAATTTTGATAACGAATTAGGTGATGTATGCCAGATGATTTTGAAAAAAAAGATTGTTATTACTGCGGTGATATTGTTTTTATAGATCCAAACAATGAAGACAAGAAAGGTAATAATTGTTATTACGGTGATGACAGCTTAGGTCAACAAATTATTACATGTCCAAAACATTATAGAGATTAAGAGGTGATATATGGCTTTACGAGGCGTTAAACCAACAACGGTCGAGAAAAGATTAAAGGCTTTATTTTATGGATTGGCTGGTGCAGGTAAAACAACTGCTGCAATTCATTTTCCAAGACCTTATTTGATAGACACAGAGAAGGGTTCTGTAAACGACCAATATGTAAAAGTATTAGAACAAAAAGGCGGTGTAGTGTTTCATACATCAGACTTTGATGAGCTGATAAAAGAAGTCAAAGCTTTGTTAACTGTTAAACATGAATTTAAAACACTAATCATCGATCCATTAACCATTCTTTATAACAACCTTTTAGATATATCAGCTCTAAAGGTTGGAACTGAATTTGGCCGTCATTATGGTGAGGCAAATAAACAGATGAAACATTTGCTTAACCTATTGCTTCGATTAGACATGAATGTCATTATTACGAGCCATGCAAAGAATGAATATGGAGCAAATCTAGCGGTGCTTGGAACAACTTTTGATTGTTATAAAAAATTAGATTATTTATTCGATCTTGTATTTGAAGTACAAAAGCGTGGCAAAGAAAGGGTCGGAGTAATAAAAAAATCAAGAATAGAATCATTTCCAGATGGCGAAACATTTCCATTTAGTTATGATGAGATAGCTAAACGTTATGGCAAAGAAGTCTTAGAACGTAATGCAATAGCCGAAGTATTAGCAAGCCCTGAAAAAGTAGCAGAACTTCATAGACTTGTTGAGCTTTTAAAGATTCCACAAGAAACACTTGAAAAGTGGTTAGACAAAGCAAATGCAGAAACATTTGATGAGTTTACGGAAACAGTTGTCGATAAGATTATTGACAGTCTTAATAAACAAATACAGGGAGTTAAATAATCATGGGATATAATCCACTAAGCAAAGAAAAAGCAGATGAAATGGCAAGACCACCATTAATTGATGACGGCCAATATCAGTTTGAATTGATGGAATTTCATAACACCGATAAATATCACAACAAATTAGTAGACAGCAAAGGCGGTGAGATGACCCGTATTAAAATAAAAATATGGGATCATCACAACAAAGAACGATTTGTTTTTACTAATCTTTATTGGTCAGATGAAAACAAGATGGCATATCGCACCAGACACTTTGCAGAAACTATTGATATGTTGCCTTTATATGAAGGCGGTTCATTATACGATGAGATGAGCCAATGTCTTGGGAAAACTGGCTATTGTGAAATATATACGCAGAAAGCTAAACCAAAAAATGATGGCACAAATGAAATGTGGGCGCCTAAGAATGATGTGAGAGATTTTATCGTTGCGGACAAAGTACCAGAAGATGCAAAGACTATGAAAGCAGATCCAACTTTGAATGATGATTTGCCATTCTGAGTATAAAGGTTCTCTGGTGCTGGATTGGATAGCGTCCAATCACAGGCCAGCCTAGGACGCGCGAGTTGGCGGTGACTGCGCGGGATATAAATAGGAACTGCCACCAAATAACTAAGGACTAACAAATGAATTTAGTAAGCTGGCTGTATTTAACAGATATCCTCCATAGTTTTGATTGTTTTTTGGGGATAGTTATATTTACAACAATTGTTTTGTTTTGCATATCAATTGTTACATTTATTAACCTTGACAATTCTAAAGAGGATGAGCAAGTTGAACAAATAATTTTAAAATCATATAAAAAATGGTGGGTATTTGCCTTGATAGTTATTCTTGATTTGTTTATACCATCACAAAAAACAATGTATTTGATGCTTGGTTCTTCATTTTTATCGCAATCAAACTTACCATCTAAAGTAAGCCAAGTATTAGAATTGAAGTTAGACGATATCATCAAGGATTTGACTGACAAGAAAAAGGATAAAGAATGAAAAAAATAATATTACTACTAGCACTATCACTCGCACTGACAGGCTGTAAAGAAGTCGCTAAAGGCGAGAAGATAGGCATCATTGTGAAATGTGCTGAGGAGGGTTTTTTCTTCAATACTTACGAATGTGAAATGATTAGAGGTGGTCTTAACAGTGCATCAGGCACATTAGGGCAATCGTTTCACTTCACTGTTGAGAATAGAGAATTAATACCTGTGGTCAACAAGCTTTTAGAAGATCAGAAAGAAGTTAAGATTAAATATCACAAAGAGTTTGCAACATTGTGGCGTACAGAAACAAATGATAATTCGTTTTTAGATTCGATAGATAGTTAAGTTACAACTTTATCACAACAATGTTTTGTGATTAGTTTGTAACAAAAGAGTAATGGCGAGTAATGGCAATGTGTAACTCAACCGGGAGAGTACAGAGGAACGGCTAGATTCTGATCTAGTAGTCTCGGGGTAGGTGGTTCGATTCCACCTGATTGCCAAAGGATAATGATAGAAGCGTCGTTGACAGTGAAACGATTATCCCCTGACACCATAAGGTGGGCATAAGAAATTATGCTGTGGGTGGGCCGGTAGGTAGCCACAAGCGCCCTCGGACGATACGACTACCATAAAGCCGGTGCAATTCCGGCCTTCTATCAAAGAATAATGGCCGACGATATGGCGAGTACTCCAAAGAATGGCAAGTTAAGTGATTGTCTGAGGGTCAAACAAAGTAAAGTCGGCCGCCAAATTGAGTTATTAGGAGAAACCTAATAAGTGAAATTTAAGAAATTTACAGTCAAGACTTGTATAATTTGTGGAAAAAGAATGACTTACGCATTAAATCTTAGTAATCACTATATAGTGATACATAAATTATGTTGGAAATTGGTTGAAAATAAGTGGAGGACTGAAAATGAAAAGATTGATATTTAATTATAGGTTGTTTAGATCATATGATAATGGACATATTAAATCTATTTTTAAATCGATAAAAATGTATTTTGGAAATAAATGCTATTTAAGTAATAAATATTATTAATCGCACCAACCGAAAGTTAATTGCACCAAGGAGAGATGATGATGGAAAAAATTACAGAAGAAATGAAAATACATGATCAATGGTACAAAGATGCCAGAGAAATGACTTTAGATAAATTATCAGAATTTTTAAAAAAACTCACCACAGAATACGAACATGACTATGGAACTATTTGTCACGCAATGGCAGCAGGTGCAATAGCTACCTGTTGGGCTATAAATAAAACAGACCAAGGAGGCATTACTGGTTTTCAAGCTGGTGCTATCATGTGGGAATTTATAAGAAAATGGATGTCAATTGAATGTCCAGCTAGGTTAATTGAATACGATAAAATGTTGTTTCCTCAACATGCAAATAGATTTGAAAACACCATCTCGCAAAATATATGGAAATGGTTGCAAGAAGAAGCTAATAAAAGAATAAAAGAAAATGAATTAAGCAGCATGAAAGCACATCCAAATGTTTTGGCTCATTGGGAAAGTATTAAAAATGGTGTTGTGCCGTTCGATTATAAAATTAAGGATGAATAATGCCCAACCCTCACAAACCTAAAACAGTAACCACTTACTGCTATTGCCGTGAATGTTATATTCGATGGAAAGAATGGAAGAAAGAATATGAGAGGAAAAACAAATGAATAATCCCGCATTATGGTTTATCGCAAGTGCTTTATGGTGGTTTGTTGCTGCCGAAAAAAGTAAAGATTTTCCTATGAGAAAGGGTGATTATTTTTTCTACGGTTTTTTTAATATGCTAAGCGCGCTTTTTTTAATCACAGGGTTTATTCAATGGATGAGATGAAATTTTTACCATGTCCGTTTTGTGGTGGAGAGGCTTACATTGATAAATTTGAAAATGGAAGTCCAAATTCTGCTAAGTTTAACTGGGAGTTTTCTATTGAATGTAAAAAATGTTTTAGCCAGACTGGTTATCACAAAGGTGAATTAGAAGCAATCAAAGCCTGGAATCGTAGAGTATGAATAAGGCAATTGCAATCTCAAACATTCCACCAGGTCATGAATTAACAATTTCATGTTCTCAATGCGAAAAAACCAATGAAATAATAAATAACATCAAAGACCATATAAGATATATGTTAGATAGAGGCAGCAATGTAAATCCAGAAAAAGTATTAGATGCCTTGAATTTGATAGATAGTAAGTATGATGAGCATAGAGAAAGAGAAGAAAAAGCGTTTAAGGAAGCATGTAAAGTATGAAGCATGTATGGTATTGCCCTTTCTGCAAAAAGAAAGTAGAAAAACATCCTAAGAAAATAGGAAATACAATATATCTTCCAGTAGAAGTAACACATAAACATGGCGATGCTAATTACTTACTTTATGAATTAACTTTTGATGAGTGGATGAAAATAAATAAACATAATGGATATTAAAATGAATAAATACCAAATAACACCGTCAAAAGAAATAACGATAGACTTCCCTGGCGATACAATAAGAATTAAACCCAAACATCCTGATACTGAAATTAAAATTCATTGTTCACGCTGCGTGAGATATGAAACATTATTAGAATTTATTAAACATATTTCTAAATTTGGAGTTTTTTCATTGTCAAGTCATTGGCATTTGCATAGACAAGCAAAAGAACTGTTACAAGAACTCGGAGAGATTGAATGAAACTGTCTAAACCTGAAAAATATATCGAAATCCTTTTAAAAGATTTTGTTGATAAAGTTACCAATGCAACCCAAAGATATTATAGAACAATTTATGGCAATGAAGATTCCTTGCAAAATGCTGCCTTAAGTTTAGAAAAAGAATTAAACAGAATTGAAGAAATTAAAAATGAAATATTAGAGATTTGTTTTAATCATAAAGGTGAATAATGAAACTCGAAGAAGCTAGAAAAATATTACAAGAATATGGTGGAAATTTAGCAGCTAATAAATTACCAAAAAAAATAATGAAAGCGAAATGGGTTGTGTATAATGAGGATATATCTAAAAAATACCCACCAGAAACTCATCCTCATCTTGAGCCTGATTTTTTTGAAGGATGGAAATAATGATAAAATGGTTAATATGCCTATTTCTAGGCCATGATATTGATAAACAAGATTATAGAAAAACTACTTATTGGCTTGATCATGTTGGCGGAACAGAAGAAGGTAATAGATTTACATTCTGGTGTAAACGATGTAAGAAATATAGGAGTGTGGGATGAAAAAAGAAACCATAAAAATAAACTGCGATTACTGCAATGCTGACTTATCACCACATACGACAGGATATCCAAATAATTATATATTGAAAGTATCTCTTGTTGATATAGAAGTTCATAATGGTGCGATATTCTCATGTTTAATTCATCCGCCAATAAACAATGATCTATATTTTTGCGGGTTAGCATGTATGAAAAAATATGAGGTAAAGTGATGGAAAAATGGAGCGTAAAAGTAAAATTCACAGCTAAAGCAGAAAGAATATTAGACCTATTTGCAGAATGCAAAGAAGATGCAGAAAAGTACGCTTCACAAACATTAATAGATGCATCAGAGGAAAATTGTGAAATTGAGATAACAGAATCATCAGCAGTAAGACATGTGGAAAGAACATTTGAAATAGGAATAAGGGCAAAAGAATGAATTGGAAAGTATTGATGCGAACATTTATTCAAGTTTTCGTTTTCTTTCCATTATTAATTTTATGCTTTATATTTTTCCCAAAAGTAAGCTGTATTGTATTATTGATTATTGGTCTTTGTATGGCTTTATTTGGTTTGTATCTTGCTAATGCGGATTCATTAAAATGAAACTAGAAGATCAGTGCATTTCTTTAGAATTAGCGAAACGATTAAAAGAATTAGGCGTTAAACAACACAGTTGTTTTTATTATGTGAGAACGAATAACTTATCTCAAGAATATAGTATTGTAACTGTAAGTGGCGCTAATTTTGATATGTCTTTTCTTTTTTCGTCCTTCACGGTCGCAGAGCTTGGCGATATTCTACCAAAAGGTGGATGGACTCAAGAATCAACTTATGGCGGTACACGCGTATGGTTTATTGATCCTGAATTTCCCCACAAAGAAAAATCTTTTACTTACGATGAAAGCGAAGCAAACGCCCGCGCCAAAATGCTCATCTATTTAATCGAAAACAAACTAATTGAAACAAACTAAGGAGTAACAACCGTGGAAAAACCAACCTGGTGTACGCAGTTTTCAGATCAAGAGTGTTCGAAAGATAATTGTTGTTTAGGAGTAAAAAATCCTGTAATGGTTCTAACTGAAAAGTTGCCTGTAATTTTAGCAAAACAAATTGATAATAGTATCGTTAACTGGAGTATATCTTGTGAAAAATAAAACTTTATTAATAATTATTAGTTCATTAATCATTTCATCTAATTCACTAGCGTCAGATAAGCCAGTTAAATTAGATGTTCTGCTAAAAGATGTTTACGGCCAATCAAGCATGGCGGTCTACATTAACTGCGTTAGTAGTGTTTATATTGAGAATAGAACATCGCTAAGCAAACGATACACGTTAGGAACAAGAATATGTGCTGAAAATAAAGGATGTTTTGTTGTAGAGAATAGTTTATGGATACAGCCAGGAAAGACTTACACTACATCATACAATACAGTATTTTCACCCGTGTTTGGACGGTCTGGAACAAGATCAATTGATTGCACAAACTATGTGAATGGTGGAATTGATGCGTCGCTAACGAAATATGCGAAGGCTTATATATCATGACAGAATCACATGAAATGAAATGGTGTGGAACTTATAAATTAAATGTAATAGATAAAACCTACACACCTTGTCCTACATTAGAATGGGCTGAACAACTAGAAGAATTAAATGATCTTCATATGAAACATGTTGCTGATGATTACATTAATAACAATAGAATATCAACGATATGGCTCGGAGTGGATCATCAGTGGAATGAGAATGCTCCTCCTTTACTATTTGAAACGATGGTTTTTAAAGATGGCGATTACGGAAATGAAATATACTGCAGCCGCTATTCAACCTGGCAAGAAGCAGAAGAAGGTCATAAGCGTGCTATTAAATGGGTAGAGGATGGATGCGTTCAATAAACACACATAATACCGCCGGTAATGAATTTTACTGGCAGTATCAAAGTTTCGGGTACGGAAAATCGCAAATCTTGTTTGATTTGTATAAATAAAATTCTAGGGGATGGCGGCATCATACTGTATTATTCGTTCGATTGCTAGGAGTATTTTAATGACAGAAAAGTTAAGCGATATAAAAGATGACTTTCCAGACTTGGTAAAAGATGTCACCAAACTATGTAGTATTTTAATAGGTGCAAGTGTAAGTTTTCATTTAAACAAAGGAAAAGATCAGTTTTCAGTATTACATTGGACTGGTGTCATTGTTCAATCTTATTTGCAATCCATGTTTCAAGAATTAAAAGCCATGGGAGCCTATTTACAAGACAAAGATAAAAATGATAAATACTTGAATAAAATAATAGCATTAGAGGCCTCTATTATCGAAGTAACTAAAAAGTTCTGTGATTTTTCCGATGTTTTTGAAGATAAAAAGGTGCATTAATGGAATGGATTAGTGTTAAAGATAAATCGCCTGACAAAAAAGGTTATTATTTGTGCTTTAGCATTAAATGGAAAAAAATACACGTATTACGTTTTGACGAATGGGCTAAGAATACTCGTAAAAGATTTTGGGGATTTAGCGGTTCAGAAACATTTCCTAGCCACTGGATGCCTCTCCCTCCTCCACCAAAAGAGTAAAATAAATGAAAATAATAGAGTTTAACCAAGCTTTTTGTGTTGTCCATTCAATACAAAGTGTTATATACCGTAAAAATGAAGAAAAAAACACATGGGAAATAACTATTACTTTTAATGGTAGTAATGGAAATCAAATATTTAAAACATACTTTGAAGACGAAAAATTGTGTATAAAAAGATACAATGAAATATTAACAACAGTTAAGCTCTGTTTAGAGCATGAATAATGCCCTTTACTGGCGCAAAGGGAACCAACGCTACTACAAAATATACGTAACAAAGGACTTGTTCAACCACTACATTCTCACCTGTGTGTGGGGTGGTGTTAATTCACGTTTAGGTAATTATAAGAATTATACTTTTTTCAGCCTAAACGATGCCAATCAATTCATTGACGATATGTCTAAACGAAGATTACAACGCGGATATAAAAAAATAGCCATTCAATAGTTAGGATATCGGATTTGAGGAGCGAATGGCTATTTAGATAGACAAATCACATATTTAATAATTCAATTGTTATTTAACGAAAACGGTATAATATACAATTAATTTTGTTTTGCAAGCATTAAGGATGATGTTATGCGATTTATCGTTAAATCTGTTTTATGGTTTGTATTCGGCATTATATGCGGACTATTTTTAATAGTATTTGCTCAACAATGCTTAGCAGCAGAGGTTAATTGCTTCTCTGGCAAAGTGAGAATCTATCATGGCTTTGGAAAAGACTTTGTATACAACGATGATTTCTTAGCATTCACTGAAATTAAAACAGGACATTTGATCGTCTCTAACGGCGATTGTATTGTCATGGCACCGTTAGAGTTTGAGAAGGTTAATGTAACGACAGTTAAGAATTAGCCACTATAACTATAAACAATCATCCAACCATCGCCACCATTTCCACCAGCACGTTGCGCACTGGATAATGAAATAGCACCCGAACCACCGCCGCCATATACGCCAGGTGTACCGTTAGCGGTTGCATCTACGCCAGCATCACCACCACCACCACCTAATGCGCCAGGCCCACCAAAACCAGACGTGCCAATAGTTCCTGATAAGCGGATAGCAATCCCGCCTGGATTACCCTTAATTTGTATATCGCCACCTGAGCCGCCAGTACCACCCAAACCGCCTGCATTCATATTTACTGTCGAACCAGCAGTAAAACCAGCAGCTCCACCCTGTCCAGGAGCCGCACTAACATGCGCACCAAAACTACTATTTCCACTACCAGCAGCACCAGGATTAGGCGTCGCAGAAACTGCGCCCCCTGCGCCACCTGTTCCAATAGTAACTGTTTCTGTTCCGCCTATACTTGATGTAATCCAAGCTTCAGCATATTCACCAGCACCGCCGCCACCACCAGCAGATAAAGTACTTGATCCACCCGTTGCACCACCACCACCACCACCAGGCCCACCTACTCTGACAAATACTTTTGTTGTGCCTGCGGGCTTAGTCCAGGTTGTAGAAGCGACATAGAATTTAACATCTAACAAAGTACCTGCTGCTTTGCTATCCACATATGCTTTTGTTGCTGCATCTTGAGCAGAAGAAGGATCAGTCACATTATTTATTAAGTGACTATTCATATTGAGAGCGCCTTGCAATGTAGGCGCTGTGTCACCAACAAACTTTCCTGTGCCTGTCTGTCCAGACAATGTTACATTGACTGCATTATTCGTAGTCATTAATCAATTCCTTATGATACGGTCAAGTTTCCAACGAGACTTTGCACAACCCAGGTCGTGTTTGCTGTCACGCATAAAACCATCACTGTATCATATTGATTTGTGCTAGTTAACGACCCTGCTGAACTTGACGCTGCGTTTCCAAGATGAATGACTTGACCTGTATTTGCAGTTAAAACCCACCCTGCTGCACCTTTACCAGAAACCGCAACAACTGAACCTTCAGCAGCAGTCGCAGGAAGCGTCACAGTTGTCTGTCCGACATTAGAGATAATGTAGCCATTATTAACAGCGGCTGCCTGAGAAGTACCCGCAACATCGTTCCAGACAAGCGATCCCACACCCGTTGATGATATCGTGATCGTTCCTGCGCCATTTGATACGGATATTCCTGTGCCTGGTGTAATGTTGGCGGCCACAGGATCGAGTCCTGTTGAGCCAATAGCTAATTGACCATTGGTTAAAGCAAGTCCTGTTTGATTGCTAGCACCCTGGCTCAATACAATGCTATGAGCTGATATATAGGGAGAGCTATTATTGACACTATTATTTGTGGCCATTATGAAATCCTTTTCATATTAATTAAACAATTGTTAAATTCCCTTGTACATTCCTTACTACCCAAGTGAGATTAGGCACAACACACAATAACTCTACTTGGTCATATTGATCTGTTGATGAAAGCGATCCCGTAGTCGTTGTTGCAACATCCTTGCCAAACACAAGATTTTGGCCAGCATTAAACACAATCGTCCAACCCCCTGCACCATAGCCACAAATAGAAATAAGCTGCCCAAACGAAGATATCGGCGGCAGAGTAAAAGTAGTTATGCCCACATTCTGTGGAACATAACCATTCGATTCTTCCATTTGTTGAGAGGTGCCAGCGACAGAATTCCAGATGAAATCTGTCGTGGTAGAGGCAAGCTGAACCCAAGCAGCGAGAGCGTCACTGTAAAACTCGTATTGGTCTAAATCAGAATTGAAGCCAAGCAGCCCTTCATAGGGCATGTTGGGTCTCGTTGCTGTCGTCCATACAACAACGGTTGGCCCTATGAAATTTGCACCTGCCCCAACACCGACATACTTGTTAGCATTGTTGAGGTTTTCTGCTGCAAACTGACTAAATTTTATCGTATCAACCATACCCAAATCCTTTTAGGTATTACATTAATTTATGTACTTTGAACCTGTAACAATGATACACCAACTTGTGGCGTACCAGTAGAGATGAAACTTAATGTATCGCCGCCTCGTACATAACGATTAAAATCAGTATCAATGCGTTCCATGTAAGTTGTCTGATCTATGGTATTACTCGTGGGTACTTGCGCTGTACCATTCAATCTCACCCATACATCAGCACTGGTGCTTACCGAGAAATGCGCTCTATAGAGTTGGGTTGCCTCTCCTGGCACCGTATAGCTAATAGCAGTACTCGCTGCTAGCAATACATTCATATCGGTATTAGAAAATGGTTTCGTGCGATCGTAGTTATCATTCCATGGTGTAACCGGTACTTGTGCCATATTAAATTCCTTTTAAATTATGTTTCATTCGCAACGCCAATCCGTGCGCCAATAGTATAATGGAAACGAAACCAAGCTTCAGGTGTGATGCCTGTTGCATCTGCTCTCGTAAAAAATGCTCCAGTTGTTTGATTAAGAAATTGGGCGCTCGATTCACTGATGCCATCTATTAAAAATTTAGCTGTAGGTACAGTCGGAGGGTTAGCGATTAAAAAATTTTCTATTAATTCAGCAGTACCCCCCAAAGTGGCGCCATTTTGTCTTAGAAAACCAAAAACCGCATCAACTGTTCCATCTGTTGCATAAATTGAAATTAGAGGATCAACATTTCTTTTTACCTGCTTATAATCCAATGAAAAAGATAGGCCTCTAAGAGAAGCTGTAGCCCCAGAATTGTAACCAACTTGCTCAACGATTTCCGCGCCATTGATTGTGGCAGCTCCAGGAAGTGAACCATCTACGTAACTCTTTTCATAATAATATTGGCAGCGTCTTAGTGTCTCATCCCAGGACTCAGGTGATGCATCAATCGCAAAATCATTTGGAACAACAGAGATTCGCTCAACACTAATAAAATCAGGCGTTCCCGTTAAACTCATATTATCAAGTGTGTAAACAACAAATGCCAAAGTCATGAAATTAGTACCTGTACCAAGAACAGTATTTACAGGCAATGTAAATTTATTAAAACTCATATTTAATGCATTTGATCCTAATATATATTCAGGATCAATATCACAATCTAGTATTTTCCAATTAGATGCAGGAGTTAAAGTATTTGTCGTGCCATCCCAAGATAAAATAGGCGTTACTCTTGTGATTGTATCAGGCAATGCAAATCCATTATCCCAATACATTAACTTGGCTTTTATTCTTATATTTGATGAATTTATTGTCGTAAGTTTAGCCCTCACCATAATAGAAATATTTTGACCCCAATAAGAACGAGATGATTCAGTATCAATTATTTGCATCATCATAAACTTATTTGAAGCAGTTAATGGCGTGATATCAAAAGAGTAATTATTTACTGCCGATCCTCTTTTGACTGACACGTTGCTGCCAATATTATTCGCCACATAATTTTGCTGAATAATAATAGTTTGATCAGCCGTATATTGATTATTAACAACGGTTGTTCCAGCAGGATCATTAAACTGCCATGGGTTTTGTGCAAAAATCCAACCCACTGCTAAATTTTCCTTTGGCTGATAAACCAATGAATCACGATAGACATTAAATTCATGGTCAACCATTCTTTCATAAGGAATTTCTTGATAGTCTGGCGCATCATCATCTTGATCAAAATCAGTGGACAAAGGAACACTTTGACCGACAATTTGCATATTGCTTAATGCCATCTCACCATTTGGCGGTAAGGTATATTTAATATCAACGTAAGCCGCTGTTCCAACATCAGTATTGGTGGATGGCCCAACATTCACTGCTTTCTTGTAAACATTGAAATCACCAACTGTCACTTGCTTTGAGAATATGGTAACAGCCGTTCCAGCATCAGAAGGCGCATAAGTAACCGTTAAATTATTTGCGCTTCCTGTTGATCGTGCAGTGACAGCAGCAGCAATAGCACCATTTGCAAAAAGCGCACCATTATTATGAAATCTTTGAACAAGTGTTACGCTCGTCCAACCTGAGTTATTGAAATCTAGGAAAAAAGCAGGATTACCAAAGATAGCAGGGCTTGCATTACCTACGTTTGTTCCTTGCGTAATTGTTGTCGTTCCAGTTGTACCAACAATTACTAAATCCCAACCTGGCGCAATATTATAAGTTCCTGGTTCAGTGATAATAATCGCATTATCAGTGTAAGATACACCTATCTTTGCATCACCTAAAAATATATCAACAAACTGCGGATTGGTGAGCAAATTCTCAGAGAACAACAGTGTGTTATCAATAATATTTCCGTTGTTTCCGGGCTGGAAGTTTTCAATCAACCATATCAATTGATCGGCTTGCGTATTTCCGTGTCTGATCTCAATACGATAAGTGAGATTTGGATCAAAGTATAAATTATTAGGCAATGTTCCCGACGGTTGAAACTGAATCGGATTAGACCATGGCGTGCCATTAGGCGTTTGATAAACAGGCTGTGGCAAATAAGGGAATGTATTCGTCTTGAAAAATGCCCAGTATTCATCATTCAGGCTAACACCTGTGTGGTCTGGTAACCACCAGATGGGGTTTGGCGCGCGTATGAACATAAATTAACCTCTTAATCCATTAAGCTTGATTCTAATCCAATATTGTTGTATAATGTTAAAAATTGAACAATATAGGTGATTTATGGCATCCCTACTCATGGGTCTTTTAGTTGGATACATAACTTTTAAAGTTGTAAAATTCAAAAATGGTAGCTCCTATTTAGACTGAAAATAACGCATTAACTTACTTGGGATTCCTGAATAATGACCGGCTAAAGTTGTGGCAATAGTAGTTCCTATAGCTTTCTTCCAGGGATCTAACTTTTTATATATTCGATATTGATTTCTTCCTTTTTCTAAAAAGTCAGCTATATCACCAGCTCCCATTTTTCTTAATTCACTTATTTTATGATTTATTATTGCATCTCTAGTTTGAAGAGCAGCTCTACCATGCGCACGCTCAGCAGCAGAAAACGGATTATTTGCATATGATGAACCTGTTGATCCTAAGTCAGATTGCAAACCATGTATTGCCTCTACATCGCCATTTAAAGCTTTCTTAATTAAATCTCTATTAGCTTTGGTATCTGATAAGTATTTTTTAGCGTCTTTAATCAACTCGGTAGGTGGTTTAATTTTTGTTATATTTCTCGCTTTTAAACCTTCTTGAGCTAATTTGTAAGGTAAAGATGCCAGTGATCTAAATAAATATGGCGCACCTTTTATAAGACCAGCAGGAACAGCATTTATTGCCGCACCTTCTGCTCTTGATACAGCATTGCCAGGAGTAGTTAAAGCCCCTGCTGTTCCCCACCCGCCTATGGCA
>Ga0134127_10000469_pt1 | contig 38197 bp, 27 predicted proteins | sample KB31753_FD_96459 | JGI IMG/M metagenome (GOLD analysis project Ga0134127, IMG submission 96459) | Terrestrial soil microbial communities with excess Nitrogen fertilizer from Kellogg Biological Station, Michigan, USA - KB3-175-3 | ecosystem: Environmental > Terrestrial > Soil > Unclassified ...
GGCCAAATATTCGCCCGTTTGATTGTCGATGTACTTTTTAAAGGTGCGACGGCTGTCCTGGCATTGCGGGCAGCGGGAGCGGCTTGCGGGACTGCGGTAGGGTTGAAGCGCGAAACGGTGTTGTTGCATTGGTGGAGGTTATTTGAAGAACATTAACCAATATGTCATTGCGAGCCGCCGCAGGCGGAGAAGCAACCTCGTCGCTCGTTTACGCTTGCATACGACGAGGTTGCCGCGTCGCTTCGCTCCTCGCAATGACATGGTTTTTTAATTGGTTGGTGGGTGTCCGTCCGTTTTGGAAGTACGCTACTTGGAAACGGACGGACAGGAACAGGCCTTATTTGGTGGAAGCTTTGATAAGCCGGTCGGCTTTTTGGAAAGAGATCTCCATGATCTTGCCTATCTCGCGCAGGGTTTTGCCTTCCAGTTTTAACTGCACGGCCTGTTCTATCTGTGCCTCGTTCAATTTTTCGCTGGCTTTGCGCAGGTGGTCAATCTCGTTACCGTAATCGGCAAATTCAAATTGCAAAAAGTTGTTGGGCTTGTTTACCCGGCAAAGGCAAATGTTGCTGTAGCCGTATACCTGCTCGGTATTGCGCTGCTTGATCTGCTTAAGGTAGCGCAATTCTTTATCGCCGCTGCTTTGCCCGATGGTAAACGCGCTATCGCAAAAGTTCATCAGCATCTTGCTGCCCTGCAAATCGTTACCGGTTATCTGCTGACTCAAATCGCGCTTAGGTGTATGCGCTAATGCCAGCATGCTCAAGCCATAGCGGTTTTTCAAAGCTTTTAAATGCTTCATCAAACTCAAAGCATTTTTGGCCTGCTCGGTTTCGTTTCGCAGGTAGGTAAGGTTATCAACGATGATGACTTTTACCCCGGTTTGTACGATAGTACGCTCCAATGAGGCAATCAGGTATTCATCAAAATTGGCAAAGCCCTTTGGTATCTCGCTATCGGGGTTAAGCTCTGCCCTGTAGAAATCATCCTTAAAATGATAATGGTTTTGGTAGTTATCCGAGTAACGGCTCTCAAACTGCTTATCGGTCAGCTCAAAATCGCAATACAATATCGGCTGTGCTTCTGATTCGACCACAAAAGGCCACATCGGTACGGCAGTATTAATGCAGTTGCCGATCTGTACCGCAAGGATGGATTTGCCCAGGTTGCTATCGGCAAATAAAATACAGAGTTCACCTTCGTACCAAAACCTGCCAAATAACATTTTGGGTACAGGCCTTTCGCTGGCTTGCTGTAGCCAGTGATTGGCAGTGTTTACATTAAACAGTTCTTCGGGTTGTTCCGGTTCATCATAAATTGATACCGGTTGTAGTGCCTGCTGGTTTTGCATGTGAGCACCAATTGGAGGATTAAACGTCATATTCATTTACTGGGTTTTAATTTGAAAAATTATAAAATACTCCCCCTTAACCCCTTCCTTAAGGGGGTTATGCTCTCCTGTGCGATGAGGAGACTGTGTGTGTATTTGGTTGTTTTGTCCGTCCGTTTCGGAGTGACGCTACCTAAAAACGGACGGACACCTGTTTGGCGGGTTCAAAAACCCGTGGGGGATGATGTTCAATACAAAAATAGAAGGTGGGAATGATAAAAGTGGTGACAGTAGTTTGTCAGTATCTTAGTAACTTCGGGTAAATAAGATTTCGACTTGCTATGACACTTAAAATCATTTCTTTAATTGTTCTGACCATTGGCTTATTCATTATATTTTTTCTTCTGTTACTTTTAGGATCACTTTTGTTTGCTTCGGCGGCTACTAATAAAGAAAGTCTAACTGATGAAAAAATTCTATATTGGCTATTGGTTGCAATTCACACGGGGTTGAATGTATTTGTGATTTCGAAACGAAGCGAATTGCCGGCAATCTATACATGGATAAATACGGGATTAGTTGCATGCGTATACATATTTTTATATATCAGCGTGCTGTAATAAATCAAAAGTGATGATCTAACAGGTAGTCGCTGGCAAAGCGAAATAATGTCTATAAATTACCATTGACGTTAGCTAATTTAATTAGCAAATTTGCCGGTATGGCAAAGCGTTTCAGGAAGGTATATATGGTGTGTGAGGACAATAAAATATTCGGTGGTCTTACACAAATAACGATGTATCAAAGGCGGGATTCAGCCGAATATCATTGCGAGCGGGCAAAGAAAAAGGCATTAGAAGCACAAACCCTATCGTGTAACGAACATAGGCCATTACCGAAATTTAAAGTTCACGCCTTTTACCTGGTACATGAAGATATGTTTAGAGATTGAGAAAGCACTCAACGGGTTATGGTTTGCCACCAGGGTGACGGCAATCCGTCCGGTTGTCCAAATGATGTTCGCCCCCGGAAGCGGACGGACACCCTTAGTTACGTTTGCGAAAACCGCGTTAGCGGGCAACAAGAGTAAATCATGACATATTCTTTAATCAATCGTTACACTACCAATCAAAATGTAATCAAACTCATTTGAGTCTTGATTTACTAATGATCCTCCTACAGTTACAGCGTAATGTTGGGTTAAAGGTTTAAATGTTTCGTTTGCATACCGGGGCAAAAGTTTCAAAAGGTCGCTGGTCAATTTTTTGCCTTTGATTGACTTCGTCAATTTCACTATTATTTCTTCTCCGCCGCGGTCATAAATAATGGTTCCAAACAGGTTACCATAATCCCACTCATATGGTTCGTTAACAATAATTCTTACGGTTTGACCTCGCAAACTCATTAGGCCTTCAATTTTTTGATTTAAAGATAACTAAAAAGTCTTTCTTATAAATACTAACAGATTCTGATCGTATGGTTCTGATATGCGTTAGCGGGCGCAACGGATACCGCGGTTCGACGAGCTCACCGTGACAGGCCAACCGTCGTATGAGTGCAGAACGCGACCCGCTGGTAAGCGGGGAACGTCCTGATAAATTGCGAACTCACGTTTTTTCCCCAACTTCGCATTACCAAATGAGCGATCTTAAAAAAGAGCTGTACAACCAATGCCTGGAATATGTTCGCAAACGTATGGAAGCTGCGCAGGTTGCTATCGACGAAGCGCAAAAAGCATCGAACGACGATACCAAGAGCAGCGCGGGCGACAAGTATGAAACGGGCCGCGCCATGATGCAGCAGGAAACCGACCGCAACCGCCAGCAGCTGGACGAGGCCAACAAGCTGAAAGTTGCTCTGAACCGGATAAATCAGGACCATATTTGTGATACTGTTGAGCCCGGCAGCGTAGTGATAACCGACCAGGGAAACTTTTACGTAGCCATAAGCGCGGGCACTTTAAGGGTTAATAATGAGGCCTATTTTGCCGTTTCGCCGGCCTCGCCGATCGGCTTATTGTTAACAGGCAAAAAAACCGGCGAAAAAATTATATTAAATGGCAAACCTTATGCGATTAAAATGGTTATTTAGTTGATTTTTAGAAATAACTGCGATGTATTTGCAATTATTACAGTATTCCTGATTATCTGTATTATATTTGGTGTTAATAAAAAGAGGTAAGCAAAAATGAGACTTGCCCGTTGTAAACTAAATTTTGATGAACATATTTGTAGGAAGCCTTCCTTTTCAATTAGAGGAAGCCGATTTAAGAGAGCTTTTCGAAGCCTACGGTGAAGTTAGCTCCGTAAAAATTATTAGCGACCGGGACACCGGCAGAAGCAAGGGTTTCGGCTTTATTGAAATGCCCGACGACGAAAGCGCGCAAAAAGCGATAACCGGTTTAAACGGCGCCGACGTAAAAGGCAGGTCGATAGCTGTTAGCCAGGCTGAAGAAAAGAAACCGAACGACCGCAGAGGCGGTGGCGGTGGTTACGGCGGCAACCGTGGCGGCGGTGGCGGCTATGGCGGCAACCGTGGTGGCGGCGGCTACGGCGGCGGCGGTGGCGGCTACAATAAAGATAGCAACCGTGGCGGTGGCCGTTGGTAAAATATAAATAAACGCCCGGTTGAACCGGCCGGGCGTTTTATCTTTAACCGTTATCCAACAACTTATTTATACGCAGGCACTTCAGGTGAAAAGCCTTTAGCGGCTTTGCTATATATTTTCCTTCCAACCCTCTCTGCTTCCGCCTTCCGCCTTCCGCCTTCCGCCTTCCGCCTTCCGACTTCCGACTTCCGCCTTCCGCCTTCCGCCTTCCGCCTTCCGACTTCCGACTACTCCTTCACCACCGCACCTTCCCTTATCTCGTCTGTTGCCTGCTTAACAACGTTATCGCCTTGTTTTAAGTTGCCGTAAACTTCCATTTGGTCGCCCGACTGAAAGCCTTTTTTTACGTCTACCCATTCAGCGCGCTTATTGTTTATGCGTATCACAAACACACGTTCGGTGGAGGTAACCACGGCTGTTTTAGGTACGATGAAGGCGCTGTCGCGCGATGGCAGCGGCACGTCGACCTGGGCGTACATATGCGGAAGCAGCTTTTTGTCGTTGTTGTAAACATCCATCTCCAGCCGTTCCGATCGCAGTTTCTCATCGAGCGCGCCCGCCAGCCGCTTAACCCGGGCAGTAAATTTTTGATTGGGTAAGGCTTCCACCGAAAAAGTCACCATGTTTTTGTCGCTCAACCCGCCGGTATAATTTTCGGGCACCGAAACTACCAGTCGCAATCTTTTCTGATCCTGTAAAACAAATAACGGGTCGCTGCCTCTGCCACCCGGGCCAACGTAAGCGCCCAGGTTTACGTTGCGCGCGGTAATCACCCCGTCAAATGGCGCCCTGATCTCAAGGTAGCCTAAATTGGCCGATACCTCCTTATATGCCGACTTTGCCGCTTCCACATTGGCATAGTCCGAATTCTTTTTGGCCTCGGCCTGTTCCAGGTCATTTTGCGATACGGTGCCCGGCGTTTTGCTGGTATTATACAACCTGTCGTAAGTAGCCTTGCTGGCAAAATAAACCGCTTCCTGCTGCTTTATTCGCGATTGCGCCCCTGCCAGCTGCGAATTGATCTCCGGCGCCTCTAACACGGCCAGCAGCTGTCCCTGGCGAACCTGCGAGCCTACGTCGGCAAACAGCTTTTTTACATAGCTGTTCATTTTGGCGTACAGGTCTACCTGCTGGTAAGGGATCAGCTCGCCTGGTATGGCAATGGTGGAGCTTAGCTTACCTTTCTGCACCGTCGCCAGCGTTACCAACGGCGTGTCGATCGCAGCGTCACGTTTCTGCACCTGCGCCTGCTGCTGTTTTGCTTGTTTATTTGAACTGCATGAATTAAGGAGCCAGGCTCCCAAAGCAAGCACGGTTATCAACTTGATAGGTTTATTTTTCATGATGATGGAGAGGGACGTAAAATTTACTTTGTTTATCTTCCGGGTCTAACGACACCGATTCGGTGGAGGCATTTCCCTGCACCCAGGCAAAGATCAATGGTAATATTAACAACGCCGCGAATGTGGAGGCGAAAAGCCCGCCGATAACAGCGCGCCCAAGCGGCGAAGTTTGGTCGCCGCCTTCGCCCAGGCCCGAGGCCATCGGGATCATACCCACGATCATAGCCAGACTCGTCATTAAAATGGGCCGCATCCGTAAGGCGGCAGCCTCGCGGGCCGACTTAAGCGCGTCGCCATTGTGCAGGCGCAGCTCTTCGGCGTTGGTTATCAGCAGCACAGCATTTGAAATGGAAACGCCTACCGACATGATCATGCCCATATACGATTGCAGGTTTAGCGTGGCGCCTGTGAGTTTTACCAGCAGCAGCGAGCCGAACAACACGGCCGGCACGGTGGATAAAACCACAAACGACATTTTGAACGACTGAAAATTGGCCGCCAGCATCAGGAATATAACAATTACAGCCACAAGCAAGCCTGTTTGTAAACTGTCGAGCGTATCTGTCAGCGTTTGACTTAAGCCCCGTGTAGATACGGTTAAGCCCCGGGGTAACTTTCCAAGCGATTTTATAGCTTTATCCACATCGTCGGTTGCGGTGCCCAGGTCTTTGTTGTTCAAGTTGGCAGTAACGGTAAGCATGGGCACCGCGCCAATGTCGTCGTTTTCGCCATTGGTAACACCGGCGCTCACATCGGCTATATCGCCCAGCACCGGCCTCGGCTGCCCGCTCAAAACCGGTATCTCCCTAACATCGTTTAAACTCGACATCTGGTATTCAGGTATCTCTACCTGTACGGCATAGCTTAACCCGGCTTTTGAATCCAGCCATACATTTTTTTCGGTATACCGCGACGATGACGTCGACGCAACCAGCGAACGTGATATCTCGTTGATGCTAACGCCCTGCTGGGCCGCCCGCACCCGGTCGATATTAATATTAAGGGCCGGGTATTTAAAGGACTGACCTATCTGCACATCGCGCAGGTAATCGATCTGTTTCAATTTATCAAGCACCTTAAAGGCAAAGGCTATATTCTGCTTTTTATTTTTACCCGAGATAGCTACTTCGATCGGCGTGGGCGATCCCTGGCTTAAAATTTTGTCTGTAAGCTCTATCGGCTCAAACGAAAGCAGGATCGACGGGAGCTTTTTCCTCATGGCGTGGCGGAAACGTTCTTTCAGCTCATCCAGGTTTACTTTATAATCTTCTTTCAGGTTCACCTGCAAAACCGCCTCCTGCGGACCGGCCATAAATAAATAAATGGGGCTGGTAGAAAACAACCCCGGGTGCATACCCACCATGGCCGATGTTACATCGATATTTTGCCTGCCCACAAGACTGTCCAGTATTTCCTTTGCTTTAACGGTGTACAATTCGGTGCGTTCAAAACGGGTGCCGTCCGGCGCACGTAGCCGCACCTGGAAAGTGCCGGTATTTACTTTGGGCAACACGTCCCTGCCAATAATATTTAACAGTAAAAAAGCCAGGCCACAAGCCGCAATAGAGTAAATTACTACAATGCCCTTTCGCTTCGGCATCATCCGGTCAACCAGGCGCATATACCTCAGCCTGAACCTGTCAAACCGCGACAGCTTGCCGCCTGCGCCTTCTGTCGCGTTCTTTATAGCAAGCTCCTTTTGCTCCCAGGCGTCGCCTTCATCCTCCAGGGCGAAGCCGTCAGGGTGGCTTTTGTCCTCGTGCTCGTTTTTCATGATCCAGTTAGCCATCACCGGTACAAATGTTTGCGCCAGCAGGTATGATGTGATCATGGAAAACCCTATGGCCAGCGCCAGCGGCAGGAACAAGGCCCCGGGGATGCCCTTCATGGTAAACGCGGGCGCAAATACGGCCAGGATACAAAACAGGATCAGTAATTTGGGAAAAGCTATTTCGCGGCAAGCATCCCAGATAGCCAGTGCCTTCGGTTTGCCCATGTCAAAGTGCTGGTGGATATTTTCGATCGTAACTGTCGATTCATCAACCAGTATCCCTATAGCCAGCGAAAGACCGCTCAGCGTCATGATGTTGATGGTTTGATGAAAAAGCGAAAGGAAAAATATGCCCGATATGATCGATGTCGGTATGGTTAATATAACGATCAAAGCGCCTCTTCTGTCGCCTAAGAACAGCAGCACCATTAAGCCGGTCAAAACCGCGCCAATGGCGCCCTCTTCAGCCAGGCTTTTAACGGAGTTGATCACATATACCGATTGGTCGAATACATATGATAACTTAACATCCTCGGGCAGAAGCGCCTGGAAGCGCGGAATAGCTTTTTTAAGGTTCTGTACCACTTCCCATGTCGATGCGTCCGCCGATTTGGTGATGGGCATATAAACCGAGCGTTTACCGTTTACGAGGACGTAATCGGTTGTAATATCTGCGCCGTCCTCAACCGAAGCCACGTCATGTAAAAAAATGGTTTGAATACCGTTCTTATACAACGGGATGTCGCCAAAATCTTTAATTTCTTTTATCGAGGTATTAGCGGGCGCCAGGTAGTTATAATCTCCTATCCGCACGTTACCGGCAGGGGTATTCTGGTTATTCTCGCGCAAAGCGGTAACGATCTGGTCGGCCGTGAGGTTATGCGCCCGCATCAGGTCGGGGTTAACTTTTATCACAACTGTACGCACGTTTCCGCCGAACGGCGCGGGTGAAACCAGGCCCGGTATAGAGGTGAATGACGAACGTATATACACGTTGGCCATATCCATCAGCTCGTTATTATTATGCTTTGCGCTGGAGAGTACCAACTGCCCAACCGGCAACGTCGATGCATCAAAACGCAAAATGAACGGGGGCTGCGAACCGGGCGGAAAACTGGCCTGCGCCCGGTTGGTGTAGGATGTAACCTCGGCAGCCGCCTGGGCCATATTCGTGCCTTCGTAAAAGGTGAGCTTTATGAGCGTTAAGCCTGTTATATTTCGTGTTTCGATACTTTTTACGCCCGAAACGAATAATAAAAGGTTTACATACGACTTGCCGAAATAGGCCTCCATTTGGTCGGGGGTGTAGCCGCCGTAAGGATGCGAAACATAAATTACCGGCAGGTTCAGGTCGGGGAAAATATCAATCTTGATGGTGCGCACGGCGCTTATCCCAAAGAAAAACAATCCCGCTACAATAACCAGCACGGTGATCGGCCTTTGAAGCGCGCCTTTTATCAATCCCATTATTTATAGCTGTATTAAAAGTTATTTATAAATATTCCAAAATCGCCGGTAGCTGCGGCCTTATACAGCAGCGCCTGCCAAACATTGTTCGATGCGATATAATTATCCACCTCGGCACGGTTAAGCACGTACAAAGCTTGTGTAAAATCAACAATGTTTGCAAGCCCGTTTTTGTACAGCGCATACTTTTGATTGTAAGCATCCGTAGCTGCTTTTATTTCCTGCGGCACTTCGAGATAGTTTTTTAGCGCGTTGCGTATGCGGGTTTCTGAAAGCACCTGCTGGTCGCTCAGCTGCTGGCTTACCAGGTTATACTCGTCGCGGTATTGCGCCGAGGTAAATTTTTGCGACTTTACCTGGTAATGTACCCTGAACGGCGTGGTAATGTTCCATATCATGCCAATGCCGAATAAATAGTTATATCGCGTAGGGTCGGCGCCGGCGCCATAGCCGCTGCTGTAATCCGTTTGATTTATTCCATAATTATTAGCAAAACCGGATCCTTTGCCCTGGTAAACGCCAAAAAAGCTAAAGGTGGGATAACTGAATGTGCTTAAATATTTAGCCTGCTCGTCGCTTACGTTAATGCGGTTTTGATAATAATGGAGTATAGGATGATTTTCAAAACTTACTTGCGCGGCGGGATCGACATTTGCCGGCGCTTTGGTTACAAAAACGGTATCGAGCACAAAATTCTGCGGCGGGATGCCAAGATATTGCGCAAGCTGGTTGCTTTGCTCCTGTTCGGTTTCCTGCGCATTGGTTAACGCAATCCGCGCGTTGGATACCTCGGCATTCGCCTGCGACGAATCCACACCGGCATTTAATCCGTTTTTTACACGCGCCACTACTACTTTTTGCAATTCGCCGGCCCGTTTCAGGTTATCTTCCTGCGCCTTGCTCAGCTGCTGCGCCGCCAGTAAATTCAAATAAGTACTTGCTACGCGTATTTCATGCTGAAATTGCTCTTGCACCAGGTCGCTCTCATTGAGTGAAACTGTTTGCTTTTGAACCTTAACGCGTTCTATTGCCCTGCCAAAGGCAAAAAAATCCCAGCTCACGTTGCTAAGATATAATGAGCCGAAAGCGGCGTTCCAATTCTGGCTGGCGAGTATGGGCCCTGATGATGCTACGTTTAGTCCCCGGTAGCCATAACCTGGTCCAAACTGCGAGTTAACGGTACCATATACCTGTTGGGCCGAAAGGCTCAGATCGGGAAGCTTTTCCGCTTTCGTTTCGTTAACTAACGCCTTCGAAGCGTTTAACTGGTTGGCCTTCGCCTTGATCGAGCTATAGTTTGACAATGCAATTTGCTCCGCCTCTTTTAAACCTAATACTTTTTGCTGGGCCGCCGCATAACTTACAGAACACACACTAAAAAGCAAGAAAATAACGTATTTGTTAACGGTGATCGTCATAAGTGTAATTTTGACACCGCAAAAGTAAAATATATCCTATTAAAGTGGTCGTCTATAAAGTATCAAGGCTGTTACTTTAATCCTGCGCTGACTTTTGTATTAAGGTTATTTGATACAATGTAACAAAAAAGCACAAGCCGGCATTAAATTGCTTGTAAAAAGCTATATATGTGTGGTTAAAGAATTTATTGCTATGTGGAAGATTGGTTTCGTTTTTATCGTCACACTTTTTTTTGACCTTTCAGCTGATGCACAAACACCGCTAAAACCGTTTCCGCAGCATGCCCGCTATTGCTACGGCAGTATCAGGCCCAGCCACATTGCCCAAAATAAACTGGATAACATCGTACGCGATTTTTATTCGCAATGGAAAAAGAGGTTCATTAAAAATGTGCTCGGAAAACAGCAAAGCTTCGTATGGTTCGAAAACGTGGGCAAAAAACAATGCGTGTCTGAGGGCCAGGGATACGGGATGATCATTGTGGCGTTGATGGCCGGATCTGATCCCTCGGCAAAAGCAACCTATGATCAATTGTTCAGCTACTGCAAAGCACATCCTGACAAGAGAAGCAAACACCTGATGGCATGGGCCCAATACACCAATGGCCGCGATGAGGACCAAACCTCGGCTACCGACGGCGATATGGATATCGCCTATTCGTTGTTGCTCGCCGATAAGCAATGGGGAAGCAACGGAGCCGTCAATTACCTGGCCGCGGCAAAGACTGTGATCAATGCCATTATGCAATATGAGATCAATCACCGCACATGGTCGGTATTATTAAGCGACGGGATAGAGCGCGAAAGCAGGGATTATTTTGATATGCGGTCGTCAGATTTTATGCCCGCGCATTTTAAAGCGTTTTATAACGCGACCGGTGACCACCGGTGGAAGAATGTGATCGATGCAAATTATAAGCTCTTCAATAGTTTGCAGCAAACTTATAGTCCGGATGCGGGATTGATCCCCGATTTTATCGTTCATATCGATAAAAAACCAACACCGGCGCCGCCCAACTTCCTTGAGTCGCGGTATGATGGCTATTATAACTATAATGCCTGCCGTGTTCCCTGGCGCATAGCAACCGATTACCTATTAAACGGCGACAGTCGCTCAAAAACAATCGTCGAAAAAATAAACCGCTGGATAAGGGAGACGACCCGGAACGATACGTACAACATTTCGGCGGGCTATACATTGGCGGGCAATGATATCAAAGGCAGGTACTTTGAAGCGCTCAGCTTTGTGGCGCCGTTTGCCGTTTCGGCCATGGTGGATAAGAAAAACCAGGCGTGGTTAAATAAAGTTTGGGATTACCTGGTCGGTTTTAAAATGAAAGACTTTGATTATTATGATAACAGTATCAAATTGTATGATATGATCATCCTGTCAGGCAATCACTGGAACCCGGCTGCCCGCACTTTGAGGTGATCGTCTGCATTGTCCAAAAATAAAAACATGGCTACTGGTTTCGCCCTGTTTGTACATTTATTAGGACAACCGAAAAATTTCCCGGTCTAAGTCAAAAAAATCGCATTTAAATATCATAAATCCCAACTTATCAGTTGGTTACAACGTAAAAAAGGATATAACCGGCGATTGGACGACATTTAGTTGCCCGAAAAAAACCTTAAACGATCATAGTCAAATACCAAATAATCACAAATAATCTGCGGCAATTTCGGATTTGGTACAAATCTTGGATAAAGACAAACAACTAACGAATGTGATTATGAAAACCGAACTTAACATTATCGAAACATTGTTTACCATAAAATTTGACAAAGAATTACAAGCTATTCTAAAAAAAGACCTTGCAGCTTATAAACAACGCACAGCCGTTAAACGTAAAACACTTAAACAAACCAATATACCAGCCGCAGCGTAATGCCGTGACATTAATATCATAACATCTACTACCATGAAAACGAACGAAAACATATCTTACTATTGCTTTAATCACTCCTGCAAAGGATCAATATATAACAGCAACTCGGTTATCATTATCGATTTGCCGCTAAACGCCCGCACGCTGAATAACAGTCATCACTGCGTGGTTTGCAACTCAAAATTGGTATCGCTGCTCGATATTGAAATAAAACAAGCATTGGGCGACCATGCCGCAATCGGCGAGGATTTTTTAAAGCATTCGTTTTTAAGCTGATCTAATCGTCTTAACAGTATCAGTTACCGGTGCAAATAGAAGCGCCGGCGCAAGGCACGGAATTCCGTGCTTTTTTTATGCCCTATTTTGTACCCATTATTTATTAGGCAAGGTTATGATCTTTTTGTCGAGGTTCCAGCCTTCTACCAAAATTTCCGGCCGGCCGTTATTAAGTTTAGCTGCAGGTACCTCAACGGATACTACAATGCTTTCGTGGGGCGCCAGTGAAAAATAGTTTGCGCTCCAGTAGCCCGGCATAATTTCTTCACCATGGATCATTAGCTGCGGGCGGACAAAAAACGCAAGCTTATTGGTGTTGTTATTAAATTGTATCGTCCATTTATTTTCCGAGGCGATTTTCTCAGCCTTTAACACTCTCACCTCTACCTGTGTGCTTTGCATATCATTAAAGGAGGTAAAATCGTTTCCGGGCGAAAGCCAGTATATATTATGTGAAACGGTTTTCCCGGCACTGTTTGTCAAATTCAAAACAACAAAGCTTACCCCTTTTATACCGGCCAGGCTCTCCCTCAGCTTAATCACCTCCAGCGTGCCGGCATCGGCAAGGCCTACATGACCCACCTTAAAAGAGCTTATCAATTTACTATCGATATCATAAATCGCTGCGCTGGCGCTCAGCACGCCGGTTGCATGGTGGGTACGATTAATAACCGCAGCGGTAGAATCGTCCCGGTTAAATTGAATGTGTACCGGTTCGCAGGCATTCTGCATGGCGTAATATCCCGCATTCGGCTCCAGGTACCAGTCGTATATCTGCCAAACCACGCTAGGCAGGGCGGCGTTTAACTTCCAAAGCATTACACCGCCTGTTTCGTTCAGCTTATGTCCCGCCGCCTCAAAAATGCCCTGGTACCCCACCCAGTTCATCAGTTGCATTTTATCCGAAAAATTAACCATGGTAGCAGGCTGCCCATATCTTTTAACCATTTCGCTGTTGTACAGATCAAAGCGCGCGGCGCCGGTGCAGGCATCGTGATAACCCCAGGAATTGTTTAAAGGAAATGGCAGTTTTTTATCCCACACCAGGTCGGGAATTATTCTGGCCAGCGTTGTATAGGGCGGCTGTGAAGGAAGGCCCGTTTCGTCTTTAAAAACCCAATCGCGGCCGGCATCTGCCTTTTTATAATATTCATTTGGGTCGGTCCATTGATAGGGGCCACCGCTGTATACGCCCGAAGGCATGTCGTCCGGCCACGAACCCTTCCACCCTGCCGGCAATTTGGCAAAGCCCGATGAGCTTGGTATATATGGCCGTGTACCATCAAGGTTAACGATGTTATCACGCATGGCATCGTACAATTCCTTGCGCGCATGACCCTCGTTGCCACCCGTCCATACCAATAAACTTGGGTGGTTACGTATGCGGTATATGGTGCTTACCACGTTTTTAATAAAGATATTTCCATCAAGCGGCCAATCAGGCGATCCTTTGAATTCACCCTGTGTATCGCCGGTTATCCAAAAGTCCGACCATACCATTTCGCCGTACCTGTCGGCCGCGTTCCAGAAAGCATCAGGCGGTGTTACGCCCCCGCCCCATATGCGCACCAGGTTTACGTTAGCGTTGCGGCATAGGTGCATTTCATAATCGTAGCGCGCCGAATCGCGGTTAACCATCAGATCGGGCACCCAGGCGCCGCCAACAAGGTTAACGCGCTTGCCGTTTACAAAAAAGTCACGGCGTACAAAACCTTTTACTGTTGTAGCCGAGGAGCTTACCGTACGGATGCCAAAAACGAAGGTAGTATCATCGGATATGCCGCTAACGTCGGCATATTGCAGCCGTATACGGTACAGGTTGGCCCGGCCGTAACCGTTGGGCCACCATAAATGCGGCTGATGAATAAGCAACTGGCTTATCCTGGCTGCATCCAGGTCAATCACCGAGGCGCCATTTGCGGCTATCGTCTCATTTGTTGAAAACCGGACAGGAACGCCGGTAAAATTTTCCGGTCTTATCGTTACCATGAGCTTCCCCGTACGATTAACCTGACTGTGATTGGAGAGGGTAAGGCTTAACGATATTTTAGCCACGCTTGTGTCAGGCAGATTTGGCAAATTAGTAACCAGTTTTGGCCGCCCGATAGTAACCGCACCCGACGTACGCAGATAAACCGGTTGCCATATGCCCATATTGCGGTCGCGTACCGGCGGCATCCAATCCCATCCAACAGAACAAAGCATCGTTACATTTTTTCCGATGTCGCCGGTTGGGCCTCCATTCGCATAAAACGGCCCCAGTGCCTCCAATTGCTCTTTTGATGGGAGGCCGGGATAGTCCAGTGGAAAAATTTTTACAGCGAGTGCATTATCGCCCCCGGTTATAATGGCATTGCTTACATCTAAATTATGCTCGGCAAACATGCCGGCCATTTGTGTCGAGTCGGTTATCTGCTTGCCGTTTAGCCAAACTTCGGCCCGGTAGTTTATGCCCTTAAATATCAGTTGAAAGTAACGGCCTTTATCGCCGGCAGGCACCTTAAATGTTGTGCGGTACCAATAGGGTTTTTTCCACGGGTTTGGATTATTGGGCAGGTGGCTATATTGTTCCAGGTTATATTGTTTATTAAACTGATCGGACGCATCGGGTATAAGCATATTGTTTAAGCCCTGGTATGGATCCGGGTAAATATGGTTGGCAACCAACCCTGTCAGTACCGTTGATGGAACCTTGACAGGGAACCAATAGACTGATGGTTTATAGGTTACTGAAGATAGCTCGCTCCCTGTTTCACTGATCAAAGCAGAAGATTGCAAATCAAAATTTGACAGTTTAACCTGTTTAATGCCCCTGGTTTGAGCAAAAAGGCTCGAAGTTAACAGGCATTGGAGCGTACAGAACGTAATAGCGTAAGTTAGTTTTCTCATTTTATCAGGTATTGACAGCAACCGAAATTCATTCAACTGTATTGCAAATTTACTCAAGTACAGTTGCGTGTAAAGTGTACTTATTTACCTTTTTATTGTACAATTACAGATGAGCAACCGCATTACCTGTGCTTACTGACCATGTTCTTTAGTACAATTAAAGGATTATGCATATCCCAGCCGGGCTTAAAGCCGGTTTGATTGACCAGCCCCCGCCCCGTGGTTGAAAAGTTTCCTAAAATGATGTCGTCGTAGCCGTCATGATCAATATCCGCCACCTCCATAGTCAGCCATCGGCCATATGCTTCTACCGGTATTTCATGCGGCAAAAACTTGTTTGCCGCAGTTTGTTGCAGGTAAGTAAAACCTTGCTGCGGATGATATTTAAAATTAGCAAAAAAGGCGATAGCGGCGATGTCAAGGTTTCCGTCATGGTCAAAGTCGGAGGCTATGGCCTTGGTGCAGCCGTCGATATGGTAAAAATAAGTCTGTTTAAACTTCCAGTTACCCTGGTTGGTGAAAATATACACGCCATGGTAGGGCTTTAACACTTTCGAGAAGTCGCTGTTATCACCGCAGGTGTACAATATGTCCGGTTTCCCATCGTGGTTAAAATCAACCAGCTGAAAACTGCTGGAGCCATAAACCGGCGGAAAACGCAGCAAGGTTTGTGTTATAAAACCACCCTTGCGGTCATTCAAGAACATACGTATGCCTTCATCGGCCTGCGCAAATAAACACATTACGTCGGGCCAGCCGTCGTTATTAAAGTCGGCGGTTATCAGTTGTTCGCCGCCGGCGATACTGCTTATAATGATTTTTTTGAAACTATGATCCCGTTGTTGCTGCAGTAAATATAAACCTCCCCTGTCATGTCCGAAACCACAGGTTACATAATCCATAAGGCCGTCTTTATTAAAGTCGGCGGCTACAGTTTGTACCGGGCGTGGCAGGCTGTCGGCGATCAAAGCAGGCTTTTTATTTCCGTCAATATCAAATAACAAAACTTTTCCCTTCGATAAATTAACGGGCGCCATGTTGCCGATGCAGGTAATTATGGCTGTGTTGGAATTATTAATATAATCTATACCGGTAACCGGCGATTCGAATTTATACACCAATTTCGACCGTAAAGAAGCATCCCATTTATACAGTTTATTGGCTGCATCTGCCGTATATAGCGTTTTATTAGCGGGATCAAAGCTTATCATTGTTGTCATGGCGGGCATTGCGGCGTTGACCTTCTCCGGTTTTTGCAAAGTAAAAATTGCCCAGTCATTCACGGGTGCAATTTCAGGTTTAGGTATCGCCAATGACACGGGCGCAGTGTTATAAAAGGCTACTATCTTTAGCCATTCAGGCGTGGTTAAGGCCGAGTTGTTATCGCAAAAATATTGGCCCATGTAAACCTTTACGCCAAGCTGTTTTCCCATCGCGGGCAAAACCCTTTTTGTCCAGCTGTCGCGGTCAATTAATCCGGGATCGGGTAACCGGTGACAAGTTGTACAATATTTTTTTGCGAGTGTGCCGCCTTCAGCTATGTCCTGTTCGGGGGTATTCGTCGTTGGTGAATTAGTGCACCTGTATATAGAAAAAATAACGGCAAGCGCCGTAAAAATCACCAGCGACTTTTTGAAACTTGCCGATAGCAAACGATGTTTTAACATAGGTATACGAAGAGGTGGTTATTGATGAACCCGTATGGTTGCTATCTTTTAATATGATTTTCCAAAACGATGAACGGCAAATCTTTCGACCAGAACGGCTTTAGCCCTGCCTGGAACAGGAAGCCGCTTGAATAATTGCCCAGTATAATATCCGGCTTGCCATCATTATTGTAATCGCCCACATTCATGCTCATCCACCGGCCATATTTGCTTACCGGTGCCGCATGCGGCTTATAGCTGAACGGCTTATTATCATGTTCAAAGTAAATAAACCCTTCAGACGGGTTATTTTTCAGATCAGCAAAAAAAGCAGAGGTGGCGATGTCAAGGCTGCCGTCACCTTTAAAATCGGCGGCAATGGCTTTTGTGCATCCGTTGATGGGATAAAAAAACTGCTGTTTAAAATTCCAGTTGCCCATATTTTTAAAAATATAGAGACCGTGATAAGGTTTTAATATCCTGGATTCATAAAAGTTGTAGCCACAGGTATAAACCAGGTCAGGCTTCCCATCATGATCGATATCGGCCAGCTGGAAACTGGTTGAGCCATATACCGGCGGAAACCGCAACAGATTTTTTTGCGTAAACCCGCCCTTATGGTCGTTCAGGTAAAGCCATAAACCTTCGTCCCCGGTACCGAACAATATCATTAAATCCGGCCAGCCGTCGTTATTAAAATCGCCAACGACCGCCTGAACGGCGCCCGGCCTGTCGGCAATATTACTTTGAGTGTAAGTATGGTCGGCATTTTGTTTGAATAGATAAACGCCCCCTTTGAAATTTCCCTGCCCAAGGAATACCAGGTCAGTTAATCCGTCTTTATCGAAATCGCCTTCAACCGTTTGCACGGGGCGGGCCAGCACATCGGCTATCAAAGTTTGATTGCTCTTACTATTTTTCGCGTCAAGGTTAACTTGTACCACTTTACCGTTGGGGAAATCGACAGGGGCAAGCTGGCCAATGCACGATAACATTGCGGTGTTTGCCCCGACAGCATCCTTTTTAAAGATCGCGCTTACCGCGGTGGATGGCAAAACGCTCACATCGTGCGGTTTAAAATGATCATCCCATTCGGTTAATTTATTTGAAACCTGGTCGGATGAGTATATTTTATGGTTGTTTGGATCGAGTGCCGCCATGGTTGTAAAATAGGGCTGGTTACCCGGCTGAGGCGTTTTTAATACAAACCCGGCCCAGTCGTTTATTAGCGGCATCGGCTTTTTTGCTTCCAATATCGTATCGGGAGCTAGTTTGTTGTAATACGACACTATATTCTGCCATTCAATAAGCGTGAGGCCGCCGGTATCTTTTTCGCTTTTATAATATCCACCCAGGTACGGCGTAACAGACATGAAATGCGCCATCAATGGCAATGTATGATACTTCCATACGTTTTTATTAAGGGCATTTACAGGAACCAGCGCATGGCATTTTGTACAATTGATTTGCACCAGGTTTTTTCCATCTACAAGCGTATCGCCTGTTAATTTATATCTTAAATCGGCTTTTCTTGTACAGCCGTTAACCAGCATTATTGCCGGCAGCAAAACAGCAACCGATAATAGAGAAAAGATAAGCAGATAAGGTTTTCTGAAGTTCATAAAGTAACAAATTTTTAATGTGTAAGCTTTAATTTATCCCAAATGTAATTGCCTATTTGCCGGCCCTGCACGGCGCCTAACAGCGAGCTGTTGAGGTAATGAATACCTCCGTAATACCGGCTCATGGCCGTCTCATCCGAGGCTTTTAAAAAAGAATCGAAATGCCGCTGCATGCCTATATAGCGCAAATCGCTGGTGTCCTGGAAAGCAAAATTATCTCCAAACAAATGCGTAAGTACGGCGGCTGCGGCTGCGCTTATGGTCGAATGTCCTGCGGTGTATTCGGGGAAAGGAGGCGTTTGCAACACCGGCAGCCAGTTATGGTCTATTTTTTCGTTGATATTGGTAACCGGCCTTGCGTAGCTGTATTTGTACTTTACTTGCCAGCAGCAAATAAATGAATCAAAAAGAGCAATTGACGTCAGCGCGTATGCCTGGGCGGTTTTTGCAGCATTCGCATGCGTTTTTTTGCAGGCAATAGCTGTAATGCCTATCCAGTGCCCGCCCGGGGTTATCTTTTTATCGGCAAACATCATATGCCCGTTATGTTCAATCACAAACGGGTTATCGTCCCAAAACCTGGCAATATCCTTCTGTTCTTTTGTTAAACTTTTATTGGTATTGTATACTGCGGTATAGGCTTTTACGTAGTCGCTGTTTTTATCTTCGCTGTACGCGGGTGGCGGGCCGGGGGCAAATTGCATAGAGGAATCAACTGCCAGCACTTTCATATCTCCCCAGCAAAATTCAACGCCATCCATGTAGTCGGGCGGTGTTGGCCGCCACTTTGCGGGACTATTTTCTCCTAAATATTTTGGCTTTCCGCGCGTTTGCGGATAATCGTCGACATTGGCTCGTTTTAATATCAAATTCCCTATCCGTTCGCCGAAATCAACCGAACGCAAATAGGTTGAATCATCAAGGTTATCCTTATACATCGCGTAAACTTTACTTTCGTATTTTTTAAGGGTATCGATGGAAAATGTCACTTTGTGGGCTACGGTAAAAAAAGCTTTGGTAGCCGCCAAAGCAAAATTGTATTTTTTCCCCTTCAGAGGTTCAGGCGGGGTACCAAAACCTTTCAATTGCGTAATAATGGAATTATATTTCGGATCGGCGTACCGCATAGCCTCGTACGATGCAAGCGAGGTATATCCATAGATCCGGGCGGCTACCGGTGGGGTAAATACATCATATATGATTACCTGCGTTAACTCGTCTTCATTTTGGTGCAATACGTCTGCATCGCTTATCAACGCAATTTTCGGCCTCGGGCTGCAGTTAGCAAACAGTAAAACTGCTGCCACAACTGCTAATGTTTTACAGTGTCTCATATAAACTCAAATTAGGGTATCGGAATAGTTCTTTGGCGGCCGTAACTATCAATAATTATCACCGACTCCATTGTCTTATCAATATTTAAAAACCGCCCGGACTGTGATAGAAACGACGTGCCATAATAAAATTCCTGTTTACTGGCTTTGCCGCTTTTGTATTTGATAATAGCATACCTGTCCATTGGCTGTAATTTAACAGTACTAACCGGCCGTTTCAATTCAAATATTTTCATTACATCCTTGTTCTGCGTGGCGGCCAGTAAGTAATTTCCTTTCGCGCCAGCTAATTTTACCAGCGCCTTTCCATCACCCGGAATATATATCCCGCTTTCCAATATAGATAACGCTCTAAAGTTGCCCTTTCCGTCTCCTTTCAATACCAGCCCATTTAGTGCGTCGTATCTGCCGGTGTTTACCTCGGTTCCATAGTCATTGCCGTTAAGGGCAATATCCAGGTTGCCGTCGCCGTCAAAGTCATCTACTACAATTCCATTTAACTGTGATATTTGTGCCTCAACCGGTAAGGGAATCATGGTAAACTTGCCATTGCCGTCGTTCCGCAAATAGCATGATTGATTGGTATTTGCTTTCAGCCTGATTGCCCCTTTACGCATTTCGGGTGTAATTACCGAGTCCATGGTGGCAACAGCGAACGACTTGTAATTCTGGAATTTTGCCCGCATCCCGATCATTTGCTTTATAATATCGTCGCGGGTTTGCGCCGGGAACTCTTTCATTTCACCATCTTTATCTTTTATAAAAAGGGACGGAAAGGCGTCGTAACTGCCGTTTTTATCAAAGTCCTTCGCTGTGATATATGCAGGGTATTTGTCTGTTCCCTTATAAAAAGTGTTTGATCCCATATTGCCCACTACATAATCTATCCGGCCCGTATGCCTGAAATCGCCCGCCGAGATCGAATTCCACCAGCCTAATTTATTGCTTATGCCGGTATTGCTGGTCACGTTTTTAAATCTGCCATGATCATTTTTCAAAAAGGTAACCGGCATCCATTCCCCCGTAAGTATAAGATCGGGCCAGCCATCGTTATCAAAATCAGTAAAAATAGCATCGCATACCATTCCTATATTTTGTAAATCTTTAGCAACGGTTGGGGTTACGTCAGTAAATTTTATATGGCCGTTTTTACTGTCGTTTCTTAAAATAAAGCTCGAAACCGGTTTAGGATAATTCCATGGGTCAACCCGGCCGGATACAAACAAATCGAGCTTACCATCTTTATTATAATCAGCCGCCTTTACGCATAATTTACTGGTAAAATTTTTTGGCAAAGCATCCGGTTGTTCTTTAAAATTTCCCTTACCGTCATTTAAGTAAATCCTGTCCTGGTAGTCGGGCGAACCCGGTTTATTTTCATATCCGCCGCTGGCAATATAAAGGTCGGGATGGCCGTCGCCGTCCGCATCAAATAAGAGCAGGCCTTCGTCCTTAACGCGCCCGGCAATGTTTTTGGGACCGTTTGGTACCAGGTCCCTTTGGATAAATTTGCCATTAGCCTGTTGCAAAAGCACCTGGGCCGGAAATTTGGATGTTCCGCCGATAACCATATCGTCATAACCATTTCCATCAACATCGCCTACCGCTATCGCCGGCGAATACTGAGAAAGCTTATGCGGTAAAAGCTTCTGCACGTTAAAATCGACGATATCGTCTTCCTGGTGCTTATAAGTTACCCCAAGCGACCTTGTTACTTCACGAAACAAGGATTGATTATCAATTTTTGGCCCGTTAAATGAATAGGGAATCTTTGCATTTTTAATATCGACTTTAAGCACCTGGTTGGCTTTTACATGTTGCAATACCTGCTTTTTGCCATTTTGCCAACTGATAACAACCGAGTCTAATAACGAGTCGCCGCCTAATCCAAAATGAGCTATATTCTGTATGGTCGACAAATATCCCCTGAAAGGCGTATTTTCATATACCTGGTGCTTGCCATGATCATAGTAAATATCGGCCCACGCGCCTATGCCATTAATATTGGCAGGCTGACCTTTAAACTGGATATTGAGATAGCGGTTATTAATTTTATTTTTTTCTCTTGCCGTGTTTTTATAGATAAGCACTTCATCGTTAATATTATTGATCACCATATCCATGTCGCCATCGTTATCCAGGTCGGCATAGGCCGCGCCATTTGAAAATGTCGGCACATCCAGGCCCCAGTCCTTTGTGACATCATTAAAATGCAAGTCGCCATCATTTTTGAAAGCGTAATTGGGGATTTTTACGATCGGTATTTGATCAAGTATGGTTTTTTTTGACGCGATGAAATAGGCTTGCGCCCGAAAAGTAATAAAATCATGGTCATTCACATCCCGGGGGTATCCATTGGTTACCACAATATCGCGAAAGCCGTCGTTATCAAAATCCGTAATCAGCGGGCACCAGCTCCAGTCGGTTTGTGATAAGCCGCTTAAGAATGAGGTTTCGCTGAAAACAGGATCGCCGATCGAGTCATTTTGACCCAACCGCGGCCCCTGGTTAATTTGCAGCGTATTGCGGTTATACTGATACTGGTAACCATAATAATCAAAGTTCTTATATACCTGGTAAGAATTTGAGCCCATAAACATCTTCTTACGGTAATTGTCTTCGGGAAACATGTCCAGTTCAAAAACGTCGGCCAGCCCGTCATTATTCAGGTCTTCAATATCCTGGCCCATGGCGCTGGTGGATGTATGCTTAAAATATTCTTTCGACTTGTCGGTAAACGTACCGTCGTGATTATTGATATATAAAATATTATTGGTCAAAAAGTCATTCGTAACATAAATGTCCTTCCAGCCGTCGCGGTTGATATCGACGATGCTGGCAGCGTGGCCATACCCTTCGATCAAAATGCCCGCTTGTTTCGATACATCATGAAACACCGGGTGCTTTAATAATGGATCCCAATCATTACGATAAAGCCGGCCTGTACTCCTTTTTGAACCATCTTTAACGATCGGCCTGAACGAGCTTGTATTGTCGGATGATTGCGCCTCATTAACGGTTAAATACATGTCCAGGTCGCCATCGTTATCGTAATCAAAAAACGATGCCATGGTGGAATGAAGGTTAATATTCAGGCCGTACTCCTTAGCCATTTCCTTAAAGTGCGGCACGCCATTTTTATCCGGCCCCTGGTTTATATATAGTAAGTTGGTTCTTTTTACCGAATCGTTCAATAACGTATTACAAACATAAATATCCAATAATCCGTCGTTGTTAATATCCACAACGGCTACTCCGCGGCCCCATCCGCCTAAACCGCCAACACCGGCCTCTTTGGTAACATCTTCAAATTTAAAGTTGCCCTTATTAATGTATAAGCGGTTCGAAACGGCATTGCCTACCAGGTAAATATCCTGCAGCCCGTCGTTATTAAAATCGCCTATACCGACGCCGCCGCCATTATAAATGTTGAGTTTGTCTAACGGGTTGATCGAGTCATTTTCAATGATCTCGTTATTAAAATGCACACCTGAATAAGAAGAAGGGATCTTTTCGAATAAGGTCGCTTTTTTACATGAGAAGAGGAAGAAACAGATATAACCGCAAAGAAGAAATGAAATAGCTCGCATTACAACAACTTGATCATTAGGGGGTATATTGCCTGCAAAGCGGCTCGCCAGCCCACCCCGACAGACAATTGGCGTTTTACTTATGCATCGCGCTAATTTATAAAAAAAAGAGGTGGTGATAACATATCACCACCTCTTTATTCAATATTTATTGGTTATTAATAACCAGGGTTTTGTTTTAGCTTACCAGCCTCGATATCAATCTGTGGCTGAGGGATTGGATAAAGCTCATTTTTACCAGCGGTAAATGTGTGTCCGTGTAATACGGGGTTACCACCAAGCAGGGCATCATCCGTAGACATGTAAGCATTTAACACTTTAGCCATGTAACCTGAACCGGCAGGACCACCGTAAAGGCCGTCATAGCGCTGCAGGTCGAAGAAACGATGGCCTTCCATACCCAACTCCAGCTGACGCTCGGTATATACCGCCTCGCGCGCTGCAGCCTGGCCCATCGTTACAAAATCGGTTCCGGCAGCGGTGCCGTACAAGCCAATTTGATAGTTGGCGGCAGGAGTCGAAGTAAAGCCTTTTGAAGGATTGCTGTTATCAACATAGGTGTGTACCCAATAAGCGGTATTTTGCATACGCGCTCTAACGGTATTCACATCTGCCTGTGCAAGGGCTAATTGACTTCCTTCAACATAGCATTCTGCTCTCCACAATAAAACATCGGCAAAACGCACCAGGTTATAACTATTGGCGGTAGCCTGGTTTGTAGCCCAGCCGGCTGCGTTGTCGGCAGTTGAGGCTTGCTGCGCATGCCAGAATACGTTTTTGATCGGGTTGTAAGGCGTGATATCACCGCGAGACCATAGCTCGCCGCCACATAATCCCCAGTCAAGATAAGGGATACCATAACGGCCCAGCGTCCAGTCGATGCGCGGATCCAAAGCCTGGGATGGCGGGGTAAACGGCGTACCACTTGCCGAACCGCCTAACGTATAGTTACCAGAAGAATTTACCAGGTATCCATGGTCGGTTGGAAGCGGTGTTTTGTCTGATGCAGGAACACCATTCGCGTCTCTTTGAAACTTCGGCAAACCGTTGGCATCCACTTCAAAAGCATTGCCTAAGGTTATCGAAGGCTGATAAAATCCGCAGCAGCTGGTATAAGGGCCGGCCGGGAAATTCAAATCCGCACCCAGGTTTCCGTTGTTACCGCCGGATCCGTCCTGAACAGTCATTTGAACATTAAATACGGCTTCAGGACCATTTTTGGTCGAAGCGTTAAAATTGTTTTCGTAAGGACCCAAAGCATATTTTGCGCCGCTTGAGGTTACGCCGTTTGTGATCAGGTCTGTTAAAAGCGGCAAAGCGGTTGTATACTTGTGATCAAACATATACGCTTTAGCCAACAGTGCTTCGGCTGCATATTTATTTGCGCGGCCGATCTGCGACTGGGTGGTAGGCAGCCCGTTCATAGCGGCCGTAAAATCGGCTTCTATCTTATCCCAGATAGGGCCGGGATTAGGCACGTTATAATTGCCAGCGCCGTAAGTGATGCTTTCATCAACATAAGGCACATTCCTGTACATCTTGGCAAGTTCCATGTGGTAAACACCGCGTAAAAACCTGGCCTCGGCAATTGCCTCTGCCCCGTAAGCCGCGCTTACCGAACCGTCTTTAATTAAAGGAACCTCTCTGATCACGTCGTTAGCACGCTGAATAGCCTGCATGTTGAACACCCATTTTTCGTTGATGAATTCGTTCTGAGGATCAAGCGAGTGGTTTTCGATCGGCGCAGCGGTCGGCTGGTCGGTGGTATTGGATCCCTTATACGCATCATCCGATGCGATACCGCCATATACCCAGTTGTCGATCGACGTTTCCCACGAGGTACCGTAGTTGGTAGATGCGCCATCCAGCATGGAATAGGCGCCGATAAGCAAGCCGTCAAGCCCCGCTTTATTGGCGAGCACCCCGGCGCTTAAGTTACCCACAGGTACTTTATTTAACAGTTTCTTACATGAATACGTTAACGTAAGAACTGCTAAAGAACCCAGGGCGATGAATTTACTATACTTTTTCATAACTCTAAATTATTTATATTTTTTTAATTAAAATGTTAAGTTAACACCTAAAATATATTGTTTCTGGTTGTTAGGATATGCACCATAGTCTATACCAAAAGCGGCACTTGTATTCCGACCACTCTGGTTGGCAAGTGAAGGGATGATCTCAGGATCCAACCCGGTATACTTGGTGATAGTGAACAGGTTGGTACCTTGTACATATACATGCAGCTTATCGATGCCTACCCTTCTCAATACGCCCGGATCAAATGTATAGCCTAACTGTGCCACGCGGCATTTCAGGAATGAACCATCCTCAACATAGTAAGAGCTGATAGCGCTCGAGCCCATGGCTTGTGAATAAGAAGCCGCTGGAACTGTCGCGCCCGGGTTGGTAACCACGCCGTTTACAACAATGGCGCCTTTATTATACAGGTCGAGGCTTTTACCGCCCTGGAAAGTGCTATAAAAGTCTGTCCAGTATCTTACGTAGTTAAAATCCTTGTTACCCTGTGATCCGTAGAATACCATGCTTAAATCCCACCTTCTGAAGCTGGCATTCGCATTTACGCCATAGGTAAACTTAGGGTTCGGGTCGCCGATAAAGGTACGGTCGCTCGCATTGATCTTTCCATCGCCGTTAACGTCCTGGTAGATGAATGATCCCGCCTTGGCGCCTGAATAGGTTGCCCCGGTCGCTGCGGCGGCATCACTTTGGTAAATACCGGTAACCTGGTACCCAAAGAACTCGCCGATCGGGTGACCAACCTGGTCCCTAACGATGTTGGCGTCACGCGAACCGCCGGTATCAAAGAAAGGAGAAACACCGTTTTCCTTTAAGATGTTGGTTTTGTAAGTAGTGATATTGGCACCCAGGCTAAAGCTGAAGTCCTTGTTTACCCTATCGTGGTAAGTGGCAGAAATATCCCAGCCTTTATTCTCCAGGTTGCCGACATTTACAACCGGGAAACCGCCACCCCCAACTGTGGAGGGAAGGGCTTGGGTAAATAATAGGCCGTTAACCAGTTTTTTGTACCACTCCACACTCACGTCAAAGTGGTTGAATATTGAGGCGTCGAACCCAACGTTGGTTACCTTATCCGTTTGCCATGAAACGTGCGGGTTACCGATCGTAGTGTTTCTAAAGCCCTGGGTGATGCTGTTATTGCCCCCGTTTATACCGTAATAGGTAGATCCGGTACCTGAGCCGTAAAGTGAATAAGCGTTAGTACCGCCAACATCACCATAATAACCAAGCTCGCCATAGCTGCCACGAAGCTTCAGATCATTCAACCAGCTAACACCTTTCAGGAAATCTTCCTGAGAAATGCGCCATGCCAATGAAACCGATGGAAAAGTACCCCATTGCTGATCCTTGATCGAAGCATCACCGGGATAAAACAACGACACACCATCGCGGCGTACAGACGCGCCCAAAATATATTTATCGTTGTAGGTGTAGTCTAACCGTGCAAAAAATGATTCGGTGGCTGTTGGCTGGATGATGGTACTGGTAGGCGCGTTAACCGGCGTACCGTACTGCAACTGCACATAGTTCGGATCGAGCGAGAAGAAGCCCTGTGCCGAAGCGCTGAAAAACCTGCCATGCGACTCTTTTTGCTCGTAACCGCCTAACACCTGGATATTATGCTTACCAAACGTTTCTTTATAAACAATGGTATTGGTCCAGTTATAGTTAGAAAGCATTTGCTCGTTTTCACTTGCGCTGTTCGGGTTTCCGTGGCTTTCATAATCATAATACGGATTATAGCCCAGGTTCCAGTAATATTGGTTATATAGCTGGCCGCCGATCGATGTGTGTACTGTAAAATACTTGGCAAGGTCCGCTTCGGCGAAAATGTTACCCTGAACGTATACAAAGTGCGCATTATTTGTAAGCGCGTTCTCTGCTATCGCATAAGGGTTACTGCCGTTACCCAGCGGCTCGCCGGTCGGCCCGTCATAGGCGCCGCCATAGTGGCCCTGCACGTCAAACTGCGGTACGATAGGCATTTCGCGGTAGGTGTAGGCGATAAGACTTCCTTCGTTTTGGAAGCTACCGTTATACCCGCCGTTATTTTCCTTGTACGTAACAAACCCGTTCTCACCAAAACGAACATGATTATTCAATACACTAAAGTTGGTGTTCACGCGCGCCTGGTATCTTTTCTCATAGGTGCTGATCAATGTTCCCTGCTGGTTTACATAACCTAAAGAGAACAAGTAGGTGCTTTTATCGTTGCCGCCGCTGCCGGTGATGGTATGCTGCTGCTCGGGAACCTGCTTAAACACTGTGTGGAACCAGTCGGTACCCGCGCCGGTCGCAAATTTCTGAACGAGGAAGTCGTTACCGGGGTTGGATGCATCGAACTTATAATATTGTAAAATGTTCGGGTCGCTGGTAACACCTGCAGCACCAAAAATAGGAACACCTGTAGTACCGTGATAACCGTAGGTCGGTATCACACCGGCACCACCGGGATATAAAGCTTCGGTCGCTTTATCACCGGCCCTAAATGCAAGTTCCGATTGCTGCTCGGGGTTCATCAGGTGCCATACGTTGCCACTTAAGGGCAGTTGGGTACCGTAATAACCATCATAACTGATAGTTGTTTTGCCTGCCTTACCTTTTTTGGTGGTAACCACGATAACACCGTTACCGCCCGAAACACCATAGATGGCTGCGGCGCCCGCATCTTTCAACACGCTGATACTCTCGATGTCGTTAGGATTAACCAGCGACATATCGCCGGTTTGAACCCCGTCGATTACGTATAACGGCGCTGTATTACCAAAACCGCCCACACCACGTACGAATACGGTACTTGGGGCGCCAGGTGCACCTGAATTAATTACGGTAACACCGGATGCCTGTCCCTGCAATAACTGCTCAGAACTGGTTGTCGGAATTTTTTTGGCGTCCGCTACGTCCACCACAGCTACCGAACCGGAAATATCCTTCTTGCGCTGGCTGGTGTAACCGGTTACCACCACCTCGTTTAAGGTGCTGTTTGCCGGCTGCAGCGAAATAGTGATAGATTGGTTGCCCTGCACCGTAACTTCGGTACTTTGATAGCCAATATAACTCACCACGAGCACGTTGCCGGGGTTTACATTGATGGCAAAATCGCCGTTAATGTCTGTTACCGTACCAACATTGGTGCCTTTTATCCTTACGGATGCACCGACAACAGGCAGTTTGTCATCGCTGCCGATAACTTTACCTGTGTGCCTTGTTTGGGCGGTAACTACCAATGAAGAAACCATGCAGCATAACAGCAGGCATAGCGCTCTTCCCTTTAGGAGTAAACTTTTAAACATGAGATTGAGATTTAGTTGATTAATTTATTTGATTTAAGCTTATTTATTACATGGATATGATGGTAAAACCCGTACTGGTTTTGTACAGGGTAAAGTTGATAATGAGCCTGATTTAAAAGACTGGTATAATTGGAAGATTTAGAAAAAAAGAGATGTAAAAGTTTTATCATGTATTTACAATAATAATTCTTAAAAACTTATCTAAGCCCCGCATTTCGCAACCGTCTCAAAAAGAAGAGCCGACTGATCCATAAATGTTATAATACTATCAGGTTTGTTATAATTAGTTGTTGATACAAAAATTATAATTGGTACTGACACTAATGTAAAAAGAGTGTACTGTTTACACAAGTAACGTAATAAGAATTACGAATTAATTATTTAATTCGATAAAAGTATATAACTATTTTATGAATATTAGTATAATTTTAACAATATATTAACAATGTATGCGATTTACTGACAAAAACTTAATGTAATATTGTTGTTATATAAGTTCGCCGATGGCAAAAAAAGCCATTTAAACGCCAATTTTAACTAAAAGCCGAATTTATGTTTTTGAAATTTTCATCATTCCGCCAACGTAACCGAATTGCAGGGACGTTCCGTAAAAGTGTAATTATCGAATATCAAAAAGCCACAAAAACTTTTTAAAGTATTATAAAAAGTATTCCGGTTCATGTGCTTTTTTATTTATAGAATAAGGCGCTTAAACAATGTGATAATGGTGAAGAAGCTTATTGCTCCATCGGGGCAATATGTCGGTAAAAAGGCCAAAAGCATAACGCCCGCATGCCGTAGGTATGCGACTTACGTATGGTACCGATGGCACATAGGAAATCTGATGCTAAGTTTTACCGACATTTTGCCCTTATAGGGCAATTGTAAAAGTTTAATAGCGAATTATTGAAATTGACAATAACTGCGAAATGTTTAAACGCCTTATTCTATTTATTTAAATGAACGCAGGTTTATTTACTCCATTGAACCGACGCCGAATGTGTATCGCTTGAATTGGTTCCGATCTGGATAATAAACTGACCCGGCTCCCAGTCGTATTTTAGCTGGGTGTTATAAAATTTAAGATCGTTTACCGTAATATTAAACGTCACAATCTTTTTCTCGCCGGGCTGCAGGCTTATCTTCTGGTAATTCTTTAATTCCTTAACCGACCGGCTTATACTGGCTACCGGATCGCTCACATACAGCTGAACTACTTCATCGCCTGGATATTTGCCGGTATTGGTTACCGTTACCTCTGCTTTAAGTGTTTCGTTTCCGCGCAATGCGGTTTTATCCAGCTTAACATCGCTATAGCTGAAAGTGGTATAGCTTAAGCCATAGCCGAAGGGGTATAAAGGGTCGTTTGAAATATCGATATAATCCGATTTGAATTTAGCTGCGCCCTTGCCGTCAAAAGGCCGGCCGGTATTTTTGTGGTTGTAATATATAGGTATCTGCCCAACGCTGCGCGGAAATGTCGCTGTGATTTTCCCGGCGGGGTTATAATTGCCAAAAAGCACATCGGCGATCGCATTGCCTGCTTCGGTGCCCGGCGCCCAGGCATCCAATATGGCGGCTGCATGCTCATCTTCCCAGGTAAGCGTTAAAGGGCGGCCGTTAAAAAGCACGATAACCAATGGCTTGCCTGTTTTTGCCAGCGCACGCAACAAATCCTCCTGACTTTTGGGTATGCTGATATCCGACCGGCTCGATGACTCGCCCGACATATTTGCCGATTCGCCTACGACAGCCACCACAACGTCGGCCTTTTTCGCGGTTTCAACAGCCTCGTCGATCATTTCGGCGGGCGGGCGTTTGTCTTTTATCTGCCTCATGCCAAAAAAGTATGACCGCGCGCTTAAAAGCGAATCGTCGGTGATGTTTGATCCCCTGGCATATAATACATTCACATTATTACCGACCACATTTTTTATACCTTCCATCACACTTACCGATTTAGCCGGTTCGCCGGCCACTACCCAGGTTCCGAGCATTTCGGAGTGGTTATCTGCTAACGGCCCGATTAATGCAACGGTGCCGGATTTTTTTAGCGGCAAGGTTTGATTGCTGTTTTTTAGCAGGACAAATGAATGTTCGGCCACCTTCCTCGCAAAAGCACGGTGCTCAGTAGTCAATTCCTCATTTTTCGCCCTGGCAGGATCAATTGATTTATCGGGGTTGTCAAATAAACCCAGCTTATATTTTGCCTCCAGCACGCGCCTGCATGCCTGGTCAATTTCGGCTTGTGTAACTTTTCCTTCTTTTAACGATTTTTTTAGCGTGGTTAAAAAGCCCTGCCCTACCATGTCCATATCCAACCCGGCCTTTAACGCAATGGCCGACACTTGCTGCAAATCGCCAAGGCCATGATTGGTTAATTCGTTTACGGCCGTATAATCTGAAACTACAAACCCTTTAAAGCCCCACTGTTTGCGCAGCAGGTCGGTTAGCAGCCATTTATTGCCTGTTGCCGGAACGCCGTTTATGGTATTGAACGAACTCATAAAACTGCCGGCGCCGGCATCCACCGCTGCTTTATAAGGCGGAAGATAATCCTGGTACATTTTTATCAGGCTCATGTCGACGGTGTTGTATTCGCGGCCCGCCTCGGCACCGCCATATAACGCAAAATGTTTTACGCAGGCCATAACAGCATCTGCGTTTTTCATATTGGTGCCCTGGTAACCATGTACCATTGCTTTTGCTACCTGCGATCCGTACCAGGGGTCCTCGCCGGAACCTTCCGATATCCTGCCCCACCGCGGATCGCGCGCTATATCAACCATGGGCGAAAAAACCCAGTTTATGCCTTCGGCGGTAGCTTCCTTAGCCGCAATACGCGCCGATTGCTCAATAAGGTCCATGTCCCAGGTGGCAGCCATACCCAACGGTATCGGGAAGATGGTACGGTGGCCGTGGATCACGTCGAGGCCAAATATCAACGGAATGTGCAGGCGCGAGTTTTTTACCGCTATTTCCTGTGCTTTGCCGATATAATTGGTTCCCCATACACCAAATATCCCGCCGATATTACCTTTTTCGATATTGGCTTCAATGCCTTTATTAACAACGGAACCGGTGACCGTTTGCCCGCCGCCGGTTACCAGGTTTAGCTGGCCTATTTTCTCGTCCAGCGTCATTTTACTCATTAACTTGCTCACAAAAACGTTCATTTTTGTGTCGCCGGTTTTTATTTGTGCTGATGCATAATAAAATGACAACGCCAAAATCAGGGTTAAACCGGTTTTAAGGATCGAGGAGTTCGTTCTCATGTAATATAGGTTAGTGGTTATCGAGCCGTTAATATAATTCACCATATAAAAGCGAACATATTAAGGCTATGTTCATGAAGTTCGGTTTACAAAGGACAATATAATTGGTTTCGCGCTATGAAAAAATCATAGTGTATCGTTGACACAATTGTAATATTATAATTTAAATAATCAAAGTTATTTTGTAGAATAGCGCAAATGTTAACTCAAGAGGAACTTTCTGAATACTGTAAAAACGCGCATGAAAATTATTTGCCGCACATTTCTATCGACTGCGTGGTATTCGGTTTTCATGAAGGTGTGATGAAGGTGCTGGTGTTGAAAATAAAGAACGACGAATGGTACCTGCCCGGTGGCTTTTTGCTTAAAACGGAGCCGATCGAGATGGCGGCCAACCGGATATTAAAAGAACGCACAGGGCTCGACGATATATTTTTGCAGCAGTTCCATGTATTTGGCGATCCGCAGCGGTCGAAGGAACATTTTGATATGTATAACGATATACTTCCGCCGGAGCAAAACTGGTTTGCCAACCGTTTTCTGACGATCGGCTACTATGCCCTTGTTGATTTTTGCGATGTAAACCCTACGCCTGATCAGCTTTCCGTATCGTGCACCTGGTGCGATCTGCACGAGGTGCCGAAATTAAAGCTCGACCATACGCTTATATTAAAGACCGCGCTCGATACGCTTCGCCTGCAATTGAATTACCAGCCCATCGGCTATAATTTAATGCCAAAACAATTTACCATGCCCGAACTGCAAAAGCTGTATGAAACCATCCTGGACAAAAAGCTCGACCGGCGCAACTTCCAGCGGCGAATGCTCGGGTTCGGCATATTAAAACGATCGGGGCAGCCGCGCAAGGGCGGCGCGCACAAGGCACCTTATTTGTATTCGTTCGACCTGGAAAATTATGAAGCGGCGTTAAAGGAAGGTTTTAAAGGGGGGTGGTAAAGCGAAACCATTATCATGATAAAGTTCCTATTATACTTTGTTATTTTGAGTTGTACGGCTTGCAACAATAATTCACACGGGGTTTCTACAGTCCACCATCGTATTGTAAAAGATTCAGCTACCGCCCGGAATTCACCGACAAAGCCTACGTTGACGACAGCGAAAAACAAACAGTCGGATACTACGAATTCAAATATAGATACGTTGAACAGCTTATTGGGTATTTGGATTCCAAAAGGTTCTGATAACCCAGCATTCTTCATCAGGAAATCAACTATTTATTATCCGGAGCATTTTAAATCTTACAGATATAAAATTATTGGAGATTCAATTAAAATACGCTACGACGGTTACAGTACAAGCTTCGCTTATAAATTCCATAAAAATGACACCTTAGTGTTGGTTAACAACGACTATGGAGCAACCGTTTTTTATCGAAAAAAAGACTAGTTGTATAATTAAACGCAATTAATGAAGTTTAAACGATTACTTTTCTTACCCGCTCTTGTCGCAGCCGTCAATTGCCCGGCGCAGATCACCTTACCCGTTCCTGTAAACCTGCAAGCTACCTATATTAAAGGCACCCGTACCGCCAGCGGCGCACCGGGCAAAAATTACTGGCAAAACACCGCCGATTATACCATCAGGGTAAATTTCAACCCGCAGAGCCGGTACCTCGACGGCAACGTATCCATCGATTATATCAACAATAGCCCGGATACCCTAACCGAGATCAATTTTAAACTCTATCCCAATTTATTCCGCAAAGGTTCCATTCATAACATGCCCATTTTGCCCGAGGACGTTAATGATGGTGTCGCCATACAGCGGCTAAGCATTAACCACCAGGACCAGGACGCCAAACAATGGAATGTGGATGGCACCAACATGACGCTTAAAGTGCCGCCGCTGGGGCCAAAACAAACCATCCATTTCGACATCAGCTACAGCTATACCATCAATAAAACGTCGCATATACGCACCGGGCAAGTGGATTCGGGGGCATTCTTTATTGCTTATTTCTTCCCCCATATTGCTGTATATGACGACATCGACGGCTGGAACCTGCATCACTACCAGGGCACGCAGGAATTTTACAATGACTTTAGCCATTTTAACGTGGAGGTCACCGTACCGGGCGATTACCAGGTTTGGGCAACAGGTAATTTGAAAAACATTAACGAGGTTTATAATGATAATATCGCGAAGCGGCTCACAGAGGCGGTTCAAAGCGACAAAGTAACCAACGTGATTACCGAAGCCGATCTGAAAACCGGCGACATCACCCGCAATAAACTTACAAACACCTGGAAATTTGAGGCCGACAGCGTGACGGATATCGCATTCGCCATCAGCAATCATTATTTATGGCGATCCACCAGCCTGGTTGTGGATCCGAAAACGCATCGCCGTACACGGGTCGACGCGGTTTTTAACCCGGCCCACAAAGGCTATTTCGACGTGATCAATTATGCGCGAAAAACGGTGGAAGCCATGAGCTACCAATTCCCTAAGTGGCCCTACCCCTACCCGCACGAAACCGTTTTCGATGGCCTCGACCAGATGGAATACCCCATGATGGTGAACGACGCCCCGTACCAAAAGGCGGAAGACGATATAGAATTGACCGATCACGAAATTTTTCATACCATGTTCCCCTTCTACATGGGCATCAACGAAACCAAATATGCCTGGATGGATGAAGGCTGGGCAACCATCGGCGAGTGGCTCATCAGCTCTATCATCGATCCTAAAATTACCGACCTCTACGCCATCGCCAGCTACGAAGCCAATGCGGGCAAGGAGGAGGACGCTCCCATCATTACGCTGAGCACCCATTTGGACGGTCTTGCCTATCAAACCAATTCGTACCCCAAGCCAGCCTTAGGTTACCTATATGTGAAGGACATGCTGGGCGACGCGCTGTTTACCAAAGCCCTGCATTATTACATAGCGCAATGGCATGGCAGGCACCCCATGCCGTACGACTTTTTTAACTGCATCAACACCGGCTCAGGCGTTAACCTCAACTGGTTTTGGAAAGCCTGGTTTTTTGACTGGGGCGTGCCTGACCTGGCCATCACCAGGGTAACGCAGGCCAGGAAACAATGCACGGTGGTTATTACCAATATCGGCGGCAAGCCGGTGCCCATCGACCTTACCGTTTTTTATCACGACGGCAGCACCGAGCGCCACCATCAAAGCGTTGCGGGCTGGAAAAGCGGCAATAAAACTTTCACCTTAAGCTTTATCGCCAAACGGAAGATAGATAAGCTGGTTTTAGGAAACGGTTACGACCCCGATGTGCATAAAGCCGATAACGTTTGGGTAAACCCGCGTTAATTAGGAAGTCCGAAGTCCGAAGTCTGGAGTCGGCAGTCTGGAGTCTGAAATATTTTGAAAACGGCAGGCATGTGCTTTCTATTGGCTGCAGCCCCGCTTTACGCTTTACTTCGTGTTCGCTGCAATCGGGTTTAGGTAACGTGAGCCGGTGCTATTCCATCTTGTCATTGCAATACGCCGATAGGCGGAGAAGCAAGCTCGTCGCTCGTTTACGCTCTGCATAGCTACGAGGTTGCCGCGTTCGTTCCTCACTCGCAATGACATGGTTTTTTATTTTCTTCTTCAGCAGACCAGCTTCGCCCGAAATCAGGCAAACCAATGGTGACCGGCTCGATTACTGACGCTCTTATTGCCCTTTTCTATTTTTCAAAATTGTATTAATCAGGCTAAATAACACACCTGTATTCCATTCATTTAAATAACTAAAAGTTGCATGTGTGTTTAAAGCATTAACTGTGGAGAATATAGCGAGATAGGTATAGTAGTCCTTTATTACTAACTGTTCCCATGGAACAATAGTTTGTTTTTCTTTGAGCAATGCACGTTCCTTAATAATAACAGCCTCCTTTGTAAGTGCCGCTCTGCCAATGCTAATATCAACGCCTCTTTGAAATGCCTGATAATGTTTGGTGGTGATATCGTCAAAGAAAAAAAGCCAGAGAAAAGTTAAAATGTCATTTGAAAGTTTGTGGTACTCTTTCTTTCTGATACCATAAAAAGTCTTGAAACTAATTTTCATCGTTTGGTCAGATGAATTACGAATAAAAATAACATATTCCCTGCCAATGGTAAACTCCAATCCTTTTATCCAGTTTATACCAAAACGGTATTCACAAATTTCATTTTTCTCAAATTTTGTTGGTAGTGGGCCGGTTCGGTCGTCAAACTGTATAAAATGGGGAGTTATCAGGAGCAGCCTTTTTTTTCTGTCGATGGGTCCCCGTTGAATATAAACATTGATACCTTGTACTTCTTCTTTAACTGGCATATGTACTCTATTTACCTTTCGGATAAACATACGAAGTCGTTTCTTCCTTCATCTTAATCGGCCGCACCTCCACCCGCGCGGCGGATGTATATTCAAACTCGGGATTCCCCTGGGCGATCTCAATTGCCTCATCCAAGTCTTTTGCTTTAATGTGGTAATAACCCACAATCACATCGCGGCCTTCCTTAAAGGGCCCGGTTTGCCAAGCGCCTTTGTTGCCGGATAGCATTTTACCTTCCCGTACCAGTGGCTGCGCGCTGATCATGTTGCCGTTGGCAGTCAGCTTTTCGATATAAACCTGGCAGGATTTCAAAAACGCGTGATCTTGTTCAGGGGTGAAATCGGCTTTGCTATCAATCGCATTGCGGATCAGTAACATAAATTCTTTCATGACGAATATGGAATTAGGTTTAGTTAAATCTACCCATATTTTCCCCAGTTTTGACAAGTTTTTACCCCCCTATTTTTGGGTTTACACTAAAAAAAGTTAATAACCTGATTATCAAATATTTAACTCGAAAATGGCTGAAAAAGTGTAAACCTTTGTAAACCTTATCCGGGTTGACGGGCGTTGGGGTAAAAATTAACCACGGAGATCGCCGGGAAGGCACAAAGGTCACTGAGGCCAAATATTATAACCTTTAATATAGCCTTTTTAGGTTGAGGCTACCGCACAATTTTTACCCCCAATTCCCATTCCCTTTTATATCTTGCATCCTTAACCCAGCACCATGCACGGCGGCTTTTTTCTAAAAATATTCCTTGTCATTGCGGGCCTCAGCCTGCTGATGGACTGGTATGTTTTTAACGGCCTGAAAACCTTTAGCGCCGGCTGGCGCTCCGTGCGGTGGCGCAAAGCCATAACCTGGGGTTACCTGGTTACTTCGGTGGGTATAACCGCTATGCTGCTGCTGGGCGTTGGCAGCTTTAGCACAGCGCGCGGTATGACGCCGTTTCACGAGTGGGTGCTTAGCTTGTTTTTAACATTTTTCTTTACCAAACTATTTTTCATCCTGGTGCTGTTCCTCGGCGATATGGGGCGGTTCTTTTATGGGATTGGCAATTATTTCATTAAGCCAAAGGGCAAAACGGATGAGCCGTTTTTCCCGGCGCGGCGCAGGTTCATCAGCGAGATCGCCATCCTGGTGGCCGCGGTACCGTTTACCAGCTTCTTTTATGCCATGTTCAGGGGGAAGTACAATTTTAAGCTGCACCAGGAATACCTGTATTTTACCGACCTGCCGGATGCTTTCGACGGGTTTACCATTACGCAGGTATCGGACATTCATTCGGGCAGCTTTGACAATACCGAAGCTGTGCAGCGCGGCATCGACCTGGCAAAGGCTCAAAACAGCGACCTGTTTGTTTTCACCGGCGACCTGGTCAATAACGCTGCCTGGGAGATCGAGCCTTACCTGGAACGTTTCAGCCAGTTGAAAGCCCCGTATGGGCAATTTTCCATTCTCGGCAACCATGATTACGGCGATTATATCCACTGGAACAGCGAAGAGGAGAAAGCCGCCAACCTGGAAAAGCTAAAACAGCACCACAAAACCCTGGGCTACCGCCTGCTGCTCAACGAAAATGTGGAGATAGAAAAGAACGGCCAAAAGATAAGCCTCATCGGGGTGCAAAACTGGGGTCGTGGGTTCATCCAGATCGGCGACCTCGACAAAGCCATGCAGGGCGTCGATAAAAACGCCTTTAAAATATTGCTCTCACACGACCCAACGCACTGGGAAGAAAGGGTACGGTACAATCCAACCACCATTCATTTAACCCTTTCGGGCCACACACACGGCGCCCAGTTTGGCGTGGAGACGGACAGCTTTAGATGGAGCCCGGTGCAATACCGCTATTACGACTGGGCCGGCCTGGCAAACGAAAAGGACCGTTACCTGTACGTGAACCGTGGCTTCGGCTTCCTGGCGTTTTCGGGCCGCCTCGGCATCTGGCCCGAGATCACGATGATCACGCTTAAGAAAAGCAAGGCCTGACAGGCAAATATTTAATAGTTTTACACCCCAATATTTTCCGACTTCCGACTTCCGACTTCCGACTTCCGACTTCCGACTTCCGACTTCCGACTTCCGACTTCCGACTTCCGACTTCCTA
>Ga0134127_10000470_pt1 | contig 38182 bp, 36 predicted proteins | sample KB31753_FD_96459 | JGI IMG/M metagenome (GOLD analysis project Ga0134127, IMG submission 96459) | Terrestrial soil microbial communities with excess Nitrogen fertilizer from Kellogg Biological Station, Michigan, USA - KB3-175-3 | ecosystem: Environmental > Terrestrial > Soil > Unclassified ...
CCCGGGTTGCCACCGTTTGACGCTCCCGTCATATTGGACGCGTGACGGCGGTGTTCGAGGACTGGATCGCCCGGTGGTCACTCGTACCGGACGGCGCTGCCATTCACACCGCGAGCAGCGATCCTCTGCGCGACGGTGGCGCGGCTGCATGCGAAGAGAGAGCCGCAGGTGCCGCGCGATCTCGTGCCGCTCGGCGACTGGTTTCGTTCCCTGAACGCGAGCCGCGATCCATCGCTCGCACGCGCTGCCGCGACTGCCCGCACGCTTCTCGCCGACGCGCGTCAGCCCGTCGTGTTGCACGGCGACATCCATCACGGCAATGTCCTCGACGGCGGCGCGCGCGGCTGGCTCGCCATCGATCCGAAGGGCCTCTACGGGGAGCGCGCGTTCGACTACGCGAACATCTTCTGCAACCCGACCGTCGACATCGCCGCCGACCCGCGGCGCCTGGCGCGCCGGCTCGACCTCGTCGCGCGCGCGGCATCGCTCGAGCCGAGCCGCCTGGTGAAGTGGGTCATCGCGTACGCGGGCCTGTCGGCCGCGTGGTGCGTCGAAGATGGGCAGGACGCAACCCTGCCCCTCGCCATCGTGAAGATCGCAGCGGGGCTCGGGTCGTGACGGTCGGTCTTACGGAAAAGCTCCAAGCTCCAAGCTCCAAGATCCAAATTCCAAAAGCCGCTTGGAGCTTGGAACTTGGATCTTGGATCTTGGATCTTGATCCCGGCGGTCTTCGGCGTCCTCCTGCGTGATTGGACACCGGGGACGCGATTCGGGTCAGCGGTGCGGTTCAGCCAGAGGCGGACCTGAAGGTCCGCCTCTACGATCGGCCTCTACGGTTTCGCCAAGCGAATGTTTCGCCGAAGTACGAGTAAAGGAAATCTCCGTGTCTCCGCGTCTCCGTGGCCCGTGATCAGTGTTTGGCCACCCCGTCCCACTCCAGCATCTGCGTCGTCAAATCCTGCGGGTACGAGATCGTCACGTCCGTGATCTTCCCGTCCGCGCCCATCACCGGCGTCAGCTTCGGCATGACGAAGCCGGAATACGACGGCAGGTTCAGCTTGTCCACGCGCGCCACGACCTCGTCTCTCACCTTCGGATCGAAGTGGACGCCGTAGGTGTCGAACAGCTTCGCCGCCCCGGCGTAGTCGCCCTCCGACTTGATGCGCTGGACCTCGGCGAGCAGCCGCCCCACGCCTTCGCGGAACGCCTTCGCATCGACCATCGTCAGGTACGTCTTGCCGTCGCGCGTCCGCTGCTCGATGGCCTTCGTGTTCGCCATCAGCCAGCGGACGATCATCTGCCGGTTGCGCATGTGGTCTTCGGCAATCGTGGTGCCCTCGCGCACGCGCCGCAGCTGCACGAGCGCGTTGCGCGTGTAGCCCTCGTACTCCGCGAGGACCATGTCGTCGTGATCGGCGGCGGGGATGACGCCGATCTCGACCAGCTTCGGGTCCGCGATGTAGTAGAGGCCGACCAGGTCGGCGCGCCCTTCCTCGAGCGCGGAGAAATGTTCCTTGATGGCCTGCTGCGGCGTCCCCTTGAAGCCCGTCGCCTGCTGGCCGGACGCGTGCCCGATGACTTCGTGCATGTCGGTGTGCAGGTTGTCGGCGAACGAGCCGAATTTCGCGCCGCGCGCCGCCTCCTCGGGCGTCCACGAGAACTCGCCGCGCATCGTGCCCGGCGTCGACTTGTCGTACGCCTCGACGACGTTGGCCAGCGAGACCGACTTGCTGCCGTACTGCTCGCGGATGCGCTGGTCGTTCGGCAGGTTGATGCCGACCGGCGTCACGGGACCCGAATCGCCGGTCTCGACGATGACGTCGATGGCGTTGGCGATGATCCCCTTGACGTTCGGCTTGTGGAATTTCGCATCGGCCGGCGAGTGATCCTCGAACCACTGCGCGTTGTCGCCGAGCTTCCTGATGATCTCCGTCTTCTGCGGGTTGACGGAGAAGACGAGCGCCTCCCAGCTCCCCTTGATGCCGCGCGGGTCGAGGTAGACCTCGATGAAGCCGTTGATGGTGTCCACCGTCGACGCCTTGTCCTCCACCCACGCGATGTCGTACTTCTCGCGGTCGCTCTGCTCGCCCGTGCGGTACCACTGGATGAGCGCGCGCAGCGCGTTCTGCATCGGCTCGCTGGCGAACGGAATCGCGTCCTGCAGGTGCTGGACGATGGCCGAAATCTCCTTCGCGTAGCGCCCGTCGATCTTGTAGACCTCCTCGGTGAGCTTTCCGTTCGCCTTCACGAGCCGCGAGTTCAACCCGTATTTCTCGGTGAAACCTTTCAGGTCGCTGATCGTGACGCCGCCCGCGTAGAGGTTGTTCGCGCTCCCGGTCAGGATGTCCTTGCCCGGCGGCGGCGCCTTGGTCGTCACGCTCGGATCGACGTTGGGGTCGAAGAACATCGGCTGCAGGCGCTGCAGCATGGCGTCGAGCGTTTCAGCGTCTCCGGAACGGCTTGACGCCGTTCCTTCATTGTTCCGCGTCGCGAACGTCGCGCCCGCCGCCTGCGCCGCCTTCGCCGCCGCGGCGAACGCCTCGGGCGTCGTCTTCAGCACGAACTTGCGCGCGGTGAGGTTGTTGTAGGGGCCGTTGTTGATCCAGAAGTACTTCGTGTAGCGCTGGATCTCGGCGAAGGCCGCCGGGTCGATCCCCTGCGGATGCGCGGCGATCTGATCGAGGATGCCGCGCATCTCGAGCGCCGAGGCGTGCTTCTGATCGATGTAGATGTCGCGGCCGGCGATCGCGGCCTGCGACAGGTGCCAGATCAGCGTCTTGTCGCGCAGCGGCAGCGCGCTGAAGCTGTCCGCGTACAGCTGCACGACGGCCGCGTCGTCCACGCGCTCGAGGAGGTACTTGCGTTGACCGGGATCCGCGGTCCGGGATCCGGGATCCGAGGCGGGATCCGCGGCGGTCGATGCCGGCGCCGGCGCGGTGCGGCCGCAGGCGACCGCGAGGGACGCGACGAGCAGGGCGGTGAGGAAGCGCTTCATGCTCATAGCTTAGATCCGGAAGGTGGGCCTGAAGGCCATGGGTGGGGTTCGGCTTCAGCCGGACCTTGATAGCATCGGTCGGGATGTACACACCGCTCCGATATCTCGCCGCGGGCGCCGCGTGGGTGGCGCCGCCGCTGTTGCTGGTGTCCGACATCCTGCTCATCCAGTTCATTTCGACGCCGGGGCTGCTCGTGCAGCGCATCGCGCTGACGATCTTCATTCCGGCCATCATCGGCGCCGCGGTCCTCGCCCGCGGCCGGGCGCGATGGCAGATTGCCGCCGGAGCGGCGCTCGCCGTACTCGGGGCGATGGCCATCGTGATCCGCCAGAGTGTTCTCGCGGCTCCGACGCGGCCGCCGGCGGTGCTCCTGCCGTTGGGCCTGCTCGTCCTGTCCGGCGCGATGATCGGCTCGAAGGTGTCGCGCCAGATTGCGGCCTTCCTCGGCGCGGGTGCGCTGCTGTTCCCGCTGGCGCACCAGAGCGGTGTCCCGGCAGCCCTCATCGCGGCTGACCTGATCTTCCTGGCTGCCTTCTGGACCCTCGGAAGGCGGATGGTGAGGAGTTGAGATGCATTACCTGCTGTTCTACGAGGTCGTCGACGATTACGCGGAGAAGCGGACGCCGTTCCGGAAGGATCACATCGCGCACGCGAAGGCCGCGTTCGCCCGCGGCGAGCTCGTGCTCGCCGGCGCGCTCGCCAAGCCGGTCGACGGCACGGTGCTGCTGTTCAAGGGCGATTCTCCCGCCGCCGCGGAAGCCTTCGCCAACGCCGACCCGTACGTCACCAACGGGCTCGTCACGATGTGGCGCGTGCGCGAGTGGACGACGGTGATTGGAAACGACGCCCAGGTGCCGTTGCCGCCGGGACTGTAAGGGCCCGACCTGCCCGCCGTTCGCCGCGACCAATGCCAACCATCTTCGGTCATGCGATCGCCGCCACGGCCGCGGGGCAATGGTGGCGCCGGATGCCGCCGCGGTTCTGGGTCTGGACCGTCGGCTGCGCGATGGCGCCCGACGCCGACGTCATCTCGTTTGCCTTCGGCATCCGCTACGAGGACATGTTCGGCCACCGCGGCTTCACGCATTCCTTCTTCTTTGCGGCGCTCCTCGGCGCCGTCGCCGCCTGGCAGGTGGCGGATCCCGGACCCCGGATCCCGGATCCCGGCCGGACGCCGTCTCCCGGCCGGCTCCGTCTCTTTCTCTGGTTCGCGGCGGTCACCGCCTCCCACGGCCTCCTCGACGCGTTCACCAACGGCGGCCGCGGCATCGCGTTCTTCGCCCCCTTCACCGGCCACCGCTACTTCTTCCCGTGGCGGCCCATCCAGGTCTCGCCCATCGGCGTGGGCTTTTTCTCGCCGCGCGGGCTCCGCGTCCTCGCCAGCGAATCCGTCTGGATCTGGCTGCCCTCTGCGATAATGGCCGCTTCCGCGCGCATTTTCCGAAGGCCGACTTGAAGGTCGGCATCTACGTTCGATGCGCGTCCGGGTCGCGCCCTTCCGATGATCCGACGTTACGGCTTCGCGTGGCTGGTTGTGACGGCATGTGCCGCGTCGGCGACGTACGCCTACGCGCAGCTGGGGGGCGGGACGCCCAAGCCGCAACAGGATCTGTTCAAGACCGATCCGGAAGGCTTCACGCGCGCGCGGTTTCCACCCGCCGACTGGCCGGATCGCGACTTCACCATCTGCCGTCTCTGGTACACCAGCGTCCGCGCCGAACGCGACGGCAGCGGCTGGAAGACGGACTATCCGTACAGCGAGATCAACCTCCTGATCCGCCTCGGCGAGATGACGACCACCCCTATTAGCTACGACGTGCGGCAGAAACGGCCCAATACGTGGGTGGTCAAACTCTCGGATGCGAAGCTCTACGACTGTCCCTTCCTGATCGCCTCCGATGTCGGCACTATTGGCATCAGAGATGAAGAGGTGTCAGCTCTACGGGAGTACCTCCTGAAAGGCGGGTTTCTCTGGGTGGACGACTTCTGGGGGAGCGAGGCGTGGAACCAGTGGGAGCAGGAGATCGCCAAGGTACTCCCGCCGGAGGAGTACCCCATTGAGGACATTTCCGCCGCCGATCCCATCATGCGGGAGATGTTCGACCTGGAGAAGGTGCCGCAGATCACGAACGTGACCTTCTGGCTCAAAAACAACGGGAAAACGTCGGAGCGGCAGGAAGACAGCGCCCAGGTGCACGTCCGGGCCATCCGGGATCGCCACCGCCGAATCATGGTCCTGATGACGCACAATACCGACGTCGGCGATTCTTTTGAACGGGAGCGCGAGGACAGCGAATATTCCCGCCTTTTTTCGCCTCCCGGCTACGCGTTGGGGATCAACGTCTTGTTGTATGCGATGACGCAGTGAAACTATGATCTCCGCCTCTAACGGGCTCCAGGCTACGGGCTTGGGGCTTCGGGACGACGTACCCGAAGCCTGAAGCCAGACGTCTGAATCCAGCAGGAGTTGCCGGTGTTCGAACAACTGTTCCAGGCGCTCTTCTCCTACCGGCCGGTCGTCTTCCAGCAGGGCGACTTCCGCTTCGACATCACGACGGCCTCGTTCGTGGCCGCGGGGATTGCCGCGCTCATCATGGGCGCCGCCATCTTCACCTACCGCACCGTCGGCGTGAACGGCCGCCCCCGCGACCGCGTGGTGCTCACGGTGCTCCGCATGGCCGCGCTGGCGCTCGTCGTCTTCTGCCTCTTCCGGCCGACGCTGGTCGTCAAGGCCGCCATCCCGCAGCAGAACGTTGTCGCCGTCCTGATGGACGACTCGCGCAGCATGCAGATTGGCGACTGGACCAACAACCAGCCGCGCGCCGAGTTCCTGCGCCAGGAGCTCGCGGCCAACACGAGCCCGCTGCTGAAGTCGCTGTCCGACCGCTTCCTCGTGCGCACGTTCCGGTTCTCGAACACCTCGGCGCGCGTCAATTCCGTCAAGGACCTCACCTTCGGCGGCTCGCAGACGAAGATCGGCACGGCGCTCGACGGCGTGCGCGAGGAGCTGGCGGGCCTGCCGGTCGCCGGCATCGTCCTCGTCACCGACGGCGCCGACACGACCGAGGGCTCGCTCACCAACACGCTGTTGAACCTGAAGGCCGAGAAGCTGCCGGTCTTCACCGTCGGCGTCGGCAGCGCGAAGCTGCCGCGCGACATCCAGATCGATCGCGTCAGCACGCCGCGCACGGTGCTGAAGGGCGCCTCGCTGCTCGTCGACGCGGTCATCACGCAGTCCGGCTACTCGGGGCAGACCGTCACGCTCGACGTCGAGGACGACGGCCGCATCGTCGGCTCGCAGAAGGTGCAGTTCCCGGTGGACGGCAGCCCGGCGGCGGTGCGCGTGCGCGCCACCGCGAGCACGCCGGGCCCGCGCGTCTTCACCTTCAAGGTGGCGCCGCAGCAGGGCGAGGTGGTGACGCAGAACAACCAGCGCGATTCGCTGGTGGAAGTGCGCGACACGCGCGAGCGGATTCTCTACTTCGAGGGCGAGCCGCGGTCCGAGATGAAGTTCATCAACCGCGCCGTGGCCGACGACAAGAACCTGCAGATCGTCACGCTGCAGCGCACGGCCGACAACAAGTTCCTGCGCCTCGGCGTCGATCCGGCCAACGTGGACGAGCTGCTCGGCGGCTTCCCGAAGACGCGCGACGAGCTGTTCGCGTTCAAGGGGCTGATCCTCGGCAGCATCGAGGCGGCGGCCTTCAGCGCGGACCAGCTGCAGATGATCGCCGACTTCGTCGATCGCCGCGGCGGCGGGCTGCTGATGCTCGGCGGCGCGCGCTCGTTCAGCGAAGGCGGCTATGGCGGCACGGCGGTCGCCGACGCGCTGCCGCTGCTCATCGATCCGAAGACGCGCGCGTCCGAGCCGACGACCTTCTCGCGCATCAAGGTGCTGCCGACGCGCGCCGGCCAGGCCCATGCGGTGACGCAGATTGCCGGCACGGAAGAGGCGTCCGCCGCGCGCTGGCCCGAGCTGCCGCAGGTGACGAGCATCAACGTGCCGCTGCCGATCAAGCCGGCCGCCACCGTGCTGATGAACGGCACCGACGAGCGGCTGCGCAACATGCCGGTGCTCATCTGGCAGCCGTACGGCCGCGGCAAGGGCATCGCGTTCATGGCGCAGGACTCGTGGGAGTGGCAGATGCACGCCAGCATCCCGCTCGAGGACCAGACGCACGAGAACTTCTGGCGGCAGATGCTGCGGTGGCTCGTCACCGACGTGCCGGCGCCGCTCGAGGCGACGACGACGACCGACCGGGTCGAGCCGGGCGAGGCGGTGACGATCGAGGCATCGGTCGTCGACCCGACGTGGGTCGAGCTCAACGACGCGCACGTGATCGCGCGCGTCACGCGCCCCGGCGGCTCGACGCTCGACGTCCCGCTGCAGTGGACGGGCGAGCGCGACGGCCAGTATCGCGGCACGTTCGTGTCGACGGTGCCCGGTGCCTACGAGATCGCGGTTGACGGCGATCGCAACGGCAAGCCGATCGGCACCAACGTCGCCTACGTGCGCGCCGGCGCCGGCGGCAGCGAGTACTTCGACCCGACGATGCACGAGGCGCCGCTGCAGCGCATCGCCGACGAAACGGGCGGACGGTTCTATACGACGGCCAACGTCGCGGGGCTGGCCGAGGACGTCAGCTACGCGGGGCGCGGTGTTACCTCGGTCGAGGAGCGCGAGCTCTGGAACATGCCGATCATCTTGATCATGCTCGTGGGCCTCGTCTGTGACGAGTGGGGCTACCGCCGCGCGGTTGGACTGTCGTAATGCTCCATGCCTTTCTGTTGATCCTCGTCGGCCTCGCGGGCGATCCCGAGCACGGCGAGCTGTTCCACAAGTGGGGCGGCGAGCTGGCGGAATCGGCCGGCAAGCTCGGCGTGCCGGCGGATCACGTTGCCTACCTCGTCGATCAGCAGGCCGAGGGCGAGGCGCGCGTCAACGGCAAGGCGACGGTCGAGGAGATCGGCAAGACGTTCGATCGCTTCGCCAAGCTGGCGACCGCCGACGACGTCATGTACGTCGTGCTCATCGGGCACGGCAGCTACGACGGCAAGACCGCGAAGTTCAACCTGCCGGGGCCCGACATCTCGGCGGCCGACTTCAACACGCAGTTCCGCAAGCTGCCGACCAAGCAGATCGTCTTCGTCGACACGACGAGCGCCAGCGGGCCGTTCGTCAACGAGCTCTCCGGCACCGGCCGCGTCATCATCGCCGCGACGCGCAACGGCGCGGAGAACTTCTCGACGCTGTTCGGCGGCTACTTCGTCGACGCGCTGACCGGCGACGAGGCCGACGCCGACAAGAACCGCCGCGTGACGATGCTCGAGGCGTTCCAGTTCGCGAAGGCCGCGGTGCAGCGCGCCTACGACAAGGAAGGGCTGCTGTCCACCGAGCACGCGGTGCTCGACGACAACGGCGACAAGGCCGGCAGCACCGATCCCTCGACGAGCGGCAGCGACGGCAAAGTCGCGTCGCTGCTGGCGATTGGATCCGCCGCCGACGCGGCGTCGCTGCCGACCGACCCGAAGCTGCGCGCGCTCGTGCTCGAGCAGCGCGACATGGAGCACCGCGTCGAGTCGCTGCGGCTGCTCAAGGAGAGCATGGACCCGGCCAAGTACCAGAGTGAGCTCGAGAAGCTCGTGACCGATCTTGCGCTGAAGACCCGCGAGATTAGAACCCTCGAAGGTGCCAAATGAGTGATCGCGTGACGATGAACCCGTATATCTCCAGCGACGTCGTCGATCTCGAGTCGCCGGACGACATCAAGCTCGCGGACAAGATGAAGGCGGGCCGCGAGCAGATTCTCCGCGAGCTGCGCAAGGTCATCATCGGCCAGGAAGAGGTCATCAACCAGGTCCTGAACACGCTCTTCGTCGGCGGCAACAGCCTCATCGTCGGCGCGCCGGGACTGGCCAAGACGCTGCTCATCTACACGATGGCGCAGGTCCTCCACCTGAAGTTCTCGCGCATCCAGTTCACGCCCGACCTGATGCCGTCCGACATCACAGGCACCGACCTCGTGCAGGAAGACGCGTCGACGGGACGGCGGCAGATGGTGTTCGCGCCCGGCCCGATCTTCGCCAACATCGTGCTCGCGGACGAAATCAACCGCACGCCGCCGAAGACGCAGTCGGCGCTGCTCGAGGCGATGCAGGAGCACCGCGTCACGATCCAGGGGCGCACCTACAGCCTCGACGAGCCGTTCTACGTCTTCGCGACGCAGAACCCGATCGAGCTCGAAGGCACCTACCCGCTGCCCGAAGCGCAGCTCGATCGCTTCATGTACCACATCATCATCGAGCACCCGCCCTACGACGAGGAGATCGACGTCGTGCGGACGACGACCGCGATTCAGAACCCGCAGCTCGAACGGCCCGTGAGCGGCGAGGACCTGATCAAGTTCAAGGAGCTGGTGCGCAAGGTGCCGGTGGCCGAGCCCGTGCTGCGGCACGCACTCGACATCGTCCGCGCGACGCGGCCGCGGGCCAAGGAGTCGGCGGACTTCATCAACAAGTGGGTGGCCTTCGGCGCCAGCGTCCGCGCGGCGCAGTACCTCGTGCTCGGCGGCAAGGCGCGCGCGCTCACGAGCGGGCGCTATCACGTCAGCTTCGACGACATCCGCGCGCTGGCGCACCCGGTGCTGCGGCACCGCATCATCACGAACTTCCACGCGCAGTCGGAAGGGGTGACGACCGATCAGATCACCGATCGGCTGCTCGAGACGGTCCCGATGCCGCGGAGCGGCATGTAAAGAGCCGCCTGAAGGCGGCCCCTACGCACGTAGGGGCCGGCTTTAGCCGGCCCGGAGGAAATCGTGAGCGTCGCAGCCGGTCATTCGCAGGGCGCCATCCCGGGCGCGCGCTTCCTCGACCCCGTGGTCCTCGCACGGGTCGGGAACCTGGAGCTCGTGTCGCGCGCGGTCGTCGACGGCTTCATCAACGGCATGCACAAGGCGCCGTACTTCGGCGCCTCGGTGGACTTCGCCGAGCACCGCGGCTACGTGCCGGGCGACGACATCCGCCGCGTGGACTGGAAGCTGTGGGCGCGCACCGATCGCTACTACGTCAAGGAGTACGAGGCGGAGTCGAACTCGAACTTCGCGGTGCTGCTCGACATCTCGAAGTCGATGAACTTCGGCACGACGGGCATCACCAAGCTCGATTACGCGCGCATCCTCACCGCGTGCCTCACCAACCTCGTGCACCATCAGCGCGACCGCGTCGGGCTGGTGACATTCGACAACGACGTGGTCGACTTCGTGCCGTCCTCGGCCAAGCACATGGACGTGGTGCTGCACACGCTGGACAGGGTGGTGGCGGGACGGCCGAGCAGCCTCAAGCCGCCGTTTCAGAAGATGGCGGAGCACTTCGGCCGGCGCGGCATGCTGGTGATCGTGTCGGACCTCTACGAGGAGCCCGACGCGGTGCTCGACGCGATCGCGCCGCTGCGCTTCCGCGGCAACGACCTGCTCGTATTCCACGTGCTCGACAAGGCGGAGCTGGAATTCGGCTTCACCGACGCGTCCGCGTTCGAGGACATCGAATCCGGCGAGCAGATGCCGGTCGTCCCAGACGCGTTCCGCAAGGAATATCAGTCGCTGGTGCGCGCGCACCTCGACGCCCTGCAGCAGCGCTTCTCGGCCAATCGCATCGATTACACCGTCCTCGACACGTCGAAGCCGCTCGACCATGCCCTGTATCGATATCTCTCGAGCAGAGCGAGAATGATGAAGATCAGGTAAACCATGGCATTTCTAGCGCCCCTCTTTTTCGTCGGCCTGGCCGCTCTCGCGATACCGGTCCTGATCCACCTGACCCAGCGCGAGAAAAAGATAGTCCAGCAGTTTCCGTCGCTGATGTTCGTGCGCCGGATTCCGTACCAGACCGTCCGGCGCCGGAAGATTCGCGACCTGGCGCTGCTCTGCGTGCGCCTGGCGGCGCTGATGCTGATCGTCGGCGCGTTCGCGCGCCCCTTCCTCTGGCGGCCGGACGCCGCGACCGCCACCGGCCCCGGCGCGCGTGAAGTCGTGGTGCTGCTCGACCAGAGCTACAGCATGGCCTACGGCGACCGCTGGGACCGCGCGAAGGCCGCGGCGCGCGACGCCATCAACAGGCTCGGCGCCTCCGACCGCGCCTCCGTCGTCCTCTTCTCGTCGGGCGCGGACATCGCGCTGCGGTCGACGGCCGAGAAGGATCGGCTGATCGCGTCGTTCGACACGACGACGCCGACGCCGGCGGCGACGCGCTTCGGCCCGGCGCTGAAGGTCGCCGGCAGCATCCTCGCGGAGTCGCCGCTGCCGCGCAAGGAAGCGATTCTGATCAGCGACTTCCAGCGCACCGGCTGGCGCGGCGAAGAAGGATCGCGGCTGCCGACGGGCAGCACGCTGACGCCGGTCGCCATCGGCGGCCCGGTCGACAAGCCGAACGCGACGGTGACGACGGCCTCGCTCGCGCGATCGACTTTTTCCGAGCAGGAGCGCGTGACGCTGACGGCGTCGGTCGCCAACCGCACGGTGGCGCCGGTGACCGGCGACTCCCTGACGCTCGAGATCGGCGGCCGCGCCATCCAGACCGAACCGCTCACCGTGCCGCCCGAGGGCTCGGCGACGGTCACGTTCGCGCCGTTCACGCTCGCCTCGCGCAACGTCCGCGTCACCGTGCGCGCCGGCGCCGACGCGCTCGCCACCGACAACGTCTTCAGCCTCGTCGTCTCGCCCTCGGCGCCGGTCCGTATCGTCGTCGTGGACACGGGCACGAAGACGGGCGCGGGCCTCTACCTGACGCGGGCGCTCTCAATTGGCGACGCGCCGAAGTTCGAGGTCACCAATCGCCTGCCGTCGGCGGTGTCCGACGAGGACCTGCGGCGCGCCTCGGTGGTGCTGCTGAACGACGTGGACGTGAACGCCGCGCTCGGCCGCCGGCTGCAGCGCTTCGTGCAGGACGGCGGCGGCTTGTTCGTCGCGGCCGGGCCGCGCGCGTCGTGGCCGGCGGAGGCCGACTTGCTCCCCGCGTCGCTGTCGCAGCCGATTGATCGCTCGCGCGGTGAATCGGCCCGCGTCGGCGCGCTCGAGTACGGCCACCCGGTGTTCGAGGTGTTCCGCGCCCCGCGCAGCGGCGACTTCTCGAGCGCCCGGTTCTACGCCTACCGCTCCGTGACGGCCGTGCCGAACACGCAGGTGCTCGCGCGGTTCGACGCGGGCACGCCGGCGCTCATCGAGCGCAAGGTCGGCAGCGGCCACGTGATGCTGTGGGCGTCGACACTCGATCTGTCGTGGAGCGACCTGCCGCTCAAGCCGGTCTTCCTGCCGTTCCTCCATCGCTCGATGGTCCACCTGGCGAATTACACCGAGCCGTCGCCGTGGCTGACGATCGGCCAGGTGTTCGACCCCGACGCGTCGAGCGCGAAGGCGCAGGCCAGCGGGCGGCTGGCATTGACGCCGTCGGGCAAGCGGCTGCCGCTCGAGGACGAAGGCTCGTCTGCGCAGGTGCTCGAGCTGACGGAGCAGGGCTTCTACGAGATTCGCGGCCAGAAGGCGAACTCCGACGTGACCGTCGTGGCGAGCAACGTCGACCCGGCGGAATCGGACTTGACCGCGCTCGACCCGGCGGAGGTCGTCACGGCGGCGACCACCGGCACCGCGCAGAATGGCCAGCAGGTCGCGTCCGACATCCCGCTGACACCCGAGGCGCAGGAGCGCTCGCAACGCCTGTGGTGGTACCTGCTGGCGACGGGAATCCTGCTGCTGGGCGTCGACACGCTCTTCTCGAATTGGCTGTCGAGAACGTGAAATAGCGGCGTATTCTGAGGAGGTGGGTCCGAAAGGACCCGCCCTACGCGAGACGAAGCATAACGAGAGGGACCAATGCTCGACTTTCTACGACACGCATCCACCCCTCCGGCGGACCTGCTCGGCATCATCCGCTACGTCCGTGCGCGGTGGCGCGCGCGCCTCGCCGTGAAGGGCGCGGTCCGCGCCCTGGTCGTCAACGTCGTGGTGTTCTTCGCGCTCGCCTACCTGATGCAGTGGTCGCGCTTCACGCCGGCCTCCATCCTGTTCTCGCGTCTCGTGCTGGCGGCGTCGATCGTCGGCTCGATCTACTTCTTCCTCATCAAGCCGCTGCGGCGCCGTGTGACGGACGACCAGGTGGCGCTCTACCTCGAGGAGAAGGAGCCGTCGCTGCAGACGATGCTCGTCAGCGCGGTGGAATCGAGCCGCGAGGGGCGGCACTGGGAATCGAGCGCGCTGGTCGAAAAGCTGGTCGCGCAGGCGATCGAGAAGTGCTGCCAGGCCGACGCGCCGCGGCGCGCCGAGCACGGGCCGCTGCGCGTCAACGGCGCGGTCTTCGCCGGCGTCGTCAGCGCGGCGATTCTCGCGGTGCTGCTCGGCCCCGCGTTCTTCCGGCACGCGCTGTCGGCCGTGCTGATCGTGTCGCAGAGCGCCGAGGCGGCCGCCCCCTACAAGATCTCCGTGACCCCGGGCAACATTTCGGTGCCGAAGGGCGCGGACCAGACGGTGACGGCGAAGCTGCTCGGCTTCAACGCGCAGGACGCCGCGCTGATGGTCAAGCGGCCGGCCGCGTCGACCTACGAGAAGCTGCCGCTCGTGCGCAACGAGAAGGGCGACTTCGAGGGGATTCTCTTCGGCGTCAAGGGCACGACGGAGTACTTCGTCGAGGCCGAAGGCGTCGGCTCCACGCACTACACGCTGAAGGTCGTGGACGTGCCGTACGTGGACAAGCTCGGGCTCGAATACAAGTTCCCCGCCTACACGGGCCTCGAGCCGGAGAAGATCGAGGACGGCGGCGACATCGCGGTGCTGCGCGGCACCGAGGTGAAGGTCATCATCACGCCGACGATGAAGACCAGCGGGGGGCGGATTGCGCTCGACAAGGAGGCGGTGCCGCTCACCGTCGAGGCCGACGGCACGCTGACGGCGTCGTTCAAGGCCGACAAGGACGGCTCCTATCACGTGGAGCTCGACGCGCCCAACGGGGAGCGCGTGGCGGCGTCGCCGCAGTACACCATCGACGTTCTCACCGACCGGCAGCCGACGGTCAGCTTCGCGCGCCCGGGCCGCGACTCGTCCGCCTCCGCGATCGAAGAGGTGTATGTCGAGGCGGCGGCCGACGACGATTACGGCGTCAAGAACCTCGAGCTGGTCTACTCGGTCAACGGCGGCCCGGAGAAATCGGTGCCGCTCTACAACGGCAGCAAGCGCCTGCCGTCGGTGAGCGCGGGCCATACGTTCTATCTCGAGGAGCTCGGCGTGAAGTCGGGCGACTCGGTGTCCTACTACGCGCGCGCGACCGACAACGACGCGGTCGACGGCGGACAGAAGGCGACCAGCGACCTCTATTTCGTGCGTGTCCGGCCGTTCGACCAGCGGTTCCGCCAGGCGCAGTCGCAGGGCGGCGGCGGGGGCGGGGGCGGCGGCGGCGGGCAGAACCAGGTGGACGCGCTCTCGGAGCAGCAGCGGCAGATCATCTCCGCGACCTTCAACGTGCAGCGCGACAAGCGCACGGTGTCGGGGGACAAGTTCCGGCAGAACTCCACCGTCGTCGGCCTCTCGCAGCAGAAGCTGCGCGAGCAGGTCGAGGGGCTGCTGACGCGCATGAACAGCGAGTTCATCCAGCAGGATCCGAAGTTCAAGCAGATCGCGGACCTGCTGCCGCAGGCGGTGACCGCGATGAAGGAGGCGGAGGGCAAGCTGAGCTCGACCGCGCCCGACCAGGCGCTCGGGCCGGAGAACAAGGCGCTCACGCTCCTGCAGAAGGCGGAAGAGGAATACGAGACGCAGGTCAGCGTGCAGCAGGGCGGCGGCGGTGGCGGCGGCGGGCAGTCGTCGCAGCAGCGCGAGCTCGCCGACATCTTCGAGCAGGAGCTCGACAAGATGGCGAGCCGCTACGAGACGGCCGACCGCGCGATGCAGGCCAACGGCGACCGCCAGGTCGACGAGTTGCTCGAGAAGCTGAAGGAGCTGGCGCGCCGGCAGGAGCAGGAAGCCGAGCGCGAACGGCGCCTGCAGCAGGGCAGCGCCTCGTCGACGCCGAGCGGCGGCGCACAGCAGCGTGCGCTCGCCGACCAGGCCGAGGAGGCCGCGCGCCGTCTCGAGCGCCTCGCGCGCGAAGAGAACCGCCCCGAGCTGCTCGACTCCGCGCGCCAGATGCGCGAGGCGGCCGACGCGATGCGGCGCGCCGCGGCGGGCGGCAACGCCAGCTCCGCGTCGCAGGCGCAGCAGGCGCTCGACCGGCTGAAGGAGACGCAGCGCAAGCTCGAACGGTCGCTGAGCGACCGCGCGGACCGCGACATCAAGGACGCGCAGCAGCGCGCCGAGGAGCTCGCGCGCGAGCAGCAGGAGATCGCCAACGGCGTCAACGGGCTCGCGGCCAACGGCCAGCAGCGGCGCGAGCAGGCGCAGCGCATCAACGAGAAGAAGGACGACCTCGAGCAGAAGCTCGGGCAGCTCGAAGGCGACCTCGACGCGGCGGCGCGTGATGCCGCGCAGCAGGAGCGCAACGCGTCGCGGAAGCTCTCCGAAGCGGCCGGCGCGATTCGCGACAACCGCCTGCGCGACAAGATCCGCTACTCGGAGGCGCTGGTGAACCGCGGTTACGGCCAGGAGACGCTGAAGGCGACCGAGAGCGACATCGCCGGCGGCATCGATCAGCTGAAGAAGCGGCTCGACGAAGCCGCCTCCGCGCTGGGTCAGGGGCAGCAGCAGCAGAACGCCGGGTCGAAGGCCGAGCAGGCGCTCGACCGGACGCAGCGGCTCGCGCGCGGCCTCGAATCGCTGCAGGAGCGGACGCGCGAGCGCGCGCAGCAGAACGCCCGCAATCAGCAGGGGCAGCAGCAGGGCCAGCAGGGCCAGCGCGGTCAACAGGGCCAGCGCGGTCAGCAGGGCCAGCAGGGACAGGAAGGCCAGCAGGGTCAGCAAGGCCAACAGGGTCAGCAAGGCCAACAGGGTCAGCAGGGCCAACAGGGCCAACAGGGCCAGCAAGGCCAGCAGGGCCAGCAGGGACAGGAAGGCCAGGGCGGCCAGCAGGGTCAAGGCGGTCAGCAGGGTGGCCAGCAGGCTGGCGGACAGCAGGGCGGCCAGCAGGCCGGCGGCTTCGGCAACCAGTACGGCGGCGCCAACTACGGCGGCGGCTACGGATACGGCAACCTGCCGTGGAACGGCTCGTACTACAACGGCACCGACTACGGCCGCCTGTCGGATGAAGACATCCGCCAGCTCCGCGCCGAGTCGCGCCAGTGGGCCAACGAGGCGCAGAACCTGCGCGGCGATCTGCGCGGCTTCAACGTCGATCCGAAGGAGCTGGAGCAGATTCTCGCGGCGCTGCGCCGGCTCGAGGACGAGCGCGTCTACAAGGACGCCAAGGAGCTCCAGAGCCTGCAGACGTTCGCGACCGAGGGGCTGAAGCGGCTCGAGTTCGGCCTGCGGCGCCAGGTGGAGACGGGCGACGAGGCGGTCGTGCTCGCAGGCTCCGACGAGGTGCCCGACCAGTTCAAGAAGATGGTGGCGGAGTACTACCGATCGCTCGGCAAGACGCCACGGTAACGTGGAGTCGGGAAGGACTCCGCGGTAAGTTGAAAAGAATCCTCCCGGTCGCGATCGTGCTGCTCGCGTGCGCGGCAAGCGCCGCCTACGGGCAGTTCGGTCGCGGCTTCGGAGGGTTTTTTCGCGTACGCCCGCATTTCGCCGACGCCACCACCTTCGGCCACGGCTTCAACTACTGCCGCGTGATGTTCACCAGCAACCGGCGGGAGGCGGGCGGCCAGGGGTGGTCCACCGACTACCCGGACGCCGAGCGGAACTTCTCCAAGCGGCTCGGCGAGCTCACCAAGATGCGTGTCAGCAAGGACCCCACCGGCGAGCCGAATCACATCGTCGTCCGGCTCACCGACCCGGAGCTCTACCAGTGCGTCTACATCAGCATGGAGGACGCGGGCACCGCGCAGTTGAGCGACGCGGAGGTCGAGGCGCTGCGGGCCTACCTGTTGAAGGGCGGCTTCCTCTGGGTGGATGACTACTGGGGCGACGCGGCGTGGGAGCAGTGGCTGCGCGAGCTCGATCGGGTGCTGCCGCCGGAGGAGTACCCGATGTTCGACATCACGCCGCAGCACCCGGTGTTCCGGACGCTGTTCGACGTGAAGGCGCTGCCGCAGATTCCCTCGATCCAGTTCTGGCGCGGCAGCGGCGGCGACACGTCGGAGCGCGGCGAGGAGAGCGCCGTCCCCGACTTCAAGGGTGTGAACGACAAGCACGGCAATCTGATGGTCATCCTGATGCACGACACCGACGTCGCCGACTCGTGGGAGCGTGAAGGCGAGGACGTCAGGTTCTTCTATCAGTTCTCGCCGGACGGGTACGCCATCGGCCTCAACGTGCTCATGTACGCGATGACTCACTGAGATTGTTGCCATGGCTCGACGAACGATTGTCGTCCTGCTGATCATCGCCTTCGCGTCGCTTGCGGCGGCGCAGACGATCTACCGTACGCCCGACGGACAGGAGCGGAAGATCGGCAACCCGAACTACGACGGCCGGTTCGTCTTCACGCGCATCCGCTACGGCGGGCGCGGCCTGTTCGGCTTCGGCGGCTACGGCGGCGGCTCCTGGAACCACGATTACCCGGCCGCCGACTTCTACATTTCCGACGCGCTCGAGACGCTCACCCGGATGCGCGTCAACGCGGCATCCACCAACGTGCTCGACCTCGAGGACAACCGCATCTTCGACAACCCGGTCCTCTACGTCTCCGAGCCGGGCTACTGGCGCATCAGCGACAAGGGCGCCGGCAACCTGCGGCAGCACCTGCTGAAGGGCGGCCTGGTCATCTTCGACGACTTCGAGCACCAGGACGAGTTCGACAACATGGCCGCGCAGGTCGCGAAGGCGCTGCCTGAACGGCGGTGGATCAAGATCGACATCGCCCATCCGATCTTCCATTCGCTCTTCGACCTGAAGAAGCTGGACGTGCCGCACCCGAGCGTCGATGTCGAGCCCGACTACCGCGCGCTGTTCGTCAACGACGACCCGAACGACCGCATGCTCGCGCTCGCGAACCACAACTGCGACATCGCGGAATACTGGGAATGGTCGGCGGACGACCGCTTTCCGGTGGACGTGACGAGCGGCGCCTACGAGCTGGGCGTGAACTACATCATTTACGCGATGACTCATTAGGGAAATTCCAAGGCCAAGCTCCAAGATCCAAGATCCAAGATTTCGCGGACGGCGTCATCGCGTCGCGGACCGGCAGACCCGCGGCGCGGCGTTTGAATGCGTTGGGTCATGTCATCTACCCAGCTTACGTCCCATGAGGTCGCGCGGTCGGCAGGGCAGCCGTCGAAAACGGCTGCGTCTTCGCAGCTGAAGTGCCGCAAGAAGTTCCTCCGCTACTTCCCGGGCGGTTTCGCGGATGAGACGTATCTCGACTGGGAGCGCAACTACAAGTGGGACGCGCACGAGCGGTGGGAGGCGCAGCTCGGGCGCGAGGCGCTGCGCGAGCTCCTGCGCGAACGGCAGCACGTCGAGATCGCGCGCCGCGCGACCAGCATCGAGTCGCGTACGAACCTGCTCTTCTCGTTCGAGAAGATGGCGCTGCGCGACGCGGTGAAGTCGGAGGTCGGCGCCAGCGCGTTCGCCGAAGGGCTGTGGGATTTCCTGCACGGCCGCGGCGCGGAGCAGGCGCGCTTCGAGCGCTGGATCGACTGCGTCGCCGGCCTTCCACGCCGCCAGACGCGCGTGCTGACGTGGCCCGTCGTGACCGTGATCGGCTTCATCGCCCAGCCAGAGCGGCACATCTTCCTCAAGCCAAACGTCACGCGGGTGGCGGCGAAGGCCTACGGCTTTCCGTTCGAGTACGCGTCGCGCCCGAACTGGGCGACCTACCAGAGCCTGCTCGCGTTCGCGGAGAAGGTGCGGCGCGACCAGAAGGACTTGCGGCCGCGCGACATGATCGACCTCCAGGGCTTCATCTGGGTCCAGGGTTCGGACGAATACTAGAATCGTCGGCATGCCGATGAAGGACCCGAGGGTCGATGCCTATATAGCGAAATCCGCGGACTTCGCCAAACCGATCCTGACGCGCATCAGGGCGGCGGTGCATAAGGGACTTCCCGCCGCCACGGAGACCATCAAGTGGGGCGTGCCCGCCTACGTCGACGACCGTGGCATCGTCTGCATGACGGCCGCGTTCAAGCGGCATTGCGCCTGGGTGTTTTGGACCGGGCGGGAGCCGGCGAGCGTGGACGTGAAGGCCGTGCGGCGGATCACGGCGGCCGGCGAGCTGCCCGGTTCGCGCGACCTCGTCGCGGCGGTGAAGGAAGCGGCCGCGCCCGGGACGGCGGGCGCGAAGAAAGCCGCGAAGAAAGCGCCGAAGAGGCGGCCCGCCGCCCGACCGGTGAAGGTGCCCGCCTACTTCATGCGCGCGTTGAGGAAGAACACGCCTGCGTTGGCGACGTTCACCGCGTTTCCGCCGAGCCACAAGCGTGAGTATGTCGAATGGGTCGATTCGGCGAAAACGGACGAGACGCGCGAGCGGCGGCTCGGCACGGCGATCCCCTGGATTGCGGCGGGAAAGTCCAGAAACTGGAAGTACGAGCGCTGAGCTCGAATGTGGCGCGCATGATGAACCTTCCCCGTCATGCGCATACAGGCAGGGCTCATAACGGCGCTGGCCTTCGTGGGATTCGCCGGCTGCACCACGACAGATGACAAGCTGACGAAAGAAATCGAGGGTCGGCTCGCCTCCGATCAGATCGTGCACGGATATCACCTCGACGTGAAGACCGAGCAGAAGGTCGTGTCGCTCAGCGGGACCGTCGAGACGTCCGTCGCCAAGGACCAGGCGCTCGCCGTCGCGCGAGGGACGAGCGGCGTCGTGGACGTGCGCGACCACATCGCGGTGCGCGCCAACGAGGCGACCAAGAGCTGGCTGAAGAAATCGACGGACGCCGTCGGCACCTCAGGTCGCCGGTAGCGGAACCCGGCTCCCGATGGCGGGGGCCGGCCCGTGAACCCGCTACAATCGGCGCATGCTGTCCGGCGCGCTTCCGACGATTCTCCTGCTCGTCGCCTCGAACGTGTTCATGACCGTCGCGTGGTACGCGCACCTGCGCAACCTCGCGGATCGCCCGTGGTACGTGGCGGCCATCGTGAGCTGGTGCATTGCGCTGTTCGAATACCTGCTGCAGGTGCCGGCGAACCGCATCGGCTTCCGCACGCTGTCGCTCGCGCAGCTCAAGATCATCCAGGAGGTGATCACGCTCGGCGTCTTCGTGCCGTTCGCGGTCGGCTACATGCGGCAGCCGATCACGCTCAACTTCCTGTGGGCGGGACTCTGCCTGATGGGGGCGGTGTACTTCATGTTCAGGTAATCGACGAATTTACAAACCGACGCGCTTCGCCTCGATTTCGCCTCGCGCTTCGTCCCGAGAGGGGGCCGCCCGCCTGACCTGACCGCGCGGCCCGTCATTCAGGATTCTGTCGAGCTGGCTCGCCGTCCCTGACTCGTCTGCGGGTACTTCCTATGCAAGAGATTCCAGGGTGCTGCCGCGGCGCGGTGTCATGCAGCTCGCTTGGGGGCGACCGGCCCGTACGGCTATCGCGAGCCGTGTGCTCGCGCGCGGGTGAGCGCCGATGGCCGATAAGCGAATCGCGGACGCATCGTGGCTGTCGGCGATCGTTGCGTCGTCGAACGAAGCGATCGTCAGCACCGACCCTGAGGGCATCATCACGTCGTGGAACCCCGCGGCGGAACGCATTTACGGCTATTCGGCAGCGGAGATTATCGGCAAACCCAACGCCTTGATCATCCCGTTCGATCGACGCGACGAGGAAGCGGCGATCAGGCGGCGCATCTTCGCGGGCGAGCCCGTCGGGCGCTATAACACCGTCCGCATCCACAAGGACGGCCGTCGTCTCGACATCTCGCTGGTGGCGTCGCCGCTGCGCGACGCGGCCGGTTCCATCGTCGGCGTCTCGAAGATCAGCTACGACATCTCGGAGCAACGGCGGGCCGAGCGCATCAAGGACGAATCGCTCGCCATCGCGCAGCGGCTCGCGGCGATCGTCGAATCGACCGACGACGCCATCATCGGTCTCGACCTCGACGGCACGATCCGGGCGTGGAACCGGGCGGCGGAGCAGATGTACGGCTACCTCGCCGACGAAGCGATCGGCCGACCCATCACCATCACCCTGCCGCCCGAGCGCCGGCAGGAGGAAGCGGCGTTCCTCGATCGCATCAAGCGTGGCGAGCGGATCGCGGCCTTCGAGACCGTGCGCTGCCGGCGGGATGGCGCGTGCCTGCCGGTGTCGCTGACGATTTCCCCCATCTACGAGGAGCATGGCTCCGTCGTGGGCGCCTCGAAGATCGCCCGCGACATCAGCGAACGCAAGCGCGCCTCGGAACGCGCCGCGTTCCTGACCGAGGCCGCCGCGGTGCTGGCGGGCTCTCTCGAATACGAGACGACGCTCAAGGCGGTGGCAAATCTCGCCGTCCCGTCCATCGCCGACTGGTGTGCGGTGGACATCCTGATGGAGGACCAGCAGCTCGAACGCGTGGCGGTGGCCCATGTGGACCCGGCGAAGATCGACCTTGCCCGGACGATTCGCGCCCGCTACGAGGATCCGAATTCTCCCTTCAGTCCGGCGTCCGTGATGCAGACCGGCGCGCCGGTTCTGGTGAAGGCGATTTCGGACGATATGATCCTCGCCGCGGCGCACGGCGACGCCGAGCGCGCCGCCATGATCCAGTCGCTCGGGCTGCGTTCCTACATCGTCGTGCCGCTGGTGGCGCACGGCCGGCCGCTCGGCGCCCTGACGTTCGCCACCGCCGAATCCGGCCGGTTGTATACCGAGAACGACCTCCGCTTCGCGCAGGACCTCGCGTTTCGCGCCGCGCTCGCGGTGGACAACGCACGCGCGTATGAGGAGGCACAGACGGCCAATCGTCTCAAGGACGAATTCCTCGCCACCCTGTCGCACGAGCTGCGCACGCCGCTGAATGCGATCCTCGGCTACGCGCGGCTGCTGCAATCCGGCATGATCGGGCCCGAGCGGCAGCCACAGGCGCTCGTCACCGTCGAGCGCAACGCCACGGCGCTGACGCAGATTGTCGAGGACATCCTCGACGTCTCGCGCATCATCTCCGGGAAGATCCGGTTGAACATCCAGCCGGTCGACGTGTCCGACGTGGTGAAGAACGCCGTCGAAACGGTGGCGCTGGCCGCGGATGCCAAGCAGATCCGCATCCAGGCGATCCTCGATTCGGGCGCCGGGCCGATTTCAGGCGATCCCGACCGGCTGCAGCAGGTGGTGTGGAACCTGGTGTCGAACGCGGTGAAATTCACGCCGAAGCACGGGATCGTACAGGTGCGCGTCGAGCGCGTCAGTTCGCACGTCGAAATCGTGGTCAGCGACACGGGCATCGGCATCGCGCCGGACTTCCTGCCGCACATCTTCGAGCGGTTTCGCCAGGCGGACAGCGGCACCACACGCGCGCACGGCGGCATCGGCCTTGGTCTCGCAATCGTCCGCCACCTGGTCGAGCTCCATGGCGGGACGATTTCCGCGGTCAGCGGCGGCAGGGATCAGGGCACGACATTCCGCGTGCGGCTGCCGGTGATGATCGTCCACCCGGAACAGCCATCCGAGCGCCGAACGCACTCCGCGCCGATGACGCCCGCAGAACATGTACCGCTGCGGCTGGATGGCCTGCGCATCGTCACGGTCGACGATGACGCGGACGCGCGCGCCCTCGTGGCAGAGACGCTGGAGTCCGCCGGTGCGGCTGTCTCGGTGGCGGATTCCGTCGATCAGGGGTTCGAGGCGTTGACCGCCGTGCGGCCGGATGTGCTGCTCGCCGACATCGGCATGATCGGCAGCGACGGGTTCGAATTGATCCGGCGCGTCCGCGCGTCGGGCGATCCCGCCATTTGCGACGTCCCGGCGGCCGCGTTGACGGCGTACGCACGCGTGGAGGATCGGATGCACGTCCTCCAGGCCGGCTTCCAGATGCACCTGGCGAAGCCGGTCGATCCGGCCGAGTTGATCGTGGCCGTCGCCGCGCTGGCCAGGCAGCGCTCCCGTCCCTGAAGGGGCGGCCGTTCGACGATCCGGTCATGCCCATCAGCACGCGGCGAACCCCGCCGGCACTCCGTATCCGCTAAGATCCGGTCGTGGCGACGCTGCACGACCTGAAGATCTGCGACACCATTCTCGACGCCATCGGCCACACGCCGATGGTGCGCATCCACCACATCACCCGCGGCCACATCGCCGCCGACGTCCTCGTCAAGCTCGAGACCTTCAATCCCGGCAATTCGATCAAGGACCGGATGGCCGTGCGGATGATCGAGGACGCCGAGCGGGCGGGCAAGCTGAAGCCGGGCGGCACCATCATCGAGGGCACCTCGGGCAACACGGGCATGGGGCTCGCCATCGCCGCCGTCGTCAAGGGCTACAAGTGCATCTTCACGACGACCGACAAGCAGTCGAAGGAAAAGGTGGACGCGCTGAAGGCGTTCGGCGCGGAAGTGATCGTCTGCCCGACCGACGTCGATCCGGAGGATCCACGCTCGTACTACTCGGTCTCGTCGCGGCTCGAGCGCGAGGTCGCGAACTCGTGGAAGGCCAACCAGTACGACAACCTGTCGAACACGGCCGCGCACTACGAGCAGACGGGCCCGGAGATCTGGGAGCAGACCGACGGCACGATCACGCACCTCGTGTGCGGCGTCGGCACCGGCGGCACCATCAGCGGCGTCGGCCGCTACCTGAAGGAGAAGAACCCGCGCATCAAGGTGTGGGGGATCGACACCTACGGCTCCGTGTTCAAGAAGTACAAGGAGACCGGCGTCTTCGACAAGAACGAGATCTACCCCTACATCACCGAAGGGATCGGTGAAGACTTCCTGCCACGCAACGTGGACTTCGGCGTCATCGATCACTTCGAGAAGGTGACCGACAAGGACGCGGCCATCATGACGCGCCGCATCACGCGCGAGGAGGGGATCTTCGCCGGCAACTCCGCCGGCTCCGCGATGGCCGGCCTCCTGCAGCTGAAGGACAACTTCCGGCGCGGCGACGTCATCGTCGTCATCTTCCACGATCACGGGTCGCGCTACCTGGCGAAGATGTTCAACGACGAGTGGATGCGCGCGAAGGGGTTCCTGGAGGTGACGGGCATGACCGCGCGCGACCTCGTCGCGCTCGGCGTGTCGGGCGAGCTCTACGCGGTCGAGGCGGCGCGCCCGGTCGAGGAGGCGATTCGCATCATGAGCGATCACGACTTCTCGCAGATTTCCGTCACGCGCGGCGGACGCGTCATCGGCTCGCTCAACGAGTCGCACCTCTACAACGAGTTCATGCGCGACGCGGAAGTCAAGCACAAGCCCGTCGAGGCGATCATGCAGCCGGCCTTCCCGTTCGTGGACATCTCGACGCCCGTGCAGCTGCTCTCGACGATGATCACGCCGGAGAACCCGGCGGTGCTGGTGCGCGACTTCAAGACGGAAAAGACGTTCATCATCACCCGCTCCGACATCATCCGGGTTCTCTGCTAGGGAACAACTTCCACAGGTCACGAGCCACGGAGACACGGAGACACGGAGACTCTTGTTCTCTTGACACCTCGGGATAGCGGCCATATCGTGCCTCGCGATGAAGAAGCTGCTCACGCGTCGTGAAGCGTTGGTCACCGTGGCGGGCGCGGGCATCGGCGCCGCGGCGGCTTTCGGCCAGACCCGCGTCGGCAACCCGCCGTATCCGGCCTGGAAGACCGAGTTCCGGCAGCTGGCGCCGAACGTCTACGCCTACACGCAGGCGGGCGGTCCCGGCGTGCCGAGCTCGGCCATCAGCAACGGCGCCTGCATCATGGGCCCCGACAGGTGGATGGCGATCGACGCATTTGCCGCGCCGCCGCATACCAAGGCGTTTCTCGCCGCGGCGAAGAACCTGGCCGGCGGGCGGCCGTGCGAGCGCCTGATCAACACCCACCATCATGCCGATCACACGACCGGCAACTGCTTCTTCCTGCCGGCGGAGATCGTGGGCCACGAGTACTGCCGCGAGGCGGTGATCAAGGGCGGCATCTCCAACCTCGCCGGCCGCCCCGAATCGTGGAAGGTCGGCATGGAGGAACTGAAGCTCGCGCCCCCGACGACGACCTTCGACGACCGGTCGCACATCGTCTACCACTACGGCAACACTGACGTGCACGTGCTGTACAACGGCGGGCCGGCGCACACCTGGGGCGACGCGCTGATTTACCTGCCGCAGTACAAGATCCTGTGGGCCGGCGACGTCGCCTTCTTCTACGTCGCGCCCGCCGCGCAGAGCGGGCACATCAGCAAGTGGATCGAATCGATCGATCGCATCAACCGGATGGACGTCGACGTCATCGTCCCGGGCCACGGCCCCGTCGGCAGCAAGAAGGAGCTGGCCGAAACGCGCGAATACCTGACGATGCTCAAGGCCGAGGCGAAGCGCCGCTACGACATGAAGATGAGTCCCGGCAAGGCGGCCGCGGAGATCGAGGATCGGTTCGGGAAGTACAGCACGTGGACCGACCCGGCGGCGATTCGCACCGTCAACAGCGTGGTGCGTCTCTATGCGGAGTTCAACGATTCGTTGACGTCAGAGACCGACACTGCCGCGGTGGCGGCGGCGTCGCAGGAGTATCTGAAGATTCGCGGCGGTTCCGGGCAGCTTCGGTAACGGCGGGTCCGCCTGCGCCTGGCACCGGCGCTTGGCGGAACCCGCCCTACTTGGGTGCGCCGGTTCCGTCCGATCCGGCGAACAGCCTGCGCCCGTCGGCGAAGGTGATCCTCGAGCGTGCCGCGGGCCACGATGCGATCGCCGCGCTCGGCGCCGCGGCCGCCTGCCGGGCGCGCTCGGCTTCGCGCTGCCTGACTTCCTCGCCCGTCAGCGTCGGCCTGCCGGCGTCGCGCGCCGGACGCTGCAGCGGAATCTGGTACTTCTGCGCCCAAATCCCTTGCAGGTCGGGGTCTCTCCATGCCGTTTTCTGCGGTGCTGCGGCGGCCATCACCGCGACGGCGCCGAGCAGGGTCAGAGCCGTTTTGCGCATGCGCAATGATGCTACAATCCGCCGGAAAAGCAGCGCGTACGTGTGCGCGCTCGGGTGCTCACAGAGGCAGGTTCACATGCGTTCCCGGTTCTGGCGCGTCGTCACACCGCTGGGGTTCGCGGTCGTGATCGCCGGCGTTTGGTTGTCGCCCATCGTCGGGCAGCAGCGCGGGCAGCAGGCTCCCGCGGCCCCGCGTGCGGCTGCGCCCGCCGCCACCGGCTTCCCCGCGTATCGGGCCCCCCGTCTTAATGGTCATCCCGATCTGAACGGCGTCTGGCAGGCGTTTGTCACCGCGAACATCGACCTCGAGGATCACGAGGCGCAGGCGGGCCCGTACACCGAACTCATCGGCGAGTACTCCGGCTGGCCTCCGGGTCAGAGCATCGTCGAGGGGGGCGTCATCCCGTACAAACCCGAAGCGCTCGCGAAGAAGCGGCAGAACGCGGCCAACCGCATCAAGGCCGACGTCAGCAACGACAAGACGTGGCACAACCTCGGCGACCCCGAGATGAAGTGCTACATGCCCGGCGTCCCGCGCGCCACCTACATGCCGTACCCGTTTCAAATCGTGCAGGGCAGCAGCCCGTACCTCCTGATGGCGTACGAATACGCGAGCACCACGCGGACGATCCGCATGGACTGGAAGCAGGAGGCGCCGACCGACACCTGGATGGGATGGTCGATCGGCCGCTGGGAGGGCGAGACGCTCGTCGTCGACGTCACCGGTCAGCGTGAAGAGACGTGGTTCGATCGCGGGGGCAACTACCACAGCGACATGCTGCACGTGGTCGAGCGCTACACGCCGCTCAGCCCGTATCACATGCAGTACGAAGCCACGATCGAGGACCCGAAGGTGTTCACGCGGCCGTGGAAGATCAGCTTCCCGCTCTACCGCCGCATGGAGAAGAACGTCCAGCTGCTCGAATACAAGTGCGTTCCGTTCACGGAAGAACTGCTGTACGGAAAGTTCAAGAAAGGTGCGTCATGAACTGGCGATGGCTTTCATCAATCGTACTCGCTGCGGCCGTGGCGATCGTGATGTCATCCGCGCTCGTCGCACAGGCGGCGAAGTCCAACACCAAGGCGCCCGCGAAGGCGGCGGCTCCGGCCGGGGCCGCCGAGAAGGCGTGGACGGTGAAGAAGACCCCGTGGGGCGATCCGGATCTGCAGGGCGTCTGGAACGACGCGACGAGCACCCCGCTGCAGCGTCCTGCCGGCAAGGGCGAAACGGTCACCGGCACCGAAGCGAATCTCTTCGAAGAGCAGCTCGCCAACGATCTGAGCCGCGATCGGCGTGACGGCGGTCCCGAGGTGGACGTCAACCGCGCGTACAACGAGCACTGGATGGATGCGCGACGGCTGAAGATCACCAACGATCGCCGCACGTCGCTCATCGTGGATCCGCCCGACGGCCGGCTGCCTCCGACGGTGCCGATCAGCGCCGAGCGGCAGAAGATCCGGGCGGAGCGTCAGGCGGCCGGGAACCGCTTCCAGGCCGGGATGCCGAACATCGCGACGGAGATGTCGCTGCCGATCCGCTGCATCATCAGGACCGACTCGCCGCCCTACCTGCCGACGATCTACAACAACGACTTCCAGATCTACCAGAGCCCGGGCTACGTGGTGATCCAGCCGGAGATGATCCACAGCGCGCGCATCATCCCGCTCGACGGCCGTCCGCACATCGGCAAGTCCCTGAAGCAGTGGCTCGGCGACACGCGCGGCCACTTCGAGGGGAACACGCTCGTCCTCGAGACGACGAACTTCCGTAACGACGACACCGTCTATCAGGGCGCGAACCCGGAGACCTACAAGATCACCGAGCGGTTCACGCGCGTGGCGGAGGACTCGATCAACTACGAGTTCACGATCGAGGACCCGACGACGTGGACCAAGCCGTGGACCGCGATCGTGCCGTGGAACAAGATCGACCCGAAAGAGCAGATGTACGAGTACATGTGCCACGAGGACAACTTCGACATCGTGCACCTGCTGAGTGGGGCGCGTGCGCGCGAAAAGAACCCGTCGTTGAACCTGACGAAGCCACAGACACAGAGGTAAATGCGATGCGTAGAATGATCCTTTGCGCGGCCATCGTGACCATCGGGCTCATCGTCAGCAGCGGAAACGTGCTGGCACATCACGCCTTCTCGTCGGAGTTCGACGCCAACAGGCACGTCGTCTTCACGGGCACGGTCAGCAAGATGATGTGGGTGAACCCGCATGCCTGGATTTACGTCGACGTGAAGAAGGCCGACGGCACGACCGAGGAATGGATGGTCGAGGCCGGCACGCCGAACACGCTGCTGCGGCGCGGCTTCACGAAGGCCTCGCTCCAGGCCGGCACCGTGATCAAGGTCGACGGCTATCAGTCGAAGGACGGGTCGCTGCGCGCCAACGGCCGCGACTTGACACTCCCCGACGGCCGCACGCTGTTCCTCGGCAACGCCGAGGGGGGTGGTGCGGAGGGTGCGCCGGGAGCGCCGAAATAAACCGCGGGCTGGTGGGGCCGACCTAAGGTCGGCCGCTACGCCTGACTGCGCTCGCGCGCCGCTTCGGCGGCGCGCCTCTCCAACTCCGCCGGCGGCACGTCCTCAACGTGCGTCGCAATCCACCACGTATTCCCGCACGGATCTTTCACCGCCCCGTGGCGGTCGCCGTAGAACTGCGTCTTCGGCTCCTGGACTGAGGTACCGCCCGCCGCGAGCGCCTGCTTGAAGGTCGCGTCGCAGTCTGCAAGGTAGACGTAGATGGAGGAGGGCTGCGGCGACCACGGACCGTTGGCCTCGCCGAGCATCACATGGGAGTCGCCGATGACGAGGTCGCCGTGGGCGACGTCGCCGTTCGGCATCTTCATCAGGTGGGCTTCCCGCGCGCCGAACGCGCGCTTCAGGAAGTCCACGAGCTGCGCGGCGCCCTTCACGACCAGGTAGGGCGTGAGCGTGTGATACGTGTCGGGGACTGGTTTGACGGCCATCGGTCCAACTCCAGATCTCCAACCCTTCGACAAACCAGGGGTTGTCCCGAGCATGGTCGAGGGGCAAGGGCCAACTCCCAAGGTGGCCCTTGGAAGTTGGTCGTTGGTCGTTCCTAGTTGAGCGGAACCCTGGAGAGCTGATCGAGCAGCTTGCCGCGCGGGCTGTCGGCCGGCACGAACCGCTGCACGCGCTCGCCGGCGAACACCTCGCCCGTGTAGATGTTCCCCCTGGAATCGGTGGCGATCATGTGCAGGCCGAAGAACTGCCCGCCGGCCTCGCCCATGCTTCCGAGCTGCCCGACAACCTTCCCGGTTTCGCGCTCGATGAACCAGATGTGGTTGTTCGTCAGGTCGGAGATGAACAGGTACTTCTGCGCCTTGTCGGGCGAGAAGGCGACGCCGCCGGTCGAGCCGCCGACGCCCGTGTACTCCGCGAGCTTGAACTCCTTCTTGAAGTTCCCCTGCTTGTCGGTGACGTGGATGCGGTTCGCGTTGCGATCCGCGGCGTAGACCAGGCCGTCGTTCGAGAAGTTGAAGGTGAGGTGACCGGCAAACTCTTTCGGCATCGGGCCGTTCGGCTTGTACGCGTGGTCCTCGTCCCTGGTGCTGATCTCGGTGAGCTTGTGGCCGTAGGCGCCCCAGCCGCGCTTGAATTTCAGCGAGGTCAGGTCGAACACCATCACGCGCCCGCTGAGATAGTTGTCGGCGACGTAGATCTCGTTGGCCGCTTCATCGACCCGGATCTCCTCGATACCGCCCACGATCATCGGTGTCGTCGGCGGGTACTTGGCGCGGAACGCCGCCACCGCCGCGGCGCGCACCGCGGGATCGACGTTGCCGCCACGGCCGCCGCGTCCTGCGCCGGGAGGCGGCGGTAGGAATCCGGCGACCGGCCCCGTGCCGCCAACGCCGGGCGTGTGGCTGGGCAGGTTCGCTTCCTCCTGGAACGCGCCGCCGCCCTCCGTGTCGGGGGTATGTTCGATCGCGCCAACCAGCTTGCCGGTCTTCGTGTCGTACTTACGGACCGTGTTCTGCCCGAGGTAGGCGAACCCCTTGCTGTCGACGTCCATGCCGTGCCCCTGCGGCGCGGCGAACGACCCGATCAGGTTGCCCTCCTTGTCGAAGTGCAGCATCGACGGCGGCAGCGTGCAGCAGTCCGCGATGCCGATCTCCTTTTCGAGCTCGATGTTGGTCAGGTCGTTCGGGCGGTCGTACGCCCAGACGGTGTCGTCGTTCGGCGCGACCGCCAGGCCGGTGATGCCGCCCATCTTCCAGTTGTTGGGAAGCGGTTTCGGCCAGCCCGGGTCGTAGAGGTAGCGCGGCGCCGACTGCGCCTGCGCCCCGAGTGTCGCGTATACGACAAAGCTGCCGAGCGCCATCGTGGCGACGACGGCTCCGGCGCGCAGTTTCTTCTGAATGCTCATGGCTCTCCTCGCGTGCTGGTTGCGGCCGCGGTCAAAGTGAAGTGAGCGAAATCCTAATCTAATATCATCGAGTTGACCACCGTGCCCCATATCCCCCCGTCCATCGCGATTGTCGGCGCCGGGCTGGGCGGACTGACCGTTGCCTCGCGGAAGCCGGCGGCGACGCCGGCAGCGCGTTCGCGCGCGACGAGGCGCACAGGAAGCCGCGCACGTCTCGCATCCAGGCCATCTCGAGCGCGAACACCTGGATGAAGGGGGGGAACGACGACACGTCGTGGCTCTACGGCTACGATGCCTGGAACGATGCTCTCGATCACGCACCGGCCCTCCCCTGAGGCGGGCGCGCCGCGCCTGGCGTTGATTCACTCGCTGGCACTCGACCGCAGCGTGTGGGACGGCGTCGTCCGGCGGCTCGAAGGGGAGGCCGAGATCCTCACCTACGACTGCCGCGGCCACGGGCAATCGCCGAGGACCGAGGGCCCGTACAGCGCGCAGCAGTTCGCGCGCGATCTTGCGGCAATCTTCGACGACATCGGCTGGGACGCGGCGGCCATCGCCGGCTGCTCGATGGGTGGCAACGTCGCGCAGGCCTTCGCCGCGGAGTTTCCGCAGCGGACGACGGCCCTCGGGTTGATCGACACGACGGCGTGGTACGGCGCCGACGCGCCGGAGAAGTTCAAGGAGCGCGCCGACGCTGCGAGGAAAAAGGGGATGCGCGGGATGATCGACTTCCAGCTGACGCGATGGTTCTCCGACGACTTCCGCGCCGCCCATCCCGACGTGCTCCAGCGGACGATGGATGTCTTCGTCGCCACCGATCCCGACTGCTATGCGGCCTCGTGCGGGCTGCTCGGCAGCGCCGACAGCCGCGCCGCGCTGCCGTCGTTCCGGATGCCGGTGGCGATTGTCGTCGGCGAGGAAGACTACGCGACGCCGGTGGCGATGGCGCAGCAGCTCCACGCTGCCATTGCGCAGTCGACGTTGACGATCCTTCCGCGCGCGCGTCACCTCACCCCCATCGAATGTCCCGACCGCATCGCATCGGAGCTGCGTGGCCTCCTCGCGCGCCGTTGATCCCTCGTCCGGCGCGGCCGACTCCGCGGCGCTCGTCGCGCGGCTCGAGCGCGTCCCGTTTGCCGACGCTCTACAGCAGCGTCCACCTCGACCTCGGGCAGGCGCTGCGCGCGGGGACGCTGACCAACGTGGCGCAGGTCGTCGTCCTGCTCGGCTGTGCGTTTGCCATGCTGGGAACCTTTGCCGCCCATTCCGTCGTATCTGTCATTGCGCTGGTGACCGTCAGCTACGGCATCGTCGGGTCGGTCAACGCGGTGTTGTATCTCTACACACCCGAGATTTACCCGACGCGCATGCGCGCCATCGCGACCGGCGCCGCGACGTGCTGGCTGCGCCTGGCCTCGGCAGCCGGCCCGGTGCTCGTCGGCTATCTCGTGGCGAAACGCGGCACCGGCGCGGTGTTCCTGATGTTCGCCGCTGCCGGGGTGGTCGGCGCTGTCGCCGCGCGTGCGATGCTCGAAACGCGAAATCGGAGCCTGGAGGAGCTGGCGCCATGACCCGGACCTTCATTGCCGCAACACTCGCCACGCTGATCGGCGCCGGCCAGGCCGCCGCCCATCATTCCTACGGCGCCTACTACGAGAACGAAACCGTCTCGATCGAGGGGACGGTCCAGGCGATCCGGTTCGCCAACCCCCACGTGGTGGTGACGCTTCGCACGGATGCATCGGAGATCTACACGCTCGAGTGGCAGAACCTGATCCAGCTGCGCCACGGCAACGTCGGGCCGGATACCCTCAAGGCGGGCGACCGTGTGATCGTCATCGGCTCGCCGCCCCGCGATCCCTCATCCCACACGATCACGCTGCTCAGGGAAATCCGGCGCCCCGCGGACGGGTGGCGCTGGCGCCGCACGACCCGCCAGTAAGCGCCTCACGCCCGTGGCGCCCGCGTGGCACAACTGGGCGCAGGCGCACAGGGGAAGCGCTGAGCCCCCGAAAACCCCTGTTTTGCGCGCCATTTCGACGCAGAGCTTCGGGTACTCAAATTGCTGAGTCAGCGGGCATGCCCAGGTTCCGGCTTCTCGATCTCAATCACGATAGCCCGCTCGCGATCGGGCTCGTAATGGGGACCGCGGTCGCTTTTCAGCGGCCGCTGCGTTACGCACTGAACTCGGTTGGTGAGGTCGAGCAGAAATATCACCTCGATCTGCTGCCGGCCCTCGTCGTCCTCTGCGTCGTCTTCATGTTCCACCAGTACCGGAAACGGCAGGAGAGCCGTGCCGTGGCGCTCGCCGCGGATACCGCCGCGCAGCTGGAGCGATCGCGCGTCGCCGAGATGCAGGAGCTGATGGACATCGGGCAGAGCCTCGCCAACGCGCTGGAGTTCAACGAGATCGAACAGGCGCTCTGGCGCCACATGCCGGTCTCCCTGCGCCAGCATCCGCTCTCGATCGTGATGCGTTTCAAGTCGGGGTGGCGGACGCTGGTTCACGGCGGTGGCCGTGAGAAGGATCGGTCACGCAGCGAAGACATCGCGGCCCGGGCCGCCTCGCAGTTCGAAGGGACGACGGCTCGTAGCACGGCGGCCGTCGCCGTTGACGGGTATCTGTGTCTGCCGGTCTGCGCGGGACGCGCGACCATCGGCATCGCCATCCTGCCCGATACGCCGGAGACGCGCCACGAGCGCCTGCAGAAGACCCTCGCGCCGGTGCTGGCGTTTGTCGGCATCGCGGTCAGGAACGTGCAGCTGCTGGCGGAATCAAAGGACGACAGCGTCCGCGACAGCCTCACGCGATGGTTCAACCGCGGCCACGCGATCGAGGTGCTTCGCAACGACCTGCGCCGCGCCGCGCGGACTGGCCAGCGACCATCGGTCATCATGTTCGATCTCGACGGCTTCAAGACGCTGAACGACACGCTCGGCCACCTGCAGGGCGATGCGACGCTGCAAACCGTCGCGCGCACCGTCGACGCCATGCTTCGAGGGTCGGACCTGCGATGCCGCTACGGCGGCGACGAGTTCCTCGTGCTGCTGCCCGAGACGCCGATCGCCGGCGCCGCGCAGGTGGCGGAAAACATACGGCAGGCGATCGCGTCGCTCCAACTGTCCGCCGGCACGCTTGGCGAGCCGCTGACCTGCAGCATCGGCGTCGCTGCCGCCGGCGAGGGCGAGCTGGAGCCGGAGCATCTCATCGCGAGAGCCGATGCATCGCTCTACGACGCGAAGCGCGGCGGCCGCAATCGGGTCGTCGTGAACGGGACCGCTGTAGCGCCGATTGCCATGAAGCCGTCACTTCGCCTCGTCGCATCCGCGACCTGATTGAACGGCGCTATTCGCCGACGATCTGCATCACGATCTCGCGGCTGCGTGGGCGTGTGTCGAACTCCACCACCGTAATCTGCTGCCACGGACCGAGAAGCAGATCACCATCCGTGAACGGAATCGTCACCGACGGTCCGAGCAGCGCCGCGCGGACGTGACTGGAACCGTTGTCGTCACCCCATCGCTGGTGGTGCCGGTACTCGCCGTCACGCGGCGCGAGCTGCTCGAACAGGCCGTTCAAGTCGTGCAGCGCGCCAGGCTCGAATTCGATCGTCGTCACGCCCGCCGTCGAGCCGACGACGCAGACCGTCACGATGCCATTCGCCATGCCGGATTCCAACACCGCGCGCCCGACGGCGCCCGTGACGTCGTGTGCGTCTCCCTGCCCCCCTGGTCGAGATCTGGTGGCGGTGTGTGGCTACCATCGTTCCCGGACCGGCGTGACGGCCGGCCTACTCCAGCGCTTTGACAATCTCCTCGAGCACCTTCTTGGCGTCGCCGAACACCATCATCGTCTTGTCGAGATAGAAGAGCGGGTTGTCGACGCCCGCGTACCCCGCAGCCATCGAGCGCTTGTTGACGATGACGGTGTGCGCCTTGTGGGCCTCGAGAATCGGCATGCCGTAGATGGGGCTGCCCGGCTGCTCGGCGAGCGGGTTGACCACGTCGTTGGCGCCGAGCACGAACGCGATGTCGGTGCTCCCGAAATCGCTGTTGATGTCCTCCATCTCGAAGACCTGGTCGTACGGGACCTCGGCCTCGGCGAGCAGCACGTTCATGTGTCCCGGCATCCGGCCGGCGACGGGGTGAATCGCGTAGCGGACGTTGACGCCCTTCCCGATCAGCTTTTCGGCCATCTCCTTGGTCGCGTGCTGCGCGCGGCCGACGGCGAGGCCGTAGCCGGGCACGATGATCACGCTGTCGGCGTTGCCGAGGAGGAACGCGACGTCTTCCGCGGAGCCGGACTTCACGGCCTTCTGCTCGCCGGCGCCCGCGACGGTCCCCTCGGCCCCGCCGAATCCGCCGAGGATCACGCTGAAGAACGAGCGGTTCATCGCGCGGCACATGATGTAGGAGAGGATCGCGCCCGACGACCCGACGAGCGAGCCGGCGATGATCAGCATCGAGTTGTTCAGCGAGAAGCCGATACCCGCCGCGGCCCATCCCGAATAGCTGTTCAACATCGAGATCACGACCGGCATGTCCGCGCCGCCGATCGGAATGATGGTGAGGATGCCGAGCAGGAACGCGATGACCGTCATCAGGACGAATGGCGGCCACTGGGTCTCGGGCGCCGCGGCGAAAAAGACGACGCCGCTGCCGACCATCACCAGTGCGAGGAGCAGGTTGACGACATGCTGGCCCGTGAACACCACGGGCGCGCTCGAGAACAGCCGGCTGTACTTGCCGAGGCCGGCGAGCTTCCCGAACGCGATCACCGAACCGGAGAAGGTGACGGCGCCGATGAAGGTGCCGACGAACAGCTCCAGCCGGTTGCCGGGCGGGATGGGCACGCCGACGTTGAACGCCGACGGATCGTTGACGACGGCGAACGCGATGAGCACCGCGGCGAGCCCGACGAGCGAGTGCATCGCCGCCACGAGCTCGGGCATCTGCGTCATCTGGACGCGGCGCGACACCACGATGCCAATCACCGCGCCCACGGCCAGCGCGCCAAGCGCGAGGTCGAACCGCCTGCTGATGGCGAACGTCGTCAGCACGGCGAGCGCCATCCCCACCATGCCGAACAGGTTGCCGCGCCGCGCCGACAGCGGGTGAGACAGGCCGCGCAGCGAGAGGATGAACAGCACGCTCGCCAGCAGGTACGCGAGCGCGACCTCGTTCGCGGTCATCGTCGCGGGCCAGCCTGATCCGCCTTCGTCACGGCGGCCTTCGAGGGCGCGCCCCGGCGTTCTTCCCTGGCCTTCTGTTTGAACATCTCCAGCATCCGCTGGCTGACGAGGAATCCGCCGAACGTGTTGACGGCCGCGAGCGCGACCGCCAGCGTGCCCAGCAGGGTGCCTGTTCCCGTCGCCCCCGACCCGGACGCGAGGATCGCGCCGACGACAATCACCGAGCTGATCGCGTTGGTGACGCTCATCAGCGGCGTGTGCAGCGCCGGCGTCACGTTCCAGACGACGTGATAGCCGACGAAGATGGCGAGCACGAACACCGTGAGGTTGATCACGGTATGGTCGACGACTCCTGTCATGGCTGTGTGGCGGACGATTACGGGTTGGTGGTGACCGCGGCGTTGTCGACGGCGACGAGCGCGGCGGCGACGATCTCGTCCGACCGGTTGACGTTGAGCGCGCCGGTCTTCGGGTCGGCGATCAGGTTCAGGAACGCGAGCACATTGCGGGCGTAGAGCGCGCTGGCGTCGGCCGCCAGCATCGCCGGCAGGTTCGAGTGGCCGATCAGCGTGACGCCGTGCTTCACGACGATGCGGTCCTGCTCGGTGAGCGGGCAGTTGCCGCCCTGCTCGATGGCAAGATCGACGATGACGGAACCGGGCTTCATCGCGCGGACGGTCTCTTCGGGCAGCAGCACCGGGGCCGGCTGGCCGGGAATGAGCGCCGTCGTGATGACGATGTCGGCGATGCGCGCGCGCTCGTCGATGAGCGCCGCCTGCCGCCGCTGATACTCGTCGCTCATCTGGCGCGCGTAGCCGCCCGCCGTTTCCGCCTGCGTGCGCTCGTCCTCCGAGACGGGCACCTCGACGAACTTCGCGCCGAGCGATTCGACCTGCTCCTTCGTCGCGGGACGGACGTCGAAGGCTTCGATCACGGCACCGAGCCGCTTCGCGGTCGCGATCGCCTGCAGTCCGGCGACGCCGGCGCCGAGCACCAGCACACGGGCGGCCTTGACCGTGCCCGCCGCCGTCATCAGCATCGGCATGAAGCGTCCGTATTCGTTCGCCGCGAGGATGATCGCCTTGTAGCCGGCGATGTTCGCCTGCGACGACAGCACGTCCATTGTCTGCGCGCGCGTAATGCGCGGCAGCCGCTCGAGCGCAAACGCGGTGACGCCGCGCTGCGCGAGCGCGTCCAGCCCATTGCGGTCGTGCGGCGACAGGAGACCGACGAGGACGGTGCCGGGACGGAGCATCGTCACTTCGAACGGGTCGGGGCCGCGGACTTTGAGAATGAGCTAGGCGTCGTTGTAGACCTCGGCGGCCGTCGGCGCGATGGTCGCGCCCGCGGTTTCGAACGCCTGGTCGGGGATGCTCGCGCGGACGCCGGCGCCGGACTGTACGCGCACCGAGTGAACGTGGCCGGTCGTCAGTTTCTTGACCGTCTCAGGAGTGACCGCGACACGCGCCTCGCCCGGACGAATCTCCGCCGGAATCCCGATCCGCATCGAATCGACGTTCAGTATGCCACGCGGGCCACGGAATCGTGGCCCGCGCCGCCCTAGTTCGTGCCGTTCTGGAACGTATCGCAGCTCTCGACCGTACCGCCGTCGAGACCGCGGCGGAGCCAGCGCACGCGATCGGCCGACGAGCCGTGCGTGAACGTCTCGGGGATCACCTCGCCGCGCGACATCTTCTGCAGCCGGTCGTCGCCGATGGCGGCGGCGGCGTTCAACCCTTCGTCGGCGTCGCCGGGGTCGAGGAGGCCGCGTCCCTGCGCGTAACGGCCCCAGACGCCCGCGAAGCAGTCGGCCTGCAATTCGAGGCGGACCGACAGCGCGTTCGACTGGCGATCGTCCGCGCGCGAGCGGGCGGCCGTCACCGATTCGGAGATGCCCAGCAGGTTCTGCACGTGATGGCCGACCTCGTGCGCGACCACGTAGGCCTGCGCGAAGTCACCGGGCGCGCCGAACCGTTCGTCCAGTTCGCGGAAGAAACTGAGATCGAGATAGACCTTCCGATCCCCGGGGCAGTAGAACGGACCGACCTCGGACCGTCCGACGCCGCACGCCGACTGGGTGGCGTCGTTGAACAGCACCAGCACGGGCGGCACGTAAGCGCGGCCCTTCTTCTGCAGCACCTCGCGCCACGTGTCCTCGGTATCGGCCAGCACGACCGAGATGAACTGCGCCTGCGGGTCCTTGTCGCGTACGCCCGTGGTGCCGACCGTCTGGTCTTCGGGCGTGCTCGTCATGTTGATGAGTTGCAGCGGGTTGGTACCCGTGAGCCAGGAAATAAGAAGCAGCAGAAGCAGTCCGCCGATGCCTCCGCCGAAGGGGAGACCGAGACGCATGCCACCCATCCCACGGCGATCCTCGATGTTTCCGCTCTCGCGTCGTCCTTCCGTTTGCATCGCAGCCGTTCCTCCGCGGTGGTGAATGCACGCGGAATACCGCATGAACAGCTCAGCTATCATTCGAAGCTCATGGACCTC